>Ga0255764_10001246_pt1 | contig 21886 bp, 9 predicted proteins | sample 071ome_30_FD_179964 | JGI IMG/M metagenome (GOLD analysis project Ga0255764, IMG submission 179964) | Coastal salt marsh microbial communities from the Groves Creek Marsh, Skidaway Island, Georgia - 071406AT metaG (version 2) | ecosystem: Environmental > Aquatic > Marine > Intertidal zone > Salt... | reverse complement strand
CTGTGATACCGCCATCATTTAAAACACCTAGTGTTCCTGCTGTGGTATCGTTTGTTGTACTACTTAAAAAATCTGTTTCATCGTATCCACTTAGACTTGTTGCTTCTCCATGGAATTTAACACTACCAATTGAACTTGATAATTGAATACCCGGTTTAATAGTACCAGTGAATCCTGTAAATTGATCTGCTACTGCTAATGTGTATTCTGCATCTTTACTGACTGTTGCTACAACTTGTGTAGAACCAGGAGCACCTTCTGTTGCTGAGTAAATTTTTGTAATAATATGATTATTGCCTAATGTATCCTCAACTGTTTCTGTGATTGCTCCGTTTTTACCATCAACTGAACTGTATTCAGGACCTACAACATCCCACGCAGTACCGCTGTAAACTTTTAATTGTTTGTTAGTTGTATCGTACCATAAATCACCGTCTGCTGGACTTGATGGTTGTGTGCTTTGTACTGTTGCACCGCCTAATGCTTTCCATTTAGTACCATCATAAACACCAATTGAATTAGGTGCAATACTATCAACAGCAACACTGTTTGTATTAAACCAAAGTTGACCTTCAACTGGGTTTGTGGGTGCTGTGTTGTTGGCACTGTTTTCTAATAATTTAATAAAGTTTTCAGCAAATGTCTCTCCGTATGCAGTGACGTTTTTACCAACTAACTTAACACTGTATGTGCTGTCGGTTATACCGTCCTCTACGAGTTTTGCTACTGTTCCGTTTGTAAAGTTAACTTCGTAAGCCATATCTCCCTCTATGTTGTGCTAAGGTTCGTAAGTGTTTGTATACGAACTGTATAATCGATTTGTATTTGCCTGTTTAATGCTTTTTGTACTGGATGAAATACAACGTGTGTAATTAATCTCAGATCACTTGCTGATCCGTTCCAGGTTTTTAAACCTAATTCGTCAAATACATATTCTCCATCTAAATCTGTTGAATTATCAAATGCTTGTTGTCCAGTTGGTTCCGAATAATCAAGCAAACAACTGACTAAAATATCTGTATAAACTTTTCCAGAAGTATGTAACACAGTTAAATTGTTTCTAGATGTATCTGTGTTTGTTAATGAATTATCATCAACAACTTTTTGAAAAGTTTCGTTATACAAATCTGCATTTTGTCCTGTTGTGTTTGCTGGAAGATATGTTATAGTTCCTGTTGGATCAACTGATGTTCCACCGTTACCAAACGACATTTGATATATGTAACCCAAGTCTTTGTTAGACAAACTCTGTGCCAAAGACTCTGACATATTTTCAAAGTGTATTGCGTTTGAACCTTCAAAAAATATTTCGTTGGTTGCTGGATCAAATATTTTTAAAAATCCTTCAACTGTTGGTTTTGCTGTTTCTTTCATAATTAACTTCTTTTATTAACAAATACTTGCTCAGTATTTGGATCAAATATTTTTAAATGTGCCTCAACACTTATTGCACCTGCTTCATTTGGTTTAGGTTTTTGTGTTTTCTTATCTTCCTTCATAGCACTATTTATGCATTTAAATATCTACGTTTTTAATAAATGTTGCTTGTGTAGTTGTTTGGTTTTGTAGTGCTATGCCATTACTTGCAGTAGTGGCTCCACTTGCATACCAAATCTTATCACCTTCATAACTTGTTGTACTAGTGACACTGTCTAATGTAGTTGACTCTTTTTCTGTGTTTTCAATGAAGTGTTTTCTACTAAAGTCTTCCACTGATGTACCTTTTGTGTGTGGTGCCGCGGCTGTGCCAGCAGTACCTCTACGCAATCCACTTATTGTGTGATTGACTGTGTCTAATTCTCTGTATGTGACACGTTCTGCACCTATCATTACAATACCAAAGTTTCCAAGTGTCAAGTTTGGAACTGGCATATTGGCAGTGTTTTCCAAATACATAATATCAGCATCTGCTGTGACGTCATACTTTAATTTCTCTATGTGGTAATCATCCATCTTATACATTGCTACATTACCATTCATATCTTTGAACCATCTAAAACTGATTGCATCTGGAACCAGGTTACTTGTGAAACTTGTAATAACGACTACATCAGTTGGAGATAAAAGGTCCCCGCCAACAAGAACATTGCTTCCTGAAACATAATAATCTGCATCTGCCAATAAGAATTCACCATTGACAGTTACCCATAGTCTATTGTCGTTTGAAATATCTCTGCCCACATCAAACAAGTTAGTGTCACTTGCAGATGTACTAACATAATCAAAACTAACTGTATCAAATGCACCACTGTCAAACAATTCTATAATAGGAGTTGTAACTGTAGTGGGACCAACAAATACATTTGTTAACATATCTTGTTGATCTGTGTCATTAAATGTTGTTACTTCTATGTGATCAGTTCCAACTAAACCAACACTTGGTTTAATTTGTACAATACCTGCATCACTAAATGTGTATTCTGCGGAGTGTGTTGTGTATACATCTATGATACTTCCACTAGTTGGTGCTGTAGTGAAACTTACTTCTTTGTATGTATCACTGCCATCAACGACTGTTATTACTGTGTAATCAGTTGATAGTGTTTGTCTCTCTGTGCCGACAAATACAACTATCTCACTGTTTGAAACTAGTGTGTGATCTATGTCGCCTGTAGTTGGTAATCTAAAGTCTGTTTCAGTTCCATCACCTGTATAACGTTTTGCCTCTGGTGGTCTCAATCTAAATCCACTGTTTTCAACAATAGCACACATTCTGTTTCTACCACCAACATACACATCTGCACCTACATCAAATCCAACTTGATCTACTCTTAGTTCTGTACTATCAGCGGTTATATCATTCTCTGTGTCTGCTGTGTAAGGATCATAATGTGTGTTAATTGGATAACTCCAATCGTAATTTTCACCATCAAATCCAAATACTGTTATTGAAATAAAGTCACTTGCACTGTAGTTTTGTGTAAACGAAATAGTTGTGATTGAATTTTCAACAGTTGATACTTTGTCAACTGAGACTGTAGAGTCTGCTGTAGTAAGTGTATTATCCACAGTTAACTTACCATCTGCTGTAGATGAAAATCCACTGGTTAATCTCACACCGTTTACTAATATAACGATCTCATAAATTTCTTGTGCCGCAACAGGAATATCTAACTCTGTTGTAAAGTCTGTACCAACATAAGTGTTTCTGTACAATTGGTTACCGCCGCCGATTTCGTAAACGTTAATTTGTATAGTGTCTTGATCAAAAGCATTTGCTATGACTGTGATTGTTTTGTTTACCCAATCAACTGTGTAGTCTTCTGTTACGTGTAATCTACGACCAGTGGTTCCATTTATAACAATTAATTTAATTGGATGCTCTACTACATTTGCAAATGAGAATGTATTTGATCCAGCAGTTGTGTATCTATGTCTTATATAGTCTGCCGCAAATCCATGACCGTTGTCTTGATAATCGTAACCAGGACGTGTGTGAACTTTGATATCAACTGTGTCATACATTGCACCTGGAATTAATTCTTCCGGACTATGACTTGAGTACTCATCGATAAACGCACCGCCTTCTGTTAATATATCTTCTGTGCTTGTGCCTAAATATGTGTTTCCAAATGAACTCTTGAGTTCTGCATCTAATACAGTTGTTGTATCTGTGAAGTCTACATCATCAACTAATACACCTGGATACTCAACACCATCAATTAACATTGGTAAATTTAATCCTGTCATATTTACAGTAGGTGTGTAGTAACCCATTGTTCTATCAGTAGAAGATAGTGTGCTTGAATCTGCAATAGTGAAGTCGTCTAGTAAGAACTTAGATTTAAATGCTCTAGTTACATTGTGTGTGTAAACTTTATTTTCATGACGTACCAATTGTCCTGCGTCATAAACTGTATCATAAGAATCAACTGTTAATGTATCTGCGTCTACAGTTACACTTGTATCGTCTATGGTTGTTCTCAGTGTTGTATTCTTTGTCCAATCAACAACTGTGTAATCGTATTCTAATCTATCGTACTTTAATGTTGTAACAACGTTACGTACCAATCGGTTTTGCATGACAGGTGTTACTATTGCACCTGTACCGTTGCCTTCAATTGTTACAGTTGGTGTTGATGAATATCCTTCACCATTTGTAACCAAGTTAATCTCAATTATGTTTCCACTGTTGTTAATTCTAGCAGTTGCAGTTGCTTGTGTAGTTGCTCCACCACCTGTGACAATAACTTTAGGAACTTCTGTATAACCAGTACCAGCATTTATAATTGTAAAACTCTTAACATCTAGTAGTCTATTGTTGTACCAATTATCCCACGGATCTAATTCCCAGATGTTGTAATTTGTTTCCTTGAGTCCAACTCCATCATCATCGAAGTTACTTTGATCTGACTTTAATACAACCCCATCGTAATCCAAAACAGGACTAATATATTTTCCAAAGGTTGTATCATAATATGCAGGACAGTCAAAGTCTAATGTATCTGCATTGTACTGATCTGTTCCACTGTACTTCAATAAAAATTCTTTGATTGCAGTATGATAAGGCTTACTCTCGTTGATATAATTCTGTAAAAACTCTTGATCATCTTTTTTGTATGTTGTGTATTGTGCTAGGTCTCTGACTTTTTGCTCAATGTCAATGAAACTTGTTTTAGTTAACCAGTCTATGTTTTGTTGTTCAGATAAAATATAATCAAACACAACCATTAATGCTTTGTTACGTTCTATTAATAAATCGCCTGTGAACAAATCTTCATTGATCGCTTTGATAATATTACGTAATTCATTTCCGCCTGTGCCGGCACTTGCTCTGTTGTAAATGTTGTCTGCAGTGAATAAACTTGAGTCAACTGTGATATTATCTTGCGTAGATTGTCCAGACCAAATACTACTGTTAAATGCTATTGTTCCATCTTCTAAACCAACACGTTCGTAATTTCCATCAGTGTATTGATACACTTCAAATTTACCGTCGCTGTTTGTGTTTACTTTGATGTACTTGCTGTCAGCAACTGTTACTGATGTTAATTTAGATGTGTCATCAACAATTGCTTCAAATATTGCGTTTTGGGCCGCAGTATCTTTGTACCAATCAACATAACTCCAACTGCGTGTTGTGTCATAAGATTGAACTTTTATCAGTTGTAATGCAGGTCCAGAAACAACTTCGTATATACTCCAACCACTTTGATTGTCGCTGTCAACTTCCACTAAGTATTTGTATCCAACTGCAACTGTTAATAAATTTTGATATCCTAATTCATCTAAGTCTGCTACTTTCTTATCCCATTGACCACTTGACTCTCCGGGCATTGCTTCTGCTTTGTTGAGTTGTGTAAAGTCTTTGTTGTTTGAAATAATATGTTGTTCAAGTACACTGTTTACATAAGTTAAGTATGACTTTAATGCCGAAAATCTATCAACAAACATAGACTGTCTTGGCCTAAATCCAACACCTACTCTACTCACTGGTGTGAGTGTTTTATCAGGAACTGATAAACCAACTTTGTTACCACCGATTAAACTGTCTTGTAGTTTTAAATAAGTATTGTCGCTTAAGAAACTGTTTTTGTTGTTTTTCTTGATTAACTTAAATTCGTTAAACACACTGTTCTTACTTTCTGTTTTATCGTAAGAGATGTGTAGTATTCCATCAAGAATATATTTGTTTGCGTTGTAAAGTGCCACTGTACTTCTATCTACAAATGCCGCATACGGTATTCCCGATGCAGTTGGTGTAGAAATATAAGTCTTTATATTATTCAAACTCAATGTCTTATTGTTTTGAATACTGTCAACGCCAGTTACCCAGAAGTAATAATTTTGTGTAATTGTATTTGCTGAATTAACTTTTGATACTTGTGTGTACTTTGTTGCATCAACTACAGTACCAACACCTGTATACTTTGATGGTGGTAAAGAACTTTTAACCCACTGTCTAACATCTACTGTGCTTCCAGGAAACAGTGTACCCCAATTTTTACTTGCATAGTTTTCATCACTTGCATAGTAATCAAGGAATCTTGTGTTTGAAATATCCCACCAAATTTCGCCAACGTGTTGTTCTGCCCATACAACTCCAGTTAGGCTTGTATCGTAATTGTATATGGCTGGATCTTGTATAGTAATGTAATCGATATTTTCTTGAGCATCACCCAACAATTTACCATTTAATGGATCTATATAGTCTAAATCTACATCAGTTACTTCTGTTGTTTTGTCATATATCAATGCCTTACTAATTAGTTTTGTATCAACAACATCTTGTTGTACTCTGTATTGCGTCCAATCTCCACTTGTCTTTTTATAAACTGCTGGCTTACCGTCTGCATTGTTATCGACCCAAGCCAACGAATCATCTGCTAATGTAGAGAAATAACCACTACTTAAATCTGTATATGATTCTGCTCTAACACTTACCAATCTGTATACACTTCCTGTTGTATGGTCTGCACTGTATAATCCAGAATCAGATGTAACTACATTGGCATCTGCTGTTACTTGGACATATGCTGATTCAATTGTGTTAGAAATTTCAATTTCTGTCGTGCTGTTTACTTTGGTTACTTTGTAAGCACCGTTTACTTCAGTACTTAAGTCTTGTATCACTAACCATTCGTTAGTTGCTAATTCGTGTGCGTCATAAAATACAACAGTCAACACACCTGTGTCATTCTCTGTGATAGACTTTATGTTTGCGACTTGTTCTGCTCTGTAAACATTCCAATTGTAAACGTTGTCTTTTGCAACCCAAATAGTTGTTCCATCTTCGACTTGATTCAAGAAAACAATTCCACTAGTGCCATTTAGATCTGTTTTTTCAAACAATGCTATATCGACATCATTTGTATTCACAAAACCAGCAGTTGGTAAATTAGTATCTGTTAACTGTGTAGTTCTAATTGGGAATATATCACTGTTAGTATGTGTAGTTGACTGAGCATAAATGTCGCTTACATTGATAACTTGATGTTTCTTAGTACTTGGGGTTCTAACAACTTCAACAACTCTATCTGGGTCTGCTGTGTGCTCTGTTGTGTCTGCTGTTATCGATGATGTATCAACTGTGGTTCCATTAACAACTGTGATAGAACTTTGATCTTCAACAACTTCTACTAATGTAGGATTACTCTCAAGTTTAGACTTTTCTAATTCTAATTCAACATAAACTCTGTTATCGCTGTTACCAAATGTTGCTTCTTTGATTGCCCAGTTTTCAAATATATCATAGTCTGTGACTTGTTTGTCTAACTCAACATTCTTGAATACATCTGCACTTAATGTTGTACCTTTTTCAGCAATAAATCTTGTATAGAAATTGACTCTACTGACATCATCCAGTGTGCTTAAATAATCTCTTGGTCTGTATCCAAGTAAGCCCATAGCAAGTAGATCAACATCTGATTCTAAGTTAGTAGTTTTCTTGTTATAGTATTCTCTGATTTGTCCTGCCTTGTTGGCAACGTTAGGAAGCAATCCTTTCTTGATGTCTTCGTAATTAATTTTTCTCCAGTCGCCAAATTCAAATGTCTCTTTTGGTTCTAGTTTCTTAACACTGCTCCAGTAAGAATTCTTGTACTTAACAATACTACCCATTGTGTAGTAAGTGTCTTGTTTCCAATCTTCAACATTGTCTTGATTTAAAATAAAGCCTTGTGCATCTAACTGTCCATTCCATTCGAATGTATTAAAGCCAACAACACGTAGACGCTGTTGTCTTAATCCTGTGACAGGTTGATAAATTAAATCGTTAAAGATACTTGTGTTATCTAATACTAATAAATGTTCGTAACTGATAGATTTAATTTTTAATAAATTAATTGACTTGTTGTTAACTGTTTGAATTCTAAATGAATTATCCAGACGTGTTATGGCATAATCTTCTTTTAATAATGGCAATCCATTTTGATCTAGTGCATCGATATTGTTCTTTGTGATATCATCTACAATTGATAATGCTTTGTTGAACTGTAAACTTATAGCACCTGGATTTAAATTAATGATTGCACCTGTACCCCAATCTTGTCCAGACCAAGCAAGAAACTCTTCTGCCATTTGTCCCCAATTTAGAGATGTGCTATTTTCTGTATCGTCAAATACCATTCCTTTGTCTTCAAGGAAAGCACCATAACTTGCTAGGAAGTCAACAACAGCACCTTTGCTGGTAAACACGTATCCATATGGAACTGTTGTAACTGTGTTTTTAAATTCTGTTGGGACTATGTAATCGCCAATTGCATATCCATTTGCAGTTGTTACACTTCTGTAAATTTCAAAATATGGTTGTGTCTTACTGTGTCCATATACACTGTATCCATCTGCTGTTCTTTGAACAATAACTGAACTAAACTGTAATTCAGCCAGTGGCATATTTTTGTGTAACAATAACTTGTAATTTTGATCAGGAATCTGTAATCCTGTGTTTGAACTATCAGGACTACTTTTATCTGTGAATATCTTTAAGTAACTCTTGTCTGTAAACGATGCCATTCTGTAGCAAAGTCTCACATCAGTTCTTGCTAGTTCTTGACTAATCTCAATACATTCGCATCCATTGTTGTTGTGATAGTCTGCAACCCAATTTGTGTAACTGTGTTTCGGCTGGTCTTCTTTTTGTGTCACAACTTCAGTTGCGTTTAATCTATATCTTCCATCCCACAAGTATTGTCCAATAGTATCATCGTACTTGTATAAATCTCTGTCTATATTCAGAGCAAAATATTTTGCTGGTTTAGTTAACGCAAATAATCTTTGTAAAGCAAAACGATAAGAACTTGATCTACGCCATGCAGTTTCTGTTGGTCCTTGATCACCAAACACCCAACTCTTTTTAAAGTCTACACTGTTGTAGTTGTTTACTATTGCTTCAAATGGACTTTTTAAATTTCCTGCTGTGTCAACAGGAATAACATCAGTCAAGTTAGCACGAGCATATCTTGTGTCTATTCTTGTGTTGCTTGGATCTTTGATTCTTCCTGCTTCTAAATCTTCCCACAATACCAAGTTACCACTGGTATAAGGAGCAGGTCCATATTCATCTTCCCACCACGTAGGCTTTTTACTCAAGCCTAACATTTCCCAAGGTGTTGTGTGTGGAGTATCTGTGTCGTAATAGTTTTTGTAAACTCCTCTCCAATGACCTTTCAATGCTGTTCCATCTAATATACTTCCAGCAGTTGTATAGTTCCAAGTAAATTCGTTTGCGGCATTGTAGTCTTGTGTTTTGTATTCAAGTCTATTAGATGCTAACCATTTTAAGAAACTGACACTTAAGATACTTGTTACTTCTTCGTCTGTGTAGTCTGTTGTTCTAAACTTACCAGGAATAACATCACTCTCAATAATTGGAATCAAGTTGTCACTTGCAACTTTGATGTTGTTGTAAATTCTGTTTTCAAATTCTAATAACACATCATCACGTGAGTCACCGTAAGCAACTGTGATGCTTCCATCGTGTCCTTGTATAACTTCAGTTGCTGTTGTGTATGAATTGTCTGTGTACTTTTTAGGAACATACACTGGATGTAATCCCATCTTAGATGGAGTATTAGGAACATAAGAACCAACAGTTGTATCATATTCTTTAATTGTTACCACATCACCAACTGCTAAAGTTTTTGTTACAGTGATGTTAGCACTGTCTGTGCTGACTGTGTAATCTTCGTCTTTGGTTAATATTACTCCATTAATATATACTAATATTGCTTTACCATTTGCTTGTGTAAAATCATATACTTCTTCAGTATTAAATGTTGTAGTTGTGATTGCTGTTACTGTGTATTTGGTTGTAGTTGGAGTTGTTGCTCCAGGTAACATATCGCTCTTGTAATAGGCATTTAAACTGTTTTTACCGATGTTAATTTCTTTGAGTGCCGCGTCTAATACATCACACGCAATCATATCATACGTGTCATTTTTGTTTACGTAATCAATAATTTTTAATTTAAACTTTTCATAGGCGTTACTAGCAAAGTCTAAACTTGCAAAATAATCAAACTTGTCGCTGTGTAAAAATTTTGCTAATGGAATTACAGGAGAACTATTTTGAATGATGTTTCTACTATACTTTTCAATGTTGGGTAAATCTCTACTGTTATTTGATCCACTGATGTCGCCAGTTAGGTTCATTAAGTTTTGTCCCATTTCAATGTAATGGTTTCTCACAGTACCCAACGTAAATTCTGTTGAATTTTCGTTGAATGGATTGTTTTCCAAGTTGAATGGGATACTGTAGTAAGCAACTTGACTCTTTTGATCACTTATTGCTGTTACATAAATGTCTGCACCTGTTGTGACTTCTATGTCGAATGTCACAGTTGTTGTGTTGTCTGCTAAACTTTCAGTAACAGTGTAATCACTGCTTGGGCAATACTTACCATCGATATAAACTTTTATATTTGGAGTATTTAAATTACTTTTTAATATCACATCAAGGATTAAACTTGTTCCGTTGTATGTGAAATTAAACACTTGGTCATCTACATATTCATCAATATGTGTAGTCCATCCAATTTCGTTTGTGTATGTAGTTCTATCACTGTACTTTCTCACAAAGCCATCGGATATATTCTTTTTGATATCAGTGATGTCATATGTAAAAGTATCTGTGTATAAATGATTCTCAAAAACAATATCGCCAATATTATCAATACTGAGATACTTCAAAGGAAAACCTAATGTAGCATCATCTAATCCTGTTCCTACACCGTAAGCAAAAACTTTAGTACCTGCAAATGTTGTTCTCTTATATGTAGCAGTATCGCTGAAACTTTTTCCATTTGTATCGTAAATGTCAAACAGCGGTGCTTGATTTAGTTTTGTTTTTTGTTGAGAAGCAATCCAACTTGTGCCATTGTAATGATAAACTTTACCTTGTTGTGTTGTTCCATTTTCTACAACAACTAATTGATCTGTTAATATATTTGTTGTGTGTTCAACTAATCTAATTTCTTCTGTGCCATCATCTTGTAAGTCTACAAACTCAACAGTGTAAATTTTATTTTTAACATCAGGATCTGAATCATTTGCAAAAATAATTTTTGTTCCGTCAACAACTTGATAACTGTCATATTCGTGACTTGCGGCACCATTGACATTACTTAAAGCATCTGTCTCTGTTAAATCAATAATGTTTACAGAACCCAAACTTTCTGTACCGTAGTTGAAAAGTTTTAAGTTAGGTTTAAATTCTATAATAGGTCTTGCCGCTCTATTATCATTATCGAATACAGGAGTTGTTTTATTGTACTCGGCAGTTTTTTCAATGACTTGTTTATGAACCCATCTGTTTCCTCTGGTCCAAGCATTTAGATCATTACTCGCTCTGTTTATTGTAAAGTAATCAATTCCTATAGGAGAATTAAGTGCAGAATCAAAACTACTCGAATCGTACCCCAAACTATCGTACGGTTGTGTTTCGCTTTCTGTAAACGATTCCGGAGTTATTAAATTTTCAGTTGGTATCAAAACAATACTTGTGCCTACTCCTTCAACCCAGTATGTTTTTTCACTGTAAGTTTCTGGTTCTACATTTCCTCTAAAGACAACTTTTAATCCGTTTGTAAATTGAACACCATTGGGACTTGTGTAAGTTGCTTTTCCAACAATATCTTCATCAACATTTAGTTCTACATTTTCAACATTGTCTACTAAATTTATAATACCAAATCTATCGGCATTTGTGGCATCTTGATAATACAATTTTGTTGCCGATGCAGTCAACACAGGAACTTCATCAAAGTATCCTGCTGAATTTTTATAAAAAGTTAAACCAGCATACGTATTGCCATAGTTGATATCGAATTTTTCGTGTTTGTTGATTGCTTTAATTTTGACAAGTTTCAAAACAGTACTATCGCCACTTGTTAGATATTGGATTTTGTAGACGCTGTATCTGTCTGCTTGTGAATCAATATATGTTGGCTCATCCATTGCATCTGATTCGAATCCATCATTTGATTCAAACAAATCTAAATATTGCCAACCCAAGTCTGCACTATCACCTGCTGTTTTGTCTAGGAATATAATTGTCTTACCGTTTAAATCAGATACACCATCGATTGTTTTTAAGTTGCTTAATACTGCACCATTAATAGAATCAAATCTTGAGAAGGTTGCCAAATCGACATTTGTTACTTTAGTTAAATCATGATAAAACTGTTGTGCAGATGCTTCTGGCACAGCAAAGGTAATGTTTCCACCACCGTTGTTTGTGACGCCATTAATTTCTCTTGTACTTACATTTGGTGTAGAGGCTTTAGTACCACTTGTTCCTGGTTCTGTTTGTATATAGAACTTTTCTGAATCTGCTCGAAAGGTATATTCTCCGCCACGTGCCAATGTTAATGTTGGATTCTCACCTGCAATGCCATCAAAACTGTAATAGTTGTCCTCTTCGGTTACTACATATGTGTCTGTGAAATCTATTTCTGTTGCTTGAACGTCAACACTGTCTGGGCCATTAGGCATCCAGTAGTATTGTGTATGATTGATAAATTTATCTAAATCAATTAACGGACTCCAACTGTATGCTTCGCTACTAAAAAGTCTATCGTGACGTGTGACATTTGCACCTTGTGTTTTAAGTGCATCGATAATTTCTGGATATGTTATTGCTTGTTGAACATCGTTGTTCTCATCATTAAAAACAACACCAGTTTCTAATTGATAGTTTGCTCTTTCAATTGTTGGTTCAGTCAAGTAAGTGTCGTTTGTTTTTACGCCACCTTTAAACTTGTTACCAATGTAACCTTGTACTTGTTTTAATTTGGGTTCTTGTGTGAGTTGGTCAAGTGTTGCGGATAAAAATTCCTTATTGGGATCTGTTTTAAAAATCTCAGGTAAAAAATCTACTGATCTATTTCTTGCCATTTGCTATTATCCGTTTAAAGTACTTTGACTCAAGTTCTTAACAATTACAACATCGTTAACTGTTAACGCATTTACAAAAATTTCATTTGCACCCGATTTTATCTCATACAAATTTCCAAAACTCTTGCTTGTATCCTTTGGTGTAATTACCACACTTCCAATTATTGTTCCCAATTGTTCATGTAAGTAAGCCGAAAGTTCCGAGAAGTAAAATGTATCTCCAAAACTCCAGTTATCAATATCAAAATAATCGTTGATAGTACTTACTACTTGACTCTTTATTTCGCTGTCGCTAATTACAGTGTTGGGTGCTTTTACAACTTCTATGTTTGCTCTCAAATCTGTACTTGCTTTAGTGCCAAACAATGGTTTAAATGTAACACTGTTCATAACAATGTTATCACTTAACATTTTCTTATCTTCTAATCCAGCATAAGCACTGCTCAATTCGTTGATTGTAGGTGCTGTTGGTTCCAACACTGTATTAGTTGTGTCTTGAACATAGTTTCTGTAACTGTTGTAATAACTTTCTGTAACCAAATACATATCGATGATGTTTGTTAAACCAGGATTAATTCTTTGAGACTCACTGCTGTTGTGTCTGTATTGGAATTGTAAATCTTGTCTTCCAGTTTTTAAAACAATATCAGTTACAACTGTTAATTCACCATCAACTAATTTTCTAAACTTGTTTGTTTCGTTAGCAAAGTAAAACAGTTGATTTTCTGGATAACTTGTTAATACTAATTCACTGTCTGTTGTTTCATTATAGTCTGCTTCAACAGTTCCACTTGCTAGTGGTAAATCTCTTTCTAAGTTATCTGCATCAGTAGTTGTTTGGAAAAATACTTGTCCATTTGTAGTAGAGATGTCTGTGAAGAAATCTGGATTATCAGCAACTCCATCCGAATCATCATCTGTGTAACTTACTTCAACTAAGTAGTCATTAACGAATCCATCTGATAACACAGGCTGATCAACAATGTCTAGTTTGATATCTGTCTTTAATTGATTGTTGCTTCCTGGTTGTGTGTTTGTCTTTAGTACCTTAACAAAATCGTTTACAACTTGTCCAGTTTTTGGATCATATATTTTATCATTTTTGTTGTAGTAAAAACGTGACTCTAATACACTACTGAAATAATAATTTAGTTCTCTGTTTGTGACTGTGTAAACGTTATCTGTTGCTGTTAGTTTTACAAACCAACTGGCATCAATACCAGTTCCACTTGTGTCTTGTGCGTTTGCTAAATCAAAGTCACCTGTTTTATCAATGTTTGTACTTGTAATAATATACCATTCGCCTGCATCTGCATCATATCCCAAACCAAAGTCATTGTAAAGTTCTACTTGATCTAAAATGTCTGATTCAAGTGCTGTTGGCAAGTCTGTGTTGAATACAGGAATTACTTCTTCTACTTCTGCATCAGTTGGTACAAAATCTGTAAGTACTACTGGACCAACTCCATCATCGTCGTTGCCTGATCCAAAGTTTGTTCCATCTAATACAACACTTTTAACACTGGTCCATATTGTTGTGACATCTGTTGAATCTAGTGCTACTTTTTGTTTTAATCTATTATTTTCATCAAAGTAATAAACACCGTTACTATCAGCATCCGGAGTTTTAAATTTAACTAAGGCATTTGGAGCAATGTACTGTGCATTACCACCTGCATAACTTGATATTGCCAATGGTGTACCTGATGAATTTTTAAAATATCCAGTTGTTGTATTTGTTGTAGTTGTACTTTGTTTCCAACTGATATCTATAGTAGTTAAATCTTTTCTTGTGTATTCGTTGTGATACAAATGAACTGTACTTCTATCAGCAAGTATTGGTTCAATTTGATTTCTTATTACATCGTTGACATCGTTTTTGTCATCAAAGTCAAAAGTAAAACTTGATTGTTTAGTATCCTGATATATAACACCGTCCGAATTAAAAGTATTAACACTGGAATACTTTCCAGTTGGATCAACTAAATCTAAATGTCTACTTGTGCCAATGTTTGATCTAGCAATTGCTTTTGATTTAATAATACTACTGTAAGCAGTGTAAGGATAATTGTTGTAATCCTCGCCGTTGACCATTCTATTTTGTGTGTAGAATCTTGCTGGAGCATTACGTTTGATTTCGTCGATTGTTTCTCTGCTACTTGCGTTGCTTACATTTTGTGTAAGTGACATCGTGAATGTTGCTGTTTCACTTCTTCCTGTTCTACTAACGTATGGAACAGAAATACTTACACCTGTGATATCATTTTTGTTAATTGTGTATTCTCTGCCATTACTGACACGAACAAATGTTCTAAAGAAACCCAATGGGATATCTGCAAATGCACCATCGCCAAAGTTATATGTTACTTGGTCGTTTGTTCTGCTAGTTACACTAAAATATTTTTTATCACTTGTGTTTGTTTGTGATGTTTTTGGAGCATAAACGTTTTCAACTTGCTCCCATTCGTTTATGACTTCACCTGTTGTTGTATTTAATTCATACAACCATACATCGTTATTGTTAACACCTTCCACATTTACATCAACACTTCTATTTGCAATTCTGTCATTCAATGTAAAGTCTTTGTTTGTCAGTGTACCTTGTTTAAAGTGGAAAAAGAAACCTGTGTTTGCAGATGCAAATCCTTGTTTGTCATTCCTGTATAAGAAATTAAAGTCTCCGTTTAAAACTGGAGCAGGTTCATAAACTCTTGTACTGTTTGCTGTAGTAGAACTGACAATTTCAAAATTCATTGCAGTTCCATTTACATTGCTACTAAATGGAATAACTGGAAGTAGATTGTTTGCTAAGTTAACTGTGTACTCATCTGTATCAATGCCTAACACTGTTGCTGATCTTCCAGGATTGTTTATTTTTTGTGAATCAACTAACAGTGCATTTAGTACTGTGTTAAATTGGTCTTGCCAATCCAAATTAGTTGAGTCATTCCAACGTACTTTTACGTTTGCTAAATTAACACCATTGTAATCTGTGATATTTTCTGTTGTGGCAACACTTGTTACTTTTAAAAATCCACTTGAGTTCTCGTTACGTTTTGGTGTATAACTGACTAAGTCTGCTAAACGCACAACTGAGTCTCTGCGTTCTGCTGTGTCTAAAAAGTTTTCACGTGTGTTTAAGTCTTGTCTGTATGAGATTGCTTGTCCCATAAATGCTATAACATCAAGTAACGCAATAAACTCCGAAGATTCAACATAATCGTTGAAGTCTTCTGGGTAGTTTTGTCTAATGTAATCTACAAAACTTTTACGTAAAGTTTCAAAGTTATAACTTTGGAAATCTGCTTGGTTGTAAGTTTGATATAAAGACTTCCAGTCTTCTAAACCAAATATACGTGTTTGTCTTGAACTTGTTGCCATAATAACTTAATAATTTGCTTTTTGTTATTTATGACGTTTATAAACTACGTATATTATGAAGTATAACTTGCTGTGTTTGTGTTTTGATCAAAGTTGACGTATAGTATTTCTATTTCAACATTGGGGTATATTCTAGCACCTACTTCCATTAAAACTGTGTATGCTTTTGCTTCGATGTTTATATCTTCGATTGTCAGTCTTGGATCTGTGTCCGCAAGTCGTTGTATTTCTGCTTTTAATTTTCTAACAGTGTCCTCTGTGTTGGGATCAAACACAAAGTGCCATAGTGTTGTACCGACTTCTGGTCGTCCTGGTACCTCGCCTTGTCTTATGTTGAGATTATTTAAAAAATCTCTTTTTACTAACTCGTAGTCTGAGATTTTGAAATTTTTAATCTTACCTATTGTGTTATATCCTTTGTACATTTTTGTTATGTGTATTTAGGTGGTTCTACTTTTTTATTATCTATCAAAGTAACAATTTGTTCATCCAATGTGTCTCTGTCTATTGGAGTTATTCCAGTATCTCCTATGCCGTGGTTTGCGTACGGCTCGTGAGTTGGAACAACTGTACAAATAGAACTTAAATCATTATCTTCGGTTGCTGTCCATCCATCATCTGTTATCTCAACATCCTTGTAACTATTTATTGATGTTGTTGTAGTACTTGCACCGCTCTTGTTTAAATCAATTTGTTTGGCACCAATATTTGTATTTCCAGTAGACTCTGTGTTAAACGTATTGTTTGCTTTTATGTTTACATTGTTGCCAGCATTAATGTTTACATCTTCGTCTGCGTGTAAATTAATTGTACCTTGTGTTCTTACATTAACGGAGTTTGTACTAAACACATCTATGTTTCCTGCTTTGCCTAATTCAATCCATGATTGACCATTTGCGTGTGTGATATAAAAAGTTTCTCCATCGTCGCTCATTGTTATTTGGTGTCCCAAACTTGTACGCAAACGCATTAACTGATTGTTACCTTCTAAATCTCCATCATCCATTACAATTGAATGTCCACCTCTGCGTCCAATAATTTTTACATCTTCTGGATCTGCTGTTTCGTTTGTTATGTTGTCTTCTAATGTTTGTTTAGCATCAGCATCGTACATACCATTTGCATACACAGGACGTCCAGGTGTCGAAATACCAAACACAGTACTTGGACTTTCACGTTGCGAAGAACTTGTTATAGGTCCTCTTATAGTATCGTTTTGTAATCCTTGCTGGTACATTGTAGCAACAATAGATTTGTGTTCTGGTTTGTCGCTATCATAGTAACGTGGGTCCTCTGTGAGTTCTTTGTTTTTAACATTAATCTCTGTTACATTGCCGCCTATTGCAGGTACCATGTGTGTGAGTCCACTTTCCGGAACGCATCCTGTGTAATATCCGTAACCGGGATCTCCATTTACAAAGAAACACATAACACGTGTTCCAATGTCTGGTGCTGTAAACCACATGCCATAACTTTGTGTGTTGCCTACAAAAGTTCCTGTACCTTCTGATGTACCGTTGTGTTCAACTTTTCCGTAGTAAGGTGTCATGTAACTGACAGTTCTCCAACCTGTGGGATCGTCTTTACTTAACTTTGAAAACTCTTCGATATAAACTTGAATTCGTCCAGTTCTGTTTGGATCTGAATTATTTTTAACAATGCCAATAAACGGACCACTCTCAGTAGGCATACCTCCGCGGTCTAATTTATAGCCTGCTGTACGTCCTCTGTTTTTGATAATATTATCAGCCATTAGTCATCTCGTTCGGTTGCTTCAACACCTGTGTCTTCACCGGTATCGGAATTTTCATCGAGTTCTTGTTCAAACACCCACTCGCCAAAATCATAATCAAATACCATACCGTTAGTCGGTGGGTTTTCTACTAATGTTTTTTCAACAATGTCATTCATTTCTTCTTTCTCAGTTTCTTTTTGATCTTCTGTTGGGAACAACATTAAACTGCCTTGTAAGTTTTGTCTAAAGGCACCATTGCTCAAATATGTAGTTATTGTGTTTGCTCTATAAACTAAACTAATGTTTGACTTACCAGGTATTCCACTTGCTAAGTCACGTCCTAAGTTTTTAGTACCTGTGTCTGCTAAACCAGTTGCTAAATTATAATCAACTGGTGTGTTGTAATTGATAGCAAATAAAACTTCCGAAGCATCGTAATTGATACTACCATCATGCATGAATGGACCTAATCCAACACCCACTGAGTCAGGACTATAAAACAATTCACTTTGTGCTATCCAATCAGGATCTCCGACGATTGTTAAACTTGCAGATGCTTGATCGCTTGGTGAATACAAGATACTTGCGGCATTGGCCGCTCCTGCTGTTACTCTGTTTTTACCACCTCTGCTACTTTCACTTGAGTTACGCTGATAGTAACGTCTTTGTAATTCTCGAGCATTGTTTTGTAAATGCGGAACTCCAACATCACCGGACATTGTTTGATAGTACAAATAGTTATAGTCTTGTCTAAAGTCTAGTACTTCTGTGTTCTCACCAGTAAACCAATAGTTGTACTCTTTGTGTACGCCTCTGTACTTTGGAGGCCCAAAGAAAGGACTACGTAAATTATTAATTTGATATCTAGAAACTACATATTTTATTTCGTAAGCAAAGTCATTACGTTTGTTGTCGTACTCCAACATTTTGATTTGTGTTCTTATTTTAAACCACTGTAGCACTTCTGGACTTTTATCTTTTTTGCTTATTTTTCCAGTCTTCTCATCAAACTTTATATTTTGTTGATCGGAAATATATGTACTTGTTCTTATCAACATATCTATTGCTTGAACTATCGAAGTACCTGCTTGTATTGAAAAACGTTTTGTTTTAGGATCATAAAATCCTTTATTGGTTAACAAGTTTTGTTGTGCTTGTTGTGTTAGGGACATATTTGTAGAGTCTAGATCTGTTGTGTCTGCTGTTGTTACAACACTTGCAGTACCAATGCCGCTGTCTTTTTCAAATTCAATTTTGTAAACGTTTGGATGTTCATATACTTGTTTTTTAACTAAAAGTTTCTGTTCAGCGTTTAGAGCCTCTAACAAAGATATTTGATAATTGGTTTCTAGCAATTCATCTTGTGCTTCTAAATCTTCTGCAGACTGTTCTTCCTCTCCGTCTGCTTGTGCTTGTTCTTCAACACCTGTTAAAACTTGTTTGACAGTTTGTCCCATGAGTTCAGTGTTAAATGGAATAGTAGAGTTTGCTACACCAAATGGTATTTGTGTTTGTGGTGCTACTGCTTTACATCTGTATCTGACTACCTCATTTTCTATAGCAAACTGTATGCTACTAAATTGAAAAGGAATAAACTTTTCACTAACTGATGTTAAATCACTAAATGTTTCTGTTAACCCAATGTCTCTTCCTGTTATTTGTTTTCCATTTTTATCGTAACCATAAAAACGTACAACCATTAAAAAGTTCTGTGCCGCATAATTAATTCTGTCTTTGCTTACACCTGCCGCAATATTGTATTCTTGTACAATGCCATGTAACTGTTCTAAGAATGTCAGTCCATTTGGTTCAGTAACTACAAAATTCATTTCAAATGTATTGTGTGCTGAACCTACACTTGTGCCACTGACCATTCCTTTTAATTCAACATCATCGATATAAAAGTCATTCTTAAAAAAGTTTACACTTCTTTTAGCACCATGATTGCCAACAGGATTAGCACTGATTCCACCACTTTGCATAAGCAGGTATAATCCTTTTACACTTTTTGTTCCACTGCTGACCATTTCGTTGTACTGTGCTTTGCCTAACATATACAGACTCACACTGTATGTCATTGTAGCAAAGTCTTTAAACTTGTTTGGAGTTGACTTTATCTCTTCAAAAAACTCGCTGGCAATATTATCTTTGCCTGTTGTTTGTACATTTTCGTCTGCTCGTGAAACATCACTGTCGCCGTCTTTGTTTGATACAGTATCAATTGGTGCCCTTACACTTGTGCCAGGACTAGTAAAATCAGCAACGCCCACTGCTTCTTCAATTGTTTGTGTGTTTGGAAACTTGGCGTTTGTTTTGGGTATGGCTAATAAATTTAAATCATCGCCAGTTGAGTTACGAGATATGGGATTTTTAGTAACATCATCTTTGCCTGCTTCTTTTATAAAAGGAGACTGTACTCTTGCTCCATCTTTGCCTGCTTTTTTATCTTCGTTTACTTGAGCGGCCGCATTGTTGTCCGATCCTAGTGCATCGCCTTTTTCTTTATCCTTTAAAAAAACTGTGATAGGTCCAAGAGTCATTTTAGAATCCCAATGTTTCTCTTAGAACATCTAGTTTTGGAATACGTATTGTTGTGCCTTCAACAAAGTCGTTAAGAGGATCTGCTAAAGTATTTGGATTACGTGCCGCAAACACCCACCACAAATCTGTCTCTCTGTATAAGTCATATGCCAGGAGATCTGGACGTCTATCATAAACACTTGTTATTTGAAAACTTAAATCATCTGAATATTTAGGTATACTCCTATTTGTCATCATACCCAATCCGTTTTTGTTTATTTTTGTTTCAAAATATGGACTTGTTGAACTATACATTACCAGTATCCTCTCTTAAGTAATTTACCACTAGCATAATCTTTAAGACTATATTCGTTACTGATTTGCGATCTTGTTTGTATTGGTAACAAGTTAAAATATATTTCTATACTTGTTGGAACTCTTGTTACACCTTCGCTGTCTGCTCTGTACACAGTTTCGCTTGTGTATCTAACTTCTTCGTTGCCGCCAAAACTCAATCCACTGCCAAACAATCTACTCAATATACTTGAAATAAAATTAGGAGATTTATTAGTTTGTTGATTTGTTGGACCTAAAAAGTTTGTGGTGCTTTGTCCGGCATTTCCTGCCTTGATATAGTCTACATCGTTAGGCAAGTTTATGTTTACGGTGCTAACAACACAAGGATGTTCGTTGAATTGATAGTCACCTAATCCGGATAAAAATACCAACGGTGGCGGAGTTCCACGTTGTGCATCTTGTCCATAAAACATTTTTGTACAACTTTTCAAAAAATGCATCACTGCTAGAAGGTAATCTGCTTCTTTAGTATCTTGTGCTGTAAATCTTGCATTAACAACAACTTCGTTTTGGTTACTACCACCGTAGAAAAAGCCTCTGTAGTTTGAGTGTGGCAAATCATACGCACTGTATCTTGCAACAAGACTTTGGTTAATACTCGGTGTATATGGAAAAATTATTCCGTCTGTTTGTTTCAACGGAGCAAGTATTCCAGGATCTGGGGCATTGTACAAATAATCACTTTGTGGTGCTAGACGTAATCTAACACGCCAGTCATCTAAGTTACGTTCTCCACGTTGTCCAGTGAGGGCAGATTGATTGTCGGGGTTCTGTATATTCTGAGAGTAATTATAAGCATTCTCAAGTGCTTCGTCTTGTGCTTCTAATTGTGCAGTTGTTGGTTCGCTAACAATCTGTTCGACACCTGTGTTACCTGTTTGATCTACACCTTCGACTATTGTGTTATTTTCTGCCATTGTGGTTGCTTTATAAATAATGTTTGCTGTATTTATGTTGTTAATTAACTGCGTATATTATCCAAACCTTTTTAACCTCAAATGGTTAAATTCACACAACCGTTTTAACCTAAACGCAACTTTATACACACACTTTATTCGC
>Ga0255764_10001237_pt1 | contig 22012 bp, 22 predicted proteins | sample 071ome_30_FD_179964 | JGI IMG/M metagenome (GOLD analysis project Ga0255764, IMG submission 179964) | Coastal salt marsh microbial communities from the Groves Creek Marsh, Skidaway Island, Georgia - 071406AT metaG (version 2) | ecosystem: Environmental > Aquatic > Marine > Intertidal zone >... | reverse complement strand
GGAATTGCGATGGCTCGAAGTTGATGGACAAGCGTTTGTTCACTCGCCTCTTCGGCCGCCTCGAGTGAGTTCAGTCCTTGCGCTTCGTGATCCTGTTTGTTTTGGTCATAGGCAATCCACAGGAGCGCAGCCAGCAGAAAGGCCGGCGTGACCGATTGTTCATTTCTTATTCGTTCGTCCGTCGCCTCGAGTGCCCTGAGTTCGAATTCACTCAACGCATGAACGCCATTCGGCGCGGGAAAGAGCTGTGGATACAGACCAAAGCGCTCCAAGACCCTAAACGTTTCCGCTGAGTAGCCAGCGAGAGCGAGCTTCAGGAACTCTTCAAACAGCCTTGCTGGCGGAACGACCTGCAGCAGCGAGGCGTTGTGTTTGATTGCCTTTTGCATTGAGTCATCGATGTGAAAGTTGAGCTTGGCCGCAAATCTGGCAGCGCGAATCATCCGAACAGGATCCTCGATAAATCTCGCTGTGGGATCTCCGATGATGGTGAGAGAGCGATCGGTAATGTCTACAAGACCCCTCTCCGTCGGGTCGAGTAACGCATTCCTTATCGGATCAAAATAGAGCGCGTTGATGGTGAAGTCTCGGCGAAAAGCATCTTCCTCAAAAGAGCCAAACACGTTCTCATTGTGTGTTAACTCCTGGTCGCCACTCACCCCTCTGAAAGTGGACACTTCGATTATTTCGCGTCCTTTACGCACATGGACTAACCGAAATCGGCGACCAATAATCCTTGAGCCTCGAAACAGGGCGTGAACTTCTTCGGGCGTTGCATCGGTGGCGACATCGAAATCTTTCGGTCGGAGATTCAGTAGAAGGTCTCTAACGCAACCCCCAACGACATAGGCGGTATAGCCTGCGCGTTGCAGCGTCTCAACTATGCTGCGCGCGCCGGCGCTGATCTGCGATGGCTCAAGGTTAAAAGACAACGATAATGGCCTGTTTCAGAACTGAGGCTCGAAGGATGCAGTGTAGCAGAAGGGTGCTGGGTTCGGTTCGCAAGTGCTGTCTGTGGTTTTAAGGAAGGGAATCTCGCTCGGCGTTGCATTCATGTTCGCCCTAGAAGGCGTGGTACACGTCTTGGATCCCACGCCGCGATGGCGCTTTCTAGAAATGAAGGAATATCCTGGCTACTCAAAGTCGCTTGACCTAGGAATTCAAGCGCTCGATTGAGATTCTGTATGGCTTGATGTTTTTCTACGGGCGTTGCGCCCGTTTGCTTGCTGAGCTTCGAGCCGTCGGATCCAAGCACCACCGGGAAGTGCCAGAATTGAGGTGATGGCTCTGAGAGCGCTTGATAGAGGGCCAGCTGATAAGGAGTTGAGTCCAACAGGTCAGCGCCTCGGACAACCTCGGTCACGCCCTGGTATATATCGTCGACGACCACGGCTAATTGGTAAGCGATCAGTTGGTCTCGTCGCTTGACAATGAAATCGCCTAAGTTTTCGCCTGGGTGCCACACGTGCTTGCCAAGATGACCGTCCTCTAGCGTGATCTCAGGCGCTTGAATCCGAAATCGAAGGGCGTGCTGATGGACGCTTTCAAGCGCCAGGTCCCGATCACGACAGTAGCCTGGGTAATGAAAGGCGAATCGTTTGCGAGGGCAATCGCATGGGTAGATTTGCGCTTGATCAATCAGACGTTGGAGGGCTGCTTCGTATCGCTCGATAGATGCACTCTGCCGTAGCACGGCTCGGTCAGAGAGAAGGCCGTGAGCCGCGAGCTGAGTAAGAATTTCCGACTGAGCGCCAGGCAATTCTCTGGGAGGATCGAGGTCCTCCATACGCACTAGCCATAGGCCGCCACGGGCCTTAATGCTCAGGAAGCTCGCGAGCGCCGTCACCAGGGAGCCAAAGTGAAGGGGACCCGTGGGTGAAGGCGCGAACCGCCCGATGGGTTGCCTTGTGATGGCGGTCATCGCATGACGCGCGCCACTACCCGTGTAGCTGGCGCTCCTTGAGTTCCGCTAATGTTTTGCAGTCGATGCATTCTGTTGCGGTAGGGCGTGCTTCCAGCCTTCGAATCCCAATTTCGACGCCGCACGTCTCGCAAAAACCGTAATCGTCGTAATCAATCAGCTCGATGGTTTTCTCAATTTTTCGTATGAGCTTACGCTCGCGATCCCGAGTTCTAAGCTCGAGGCTAAATTCTTCTTCTTGACTCGCACGGTCGGAGGGGTCCGGATAGTTGGCTGCTTCATCCTTGAGATGGGTGACCGTGCGGTCGACCTCCTCCATTAATTCTCTGCGCCACTCGAGCAGAATGCCTTTGAAATGGGCGCGTTGGCCTTCGCTCATGTACTCTTCGTTGCGTTTGGGTTGATAAGGCTGGAATGAAGATCCTGCGATTCCGCTGGTGGTAATCGAACCGGAAACGTTGGCTTTAGTGACTTTCTTTTGGGAGACAGATTTTTTGGGTGCTGCTTTCGCTGCCGCAGGCTTTTTACTTGCTGTGGCTTTTTTTGCAGGTGCTTTCTTTATAGGCGTTTTCTTAGCTGCTGCCTTTGGCTTGGCCGAGGCTGCTTTTTTGGCAACAGTGCCCTTGGCCGGTGCTTTTTTTACGGGTGTCTTTTTAACAGCAGCCTTTTTGGCCACGGCCTTGGCCGCAGGGGATTTCTTCTTTGCGGGGGTGGTTTTCGCGCTGGCTTTCGCTGTCACGGGCTTTTTGACTCCAGATTTCACGGTTGCCTTTTTATTGGCCGAGGTTTTGGGCTTTGGAGGCTGTTTCTTGGGCGCGGATTTCTTGAGCGCTTTGGGCTTAGCCTTGCTCGATGTTGTTGGTTTGGCTGACTTTTTTGCCGCCATAGTGCGGACTCCTTAGGGCCGTTGAATTGCAATGTCCCAAAAATCAAGCGGCGAACATTAACAGAATGAAACCAGCACGCCAAGCGCATTCTTCGCAGAATTAAGCTCAACCGCAATTTAAATCTTGCGTGTTAGCATGGCCCCCGCAAGAGCTAGAAGAGGTGGGTCTCGCGCATGTCATTCTCAAATCGTAGCCGTTCTGTGTTGCCCTTTAGGGCTATGCAAATGATGGCCGCTGCCAATGCGCTTGAAGCAGCTGGCACGCGGGTGATCCACCTCGAAGTAGGACAGCCGGATTTTTCCGCACCTGGGTGTGTGCAAAGTAAAGCGTTAGAGGTCATTCAGGCTGGCCGGATGGGTTACAGCAATGCCGAAGGTTTGCCTGAGCTGAGAGAGGTGATTGCAGGTTTCTACCAGCAACGGTTTGGTATTGAGATTCCCTCTCGGCGGGTCCTAATTACGGCGGGGGCATCGGGCGCATTGGCACTGTTGATTCCCTTGCTCACTGATCCAGGCGAGGGCTGGCTGTTGCCAGATCCAGGGTACCCCTCCTATCGTCACTTTGTTTCCGCTTATGGCTGTGAGCCACAAGCATTGAGGCTTAGAGCGGAACATCAGTTTCAGCCTTCATCTTGCCAGATCGAGCAGCACTGGCAGTCCAACACGCGCGCATTGGTTTTGGCATCTCCCTCAAACCCTGCAGGTACCCAAATTGAAGAATCGCTTGCTCGAGACCTCATCGAGGCTGTACATCATCGGGGTGGGCACGTGGTTGCCGATGAGATTTATCAAGGCGTGAATTCAGGTGGCGAACCTTTACCCACCCTGCTTTCACAAACGAATGATGCGTTCATCGTTAACAGCTTCTCCAAGTACTTCGGGATGACCGGCTGGCGACTTGGTTGGATGGTTGTGCCCGAGCCCGCGGTGGAGCCGTTGATTTGCTTAGCTCAGAATCTTTTTATTTGCCCTTCGGTCGTTGCTCAGGCGGCTGCGGTGGCGGCATTCAGTCCTGAAGCCATTGCGGAGGCTGACGCGAGATCCACCGAATTGAACGTTAAGCGAGCGCTCATGATCGATGGCCTTCTTGATTTAGGGTTTGATGTCCCTGCGCGTCCTGAAGGCGCCTTCTATGTTTTCGCTCGTTTACCCGAGACGATGCCTGATGCTGAGTTATTTTGTCAGCGGGCACTGGAAGAGGTTGGCGTCGCTATGACGCCAGGCACTGATTTCGGTCAATACGGAACCGAGCGGTATGTGCGGCTGAGTTGTGCTCAGCCCGAAGCGTTATTGTTGGAGGCGATTGAACGGTTGCGGGTATTAGTTGAGTGAGAGTACTCCGAGGTCAATGGGAGAAAGGCTTCTTAATTAGGCGATACAAGCGCTTCCTTGCTGACGTTCGACTAGCCAATACCGGTCGACTCATCACGGCCCACTGTCCGAATACGGGAGCGATGACGGGATGTATAGAGGTTGGGGCTGATGTTTGGCTTTCACATAGCGATGATCCTGCTCGTCGAACGCAATTTACATTGGAGCTGACCCGTCTCGGTAAGCACATGATTGGCCTGAACACCCATAATGCAAATCGTTTGATAGAAGATGCGATTAGAACAAAGAAGTTAGGCGCTGACCTTCACGATGACGAAATCGAACGTGAAGTGGCCTTCGAGGGCGGGCGCTTAGACTTTAAGTTAGGTGGTTTTGAGCGGCCGCATTACATAGAGGTGAAAAGCGTGACCTTGATGACTGATCAAGGCATTGGGTGGTTTCCGGATGCCAAGTCAGATCGGGCAGTCAAACACCTTAATCACCTAGTGTCTTGCGTTGATAGGGGCGCTAAGGCAACACTTCTTTTTTGTGTTCAGCATGGAGGCATCCAGGTCGTTCGGCCCGCCGAATTCATTCATCCTGAGTATGCGAATGCACTGAAACGCGCGGTGTTTTTGGGTGTCAGTTGTCGTGCTTTCAAAGCCACATTTCGTCCGCCCTATGGCTGGATCACTCGCGAAGTTAAGGTTGAGATCCCTTGAAGTGCTAGGATCGCACCAATGAGAAACGCGCTGATCACTATGCTGGCGCTTGCTGTCGTGTTGTTGGCGTTGCGTCTGGGTCCAACATCACTGAGTTTGACGCAGCTACTTTCTGGGAATCTCGAGGCTCACACTGTGGTTTGGCAACTTAGATTGCCAAGGGTGTTGCTTGCCGCCCTTGTCGGTGGCGGTCTGGCGTTGTCAGGCGCGTGTATACAGGGGATTTTTCGCAATCCGCTCGCTGATCCCAGTTTGTTAGGCGTGGCCGGTGGCGCAGCGTTCGCAGCCGCTTTGGGTATCGCCTTCGCGCCCGCCGTGGCTGCGTCACCATGGCTTCTGGCTGGGGTCGCTTTCGTGGGCGGCTTGCTCGCGACCTTGATCGTATTGAGTTTTGGTGGGCGAAAAACCGACCTATACACGATTCTCTTGGCAGGGTTGGCCGTAAATGCGGCCGCGCTTGCCTTAGTCGGCTTGATTGGCGTTCTGAGCATGGAAACCACGTTCAGAAGTATTTCGTTCTGGACCATGGGTAGCTTGAATCAGGCCACCTGGATTGACGTAGGGGTGGCGTCGCTGATCTTGCCTTGCGTCATTCTCCTTCTGCGCCGTGCCTCAGCGCTCGACGGCTTGGTCCTTCCAGATGCAGAGGCGCAGTCTCTTGGTATTACGGTGACGCAATCGCGCAGAGAGGTGATCGTGCTCGTCGCCGCCATCACAGGCATCGCGGTTAGCCTCACGGGGGTCATCGCGTTTGTGGGTTTGATCGTACCGCACATGATTCGGTTGTCGATGGGCGCAACCCATAGAACGCTCTTGCCCTATTCTTTCGCTGGCGGAGCAATACTGATCGTGCTCGCGGATCTCTTGAGTCGGACCCTGATCCAACCGATGGAAATCCCGGTCGGAATTATCACTGCACTGCTGGGTGCGCCCATTTTTGTGCTTCTGCTTCGTGCACAGGTTAAACCGTAGATGAGCCTTCGCCTAGAAGACATTATTGCGAAGCATCAAGGCGTGAGAGTTCTGGGTCCAATCTGCATGAATTTGGAGCAAGGAACTTGGCTCAGCATCGTGGGCGCGAATGGCGCGGGCAAGTCAACCTTGCTACGTATCCTTGCGGGTGCGGAGGCTGTGTCTGATGGAACCTACCAGTTCCAGGGTCGACGTATCTCCGAGCTGCGGAATGCTGAGCGAGCTAAGCTTTTTGCCTATCTGGCCCAGGCGGCACCTACTCAATTCCCTTTCACGGTTCGAGAATACGTCTTGTTGGGCGCCTTACCTCATCAGTGGTCCAGTGAGACCAGACGCAGGGCGTTATGCGATGTGACGAAGTCAATGAGCCTGGAAGGATTGTTGGAGCGCTCGGTGGTTCAGTTGTCGGGGGGTGAATTTCAGCGAGTTCGATTGGCTCGCTCCCTCCTTCAAATATGGCTCAATCGAGAAGCGAGTGTGCTGATTTTGGATGAACCTCTGGCCTCGCTGGATTGGAAGCACCAGGAACACTTGCTTGTGCTCCTCGGCCAATTGGTCAATCAGGGCCTAACAGTGGTTGATGCAACACACCAGTTTCTTTTGATGCCTTCCCATGATGATCAGGTGCTGGTGCTTAGCCCAAGAGGTGAAGCATTAGCGATCGGAAAACCTAGCCTGACTATTACCCCAGAACTGATTCAGAACGCGTTTGAACTTGATGAGCGCTCAACCTTTAGAGCGCGCCTAAGGTTTTAAGCTCCATTGCGCTTAACCTTGCGCCGAATTGAGATACCACCGCTGAGGCGAGGGGATGCGCTCGTCGGGTTGCTTCGTCAAGGGGCACGCCCTGCGCTAAGAAATGAAGCACGCCACCAGCGAACGTATCGCCTGCCCCTGTCGTGTCCACAGGGACAACTCGGGTCGTAGGCACAAAAACGGCAGGGCCCCGGCCATCACCAATCAGAGCACCCTCGCCGCTCATGGTCATCGCGAAGGCTGACTGAGATGATGCCAATGCTTGAGCTGCTGACTCGCGATTGGGCGCGCCTGTCCAAGCCAAGGCCTCGTCTTCATTGGCAAAGATTAAGTCGACGCCTGCCTCGAATAACGTCTCGAAGTGATCGCGGAAACCCTCAACCATCCCTATGTCAGATAGGGTCAACGCAATTTGAACACCTGCCGATTTCCCTATGGCCTGCGCACGGAGAGCAGCTTCGAATCCGGATTCTGAGCTGACCAGATAACCTTCGATATAGAGGTATTTAGATTGTGTCAGAGCCGACTCAACCAACTCTTTAGGAGAGTAACTCTGAGTAATCCCCAAGTGAGTGACCAAGGTGCGCTCACCATCTGGGGTAATCATTGAGACACATTCGCCCGTCACGCCTGATGGGGGCCGTAAGCCAATATAGTTATGATCTATTTTTTGGCGCTCAAGGTCGTCCAGAAAAAAATCGCCTGTGTCATCATTGGCTACTTTGCAGCTATAAAAGGTTCGTCCGCCCAATCCCGCAACCGTTGCAATCGTGTTGGCCGCCGAACCGCCGCTGGCAAGTTTTTCTCGGGAGACGCCATGGGTCATTTCAATCAACTGGAGCAACTCTGCTCGGGCCACTTCGTCAACGAGCGACATACCACTTTTGGGAAAGTTCGACTCGGTAAGAAGCGTTTCGGAAACGCGGTACTCTGAATCAACCAGCGCATTACCCACACCATAAACGTCGTACATTGCGAATCCTTTTTTTGTGCGAATGATTACTGACCGGCAAGTTCCGCGAACGCATCATTTGCTGCGGCCAGAGTGTCTTGGATGTCATGATCGCTGTGAGCGGCTGAAACAAATCCGCTTTCGAACGGCGAGGGCGCAAGGTAAATGCCTCGATCTAGCATGAACTGAAAAAAGGCTGTAAATCTTTCAGCATTGCTTGCCATGACTGCAGAAAAATCGGTCACAGGGTGGGCGTCCGAGAAAAAGAAGCCAAACATGCCACCCCGAGACACGGTGGACAGGGGGATGCCGTGTCCGGTGGCGCCTGCTTGAAGGCCATCTGCGAGTTCACGAGTTGACGTTGCGAGCGTTTCGAAAAATCCAGGCTGAGAAATTAACTCAAGGGTTTTCAGACCCGAGGCCATCGCAACTGGGTTCCCAGAGAGAGTTCCCGCTTGATAGACCGGCCCCATGGGCGCAACGGCTTCCAGAATGTCACGTCGACCGCCGAATGCGCCAACCGGCAGACCGCCTCCGATGACCTTACCGAGTGTGGTGAGATCAGGGCGAACATCAAATTCAGCTTGAGCACCGCCCAAAGCAACTCTGAAGCCCGTCATCACTTCGTCGAAAATAAGGAGCGTACCTGCTTCATCGCAAAGGCGCCGCAAAGTGGGTAAGAACCCAGGGAGGGGCTCTACCATGCCCATATTGCCTGCGATGGGTTCGACAATCACCGCGGCGATCGTGTGCCCTTGTGCGTGAAAGACCTCTTCCAGCGTTTCTTCATCGTTAAAGGGCAAGGTTAATGTCAATTCCGCCAAGCTGTTTGGTACCCCTGCCGAATCGGGTTCACCTAGCGTCAGCGCTCCTGATCCTGCCTTCACGAGTAGCGAGTCTGCGTGACCGTGGTAGCACCCTTCAAACTTGAGTATTCGGTCTCGGCCGGTAAACCCTCTGGCGACGCGGATGGCACTCATAGTTGCCTCAGTACCGGAACTCACCATGCGAAGTCGTTCCATGCTGGGGACGTGCATGCGAACTTTCTCAGCGAGGAGGGTCTCTATTTCTGTGGGAGCGCCGAACCCCAATCCCTTTTCAGCTGCTTTGACGACGGCCTCAACCACCTCAGGGTGAGCGTGGCCAAGAATCATTGGCCCCCAAGACCCGATGTAATCAATATAGCGCTTGCCGTCATGATCGAAGAGATAAGGCCCTTCTCCTCTCTCAAAGAAAACGGGCGCACCGCCGACGCGCTTGAATGCTCGTACAGGAGAGTTAACACCTCCGGGAAGGATCTCACAGGCGCGATGAAAAAGGATTTCCGATGTCTTACTCATAAATTGATCCGACAAAAATGGCAGTGGGCGTTTGTGGTTTAGGCTCGCGCGCTAGTCGCGTCGTCGCCAAGAGTAGGCCTCGATATCCTCTTCAAGAAGGATGCCGACAGGGGTTGTGACTCCTGGCGCGGGCATGCGGGTTACGATGAGTGCGCCAACGCTGTGTTGCGCGATTGTATCAAATGCTTCATCCAACGTGGCCCGCCAAGAAATAGCGGTGGTGTCACGTCTGATCGCTGGAATCCCGAGAAGGTTGATGTCCTCATGGGTTTGTTCTTCTAAAAAACGAGTAACGTCCTCAGCAAGCACAATAAAAGTAGGGTTTTCGGAGCCTTCGACCAATAACCAAATTGGGTTTCGCATGATGGCAGCTTCTGCCTCAGCGCGAGAAATGTGAGCTTTTACACGAACGAAACGGGTGCTCATGAGTGTCTCGACACTCACTCTGCGCAACACCTGCCGCATCGGCGTGTGCTCGAGCTGAATTCCCTGCAGTTTGAGTTGAGTCTCGAATAAAGATTTCATCTTAAACCCGTGCGCAGCAGTGATGGTGGCAACCACAATACAGAGCATGGCTGGAAGGATGATTTCCGAATTTTGAGTGAGTTCCATCAATGCCATCAGCGCGGCAAGTGGCGCGTTCAGGGTGGCGCCCATCATGGCGCCCATACCCAGCAGCACGAAGAATGCTGGATGCGTTCCCGATAATCCAAGGCTTTGACTGAGGTGCCATAACATCGCGCCGCAGACCGCACCGATGAACAAGGTCGGGCCGACCACGCCGATCGGTAAGCCCAGCGAGACGCTGAGCGTTGTGGCCACAAGTTTGGCGACGAGAATGCCCAACAACAAAAAAAAGCCGATTCCGCCTGCCAGTGCGAGATTAACCGTGTCATAGCCAATGCCTAGGACTTCAGGGATCCCCAAGCCAAGCACGCCTGTAACGGCGCCAGCGAGAATCAGTTTCAAACTTTGCGTTCCGGGCAGACGTCGATGGAGGGCCTCAACGCCACGGACAAAAACAGCGGCAATGCAACCGATCATCAAGCCTGCGAGCACGATAAAGGGAATCTCAGTCCAGTCGCTAAGCCCCACGCTGGGGACCATAAATAAACTCTCACTCCCAAGGGCAAATTGCACGACCAGGGTGCCCGTAACCGATGCGAGGATCACGGGCATAAATCCAGCGATGGTGTACTCCATGAGAATCACTTCCATTGCAAAGATGACGCCTGCAATGGGTGTATTAAAAGAGGAGCCAATGGCTGCTGCGGCGCCACAGCCAACAAGGACACGGATAGAGTTATTGGGCAGAGAAAGACGCTGCCCCAGTAAACTGCTGGCAGCCGCGCCAAGATGAATGGCAGGGCCTTCCCGACCGCCGGTTTGACCCGAGATGAGCGCGAGCGCACCGGCCACGAATTGAACGATAAAATTTCGCAGCGACATATACCCCTGATGGTGACTCAAGCGCTCAAGCACATGGGCAACACCCATCCCTAAGTCCCGACCTTTCATCAAATGAAAGTAGAGCGCAATACATGAGGCACCTGCTATGGGCGTTAGGCCTCGTTCGAGAAGAGACATTGACTCGAAGGCATCGGGCCCCTCTGGCAACATTAATTGCAGGGTAAATTCGATCAGCCCTCGAAAAGCCAAAATGGTCAGCCCGGTCACGAGCCCGGAGAGAACACCTAGAATGGCAAATTGAGGGAGGGACTCGAGTGAGGCTAGAGAGGAACGAAAAGCGCGAACATCGTAAAATTGTCGCAGCTTGTGGAGTAGGGGTCGTCGCATAAAACCGTTGCGATCCTGATTTGCATCCAGTCTAACTGAATTTCAACTTGGCGATCATCGAGGGGATCACAATGCAATTGGCCACAGCGGATCTTAACCACGCGGTAACGATAAGGATAGGGAGTGAACATTGCGGAGCTTTTTGAAGAAAGAGACCGTCGTCAGGCAGCACCGCCCTTATGTACCCTATCTGCTGCTTCTGATCCTGGCCGTTTTGTTTTTGATCGCCTGCTTCATAGGGTTTCGCTATGGCCAAGGTTCAGGGGAGCGCACGTTTGAAGAGATCGAAGCGGAGAATCGGTGGCTGATCAGTGAACATGATCGTTTGAGCTTGGCTCTAAAGGAGGCAAGGCAAGAGGTTGCGGCATCGGAACTTAAGCGAGTGATGCTCAATGAGCGTTTGCTCACCCTAAGGCCTGAACTGAGCACGCTAACTGAGACAGTTCAAGAACTAGAAGACCAGGCGGCCTATTACCGGAATCTGATCAAGCATCCAGATCAAGAGGCGCCAGTGGTCATCGAGCTCGCACAGTGGGCCAATCGAGGTCAGGGGACACTTGATTTTTGGGTTTTGCTGACGCGTACAGACCCTAGCACAAGGACGATCTCTGGCGTGCTGAAGATCGACCTCGTCGTGGCGCCCATGAGAGTGGAGAACAGTTCGGATGAGCCTATTCGCCAGCAAGTTCAACAGCCTTTCAACCTGAAATACTTTAAGCGATATGAGGGCTCAATGAGCATACCTGAGGGCGCTGTCATACAATCTGCTGGGATTAGGGTAGAAGTCGATGGGTTATTGATTGCAGAAAACGCAATGGTGGAGAGAGTCTCTAGTTCGGAGCCAAATGCGGATGGCGGATCTCCTTAATTTGAGCATAAGTCGGTTTGCATACACCGCCATGGATTGCGCTAGCATAGGCCGCCCTAACGGAGCAGATCCGACTCAGGCGCTGGTCGCAGCGGTGATTGAAACCGAGCGAGAGAGAATACGTCGAGTGAGAGAAAAAAATAGCGGTGCGATTGTTTCAGGTCTATAAGGAATCGGTCCAATTGAGAGCTTAGACTCGGTCAGCCCATGGATATCCTAAGTCCGCAGAGTTCAAAAGCGCGTCGAGTGACCTACAGTAAAAGGCTGCCGTAAAAGTTTTCGCAAAAGGCGCTTTGGAAAGTTGCTGTAAGCAATAAGATGCGCAGCAACAAAAGGCATGGGGCTAAAAAGCTGTCAGATAAAAATAGCGAGACAAAGGGTCGCGTCAATTAGGGTGATTTGCGTGAACATAGAGGCCGGATCCAGAGAGGCCGGATCTATAGGGGTTGGGACGAAACGACGTCGGATTCAGTAGAAGGCTTCGCTGCACTGAATGCCCATTTTTTGACAGCAAATAGAGGCGTCCATCCTTGAATTGAAGCTCTGGGAACGCGATATTTAAGTTAAGGAAAGAGAGTACGCGAACCGTCGCGAGCAATCGACGCCGGTGCGCCAGGTGAATAATCGGGGAAAATTCGGGGAATGAAGATGCGTAAACCAGATTTCGGTTCTACTCGGGTCTCTCTAATTGCAGAAAATCTTGACGTTGAAGGCCGTTTGGTCTTCTCGGGTGAGCTCATCGTGAATGGCGTGGTGAGGGGCGACCTGGTTGGAAAAGATGCGCGATCTAAGATCCAGATTGGACCGAGTGGTCAGGTGGTGGGCGATATTAAGGTGCCCACCGTACTCATCAGTGGTCGGGTCGATGGGGAGGTTTATGCAAGCGAGCATGTCTCGCTCCAAGCGACCGCACGAGTGACAGGCAACATCTATTACGCTGCAATGGATATGGTCAAAGGCTGTCAATTTACGGGCAGTATCCGTCAATTGGAATCCGCCATGGTAATGGAGCAAGCGGATGTACGCATGGCACAGCGCGCGGCGACTGTGACCAGTTTGAAACCCAAACCTTGAGGTGGAACTCTTGAGGTGAAGATGGGCAATAGCGTGCCCTAAGTCGAGCGATGGCCACGCTTGGGGCAAGCACGTGTGGTCGCCGGAATCCTGCAGGAAGCGGTAACCGTTAGCGTTAAAAGACACGATAATAATGGCTTGAGTAGAAGCCATGTGCAGGCCAGGATCCGGCGATATTGAAGAAGTCGCTGGGCTGAGGGCCAGGAAGAATAATGATGAGTGAATCAGTTGAAGCAACCCTATCACTAACCTTTTCCGATGCAGCGGCTCGTAAGGCGGGGCGATTGATTGAAGAGGAGGCAAATCCGGATCTTCGATTGAGGGTGTTTGTTACTGGTGGTGGCTGCTCAGGTTTCGAGTATGGGTTTACGTTTGATGAAGACGTCGAGGAGGACGATACGTTAATTGAAAATCAAGGCGTCACCCTGTTAATTGACCCCCTGAGTTTTCAATATTTGAATGGCGCACAAGTTGATTTTAAAGAGGATCTGCAAGGGTCCAGATTCGTAGTCAACAACCCTAATGCCAGCGTAACCTGTGGCTGTGGGAATTCTTTTTCAATTGCCTAGTTGAGGTTGGTTTAGCGCGTTCCCTGTGGTTTTTTACTCGAAATCGGGGTGTCGATTAAGGCGAGTTGCATTTGCAATTGAGTGTGCAAAGGTTCGGTTGCTCGCTTGAAGTCGTCCATATAAATTCGCGCCACCGGATCAGCATCTGGCAAGGTGACGGTTCTTGGGTTGCGATGACTCCCAGACACAAGAAATTCATAATGAAGATGGGGCCCGGTGGCCCAGCCCGTCGATCCAACGTAACCAATAATTTGCCCCTGTTTGACCGACGCGCCACGTTTAATATCTTTTGCAAAGTTGGATAGGTGAAGATATTTCGTGGTGTATTGTTCACCGTGCTGTAGCACAATGAATTTTCCAGAAGCCTCATTGCGCGTTGCAGAAATCACCTTCCCATCGCCAGCCGCTAGAACAGGCGTGCCCCTGGCGGCAGCATAATCAATCCCTCGATGCGGCATCTTTCGTTTGTGGATGGGATGCATCCGGTTCAAGTTGAAGCTCGAACTCACATAAGAAAAATGGACTGGATCCCGGATAAAAGCCTTTTTGAGGCTGACGCCCGCTTGGTTGAAGTAGCCAACTTTTCCGCTCGGGTCTTCATAACGATAAGCATCAAAGGATTGTCCCATATTGGTGAAATGAGCAGCCAAAATCTCACCCTCTCGGATGAGCGAGTCGTCGACGTAGAGTCCTTCATAAAGAACGACAAAGTGATCGCCCTCTCTAAGGTCCAGCGCAAAGCTGATATCCCATTGGAAGAGGGCAGCCATTTCCATGATCAATCGATCGCTCATAGCAATCGATTGTCCCGAAAGATAGAGGGAGGAATTGGTCTTAGTGATGGTTGCGAACTTCACGATGGGCTTGATCGTCGGCTCAACCCTATGAATGCTCGATTCAAATCGATCCCCAACTGCCCTCAGGATTTCTACTGTTGTTAAGGCGTCGCGTCGCAGCCTGATGCCAATTAATTGATTGTTTTGATCATAGCCCAACTCGATGACTTGCCCAGGGTCCAGCCGCTTTAGGTCATTGTCCCGTGCAGCCTCAAGGATATGGTGGAGCGTTGTCGCTGAGATTCCGGCGCGCTTGAAAATCAAGGAGAGATTGTCACCTTCTTGGACAGTTTCCGGGTGCCAGTTTTCCCCTGAAGTCACTGGCGTCCCATTAACGGCGTTTTCATCTGAGCCGGAGGCCTTGGGTGTCTCGCTTGCAGGTAAATCGAGCGTTAAAACAGTGTTGGTGGATTCGACCGATCGACCGGGTAGGAAAACGGCGATTAAAAGAGCGATGAACGACAGCGCGAGGATAGTCTTCAAGTGCAGGGATGGGATAAGACGTCGCATAGTGCAGTGTTAGTTCAGGGTGATCTGCGAAGTGGTTAGTATGCGAGCGTTGAATGCGCGCTAGAAAATGCGAAGTTTGCCGTATCGTGCCCTTGAAAAGAAGCAAAAGTAAAGAAGGAAAAGTAAGGAAGTACTAGGAAAGAAGCAAAAGTGCTGCTGTTCCCAACGTGAGTGCGCATTAAAGTTATAATGAGTGCCGTTGGGGCGACAACATACGCCGCACTTATTCACGAGAACGATGAGGAAAAACATTTCGTTCGTTTGGGCGCATAGCGAATAAGCCGGGATAACAATGTAATGGGTATGGCAACTAATCGAAATCTACTGGATGAGCTAAGAGCACATGGTTTGGTTGCGCAGACCAGCAATGAGGATGAGTTAAGAACCCACCTCACCAGCGCTCGCAGCCTTTACTGCGGGTTCGACCCAACCGCGGATAGTCTTCATGTGGGAAACCTGGTGCCCCTTCTGGCCCTTCGGCGATTTCAACTCGCCGGTCATCGACCGATTCTCCTCGTAGGCGGAGCGACAGGCATGATTGGAGATCCAGGCGGTCGCAGCGCAGAAAGAGAGCTCAAGCCGCGCGATCAGGTGACGCAGTTCGTCAAAAAAATACGAGAGCAGGCCAGTCGTTTTTTAGATTTCGATTGCGGAGACCAGTCGGCGATTGTGGTCGATAACGCGGACTGGATCGAGCCCATCGACGTTATCACCTTCCTAAGAGATATCGGTAAGCACTTCAGCGTGAATACCATGATTCAAAAAGAAACCGTCCGGCGAAGACTTGAAGATGAATCAACGGGCATCAGTTATACCGAATTCAGCTATATGATCTTGCAGGCTTACGATTACTCCGTTTTAAATGAAAAATTTGATTGCACCCTGCAGATTGGTGGTTCGGATCAATGGGGTAACATCACGAGCGGTATTGATCTGATTAGACGTCGTGGGGGTGGTGCGGCGCATGCACTCACCTATCCTCTAATCACAAAATCTGATGGAACCAAGTTCGGCAAGAGCGCGAGCGGTGCGATATGGCTCGACCCCGACAAGACATCACCCTATGCCTTCTATCAATTTTGGCTAAATGTCGCTGATGCTGATGCCATTCGTTTTTTGAGAACCTTCACCTTTCTGAGTGATGAGTCCATCAAGGCGTTGGCAGAGCGCCTTGTTGAGGCGCCCGAGCGACGCGAGGCCCAACAGGTGCTGGCGGACGAAGTGACGCAGCTTGTCCATGGAGAGGCTCGCCTGGTGGGCGCGAAGCGCATCAGCCGAGCGTTGTTCTCGAACGAGATTGAATCCCTAACCAAGTCTGATTTTGAACAATTGGCCTTGGATGGGTTGCCCGTCACGAAACTGGAATCAGAAGAGAATCTACTTCTCGACGCGCTGGTGGCCTCCGAGTTGGCAGTCACCCCACGAGGCGAGGTGACTCGAGGTCAGGCTAGAAAACTCGTCATGTCCAATGCCATCTCAATCAATGGCGAAAAGCAAACCGACGAGCACGCAACTTTGTCACCAGGTCTTGCTCGGCATGGTCGTTACTTTTTAGTGAAGAAGGGCAAAAAGCAGCATCACCTCTTTGTTGGCCCCTGAGTCATGGATATGTCTTGGACAACCTAACGGCTTGGCTCGGGCGCAGCGATCAGCCTTATTCCTTTTGAGCGATACGTACACACATCTGGAACATCATGCGCTTGAACCCGCAACCTGTTTTCGGAGTGAGCGGACAGACTGCGGTGATTACAGCGCCGTATCCGAAATGGTTTGGTTTGCGCGGCTCAGCCACAGTCCAACCTGTATTCAATCACTAAGAGCGCGGGTGAATAAGCCCTTTTCAAGAGGAGTGTCGAGATTGGCGAGCCGAACGAGCTTGCCTTGAACAACTGAATCGTTGGAAAGATGTCAGGGCTAACCGCAGCGGAAGTGAGGAGCGTCATAGTCTGGGGTGGTTAAGAAACGACGCCTTCGCAAAGAGTGGTCATTAACGGACCTTGGATTAAAAAATAGGCAGAGACTTGGTGGAGCCAGGCGGGATCGAACCGCCGACCTCCTGCGTGCAAGGCAGGCGCTCTCCCAGCTGAGCTATGGCCCCAAGTCACGTCAGAATCGAGATCGTATCACGACGCAGAGTCCGAACGCAGTACTTGAAGTGGTGGGTCTGGGTGGATTTGAACCACCGACCTCATCCTTATCAGGGATGCGCTCTAACCAACTGAGCTACAGACCCTCAAGTTGCAGACATGCGTCCGAGGCGGCGTATTATACGCAGGTCAAGTCGTTTTACAATGCGGCCAGGGGGCTGAATCCCGGTGAATGTTCGGCTTATTAGAGTAAGACGTTGCGTCGGTTGTTTTTGGCAACTCGTCTTCAGATAGGCGCTTCAAACCGATCTCGCTGGCGGGTCATTTGACGCAGTTGGGGCAGACAAAGATTTAGTTCGCTGAGGTCGAGCCTCCGATCAATCTTTAAGAAGGTCGTTCACAAGGAATAAAGCGTTGGACAGTGAATCGAAAGAGCTTCAAGCCTTTGTAGCCAGCGATGTATTTGAATCCTTGCTACGGGGTGGCAGTTGGCCTGTCTCTGATGAGTTGCTTCACCGTCTCGATCAGCTGGGCTTGAGCGTTCTTGTGCAACAGCAGCGATGTTCCCTCCTGACGCCACCCACCTTACTTGACATCGATTGGATTCGTAGTCGATTGACGACCTCGATCGAGGTGCAATATGACTTTGCGGTCGAATCGACCAACCGGTTAGCGCTTGCGCATGGAGGCGTAGAGCCTGCGGTCTATCTGGCAGAATTTCAGGCGTTAGGTCGAGGACGGAGTAATCGTCGATGGATCAGTCCGTTTGGCGCTAATTTAATGCTGAGCTTTGTGCGCATATTGGATCTGGGTGTGACAGCCCTTTCCGGACTCTCGTTAGCCATTGGCTCCCGATTGGTGAGTTGCTTGAGATCAAAAGGTATAAGCGGACTGGCGCTGAAGTGGCCGAATGACTTGCTTGTCAATGGACACAAGACGGCAGGGATACTGATCGAAATCGACGTTGTTTCGCCCTCTAAAGTGTGTGTTGTGGTGGGCATTGGACTTAATGTGGAGGCTTGCCCCGAAGCTGGAGACATTGGTCAGACCGCAGCAAAACTGAGAACAGCTACGGAACTTTCGAGGGATGAGCTCGCCGTGATCGTGATTAACGAACTCAGCGACGCATTAGCGGATTTCGAAGACCGAGGTCTAGAGCCAATTGTAAAGAACTGGTTTCAAGTGGATGGCTTTATCGGCCAATCAGTTCGTGTTGTACAAAACGAAGAGTCAGTATTTGGCAAGAATGTAGGCATCGATGAGCGTGGCAATCTATTGCTTCAAACAGCCGATGGCCTTAGGGCATTCTCTGTTGGAGATGTTAGTCTCAGATCGAACGCTGGAGCAACGAGCTGATATGCAATCGCAAAAGTGGGTCTTGATGCTGGTGATTCTAAATCTTGGGCTGCTGTACGGAGTGGTCAAGAAGTGGCATGCCAATGAGGTGCATCAACTGAAAGTGGTTGCGCTCGGTTCACAATCGAGTGGGGAATCAAGGCCCGAGCATTCCACACGGCCTGATCCGGAAAGTTCGACAAAGAGCGAGCCAGCGCAGATCCGCCCCGAGGGAAAGCGAGAAAATAAGAGTCAGATGGGAGGCGAAGTTGGATCATTGGCTAAGGTTGAAGCCCGTGATCCAGACGGGGGCCGAGTATCAGTTGTTAAAGAGCCTCTCGAGCCGACATCCGCCTGTGCCTTTCATGGACCTTTAGATTTCACGGGAGCGAATATCATCACAGAAGCTGTTGAATCTCTGTTGTCGCTGGCGGTTCGCAAAGGCGATTACTCTTATCGGTTGGTCACTCAAGTCCTTAAAGATAAAGAAGCGGCAAAATCGTTAGTCAAGCGCCTTAGATCCAAGGGGGTCGATAGTTTTTTCGTGACCCAGGGGCCCTTTACCAATCGAATTTCTTTGGGCATTTTTCAAGCACGAAAGACAGCGGACGACCTGCGACTGAGCAGAATCAAGCTACAAGAATTTAGGAATCTGCCGATTGAGATCGTCCCAGATGTGTCTCATTGGCCCGAGTGGTGGGTCTCGAGCGAGAACTGGGATGCCTTTTCGTCTGTGGTGCCAGTGGATGCGAGCTGGGCAAGCGGGCATTCCAGTCGATCGGTCGTGCCTTGCGAGCAACTCGAATTTTTTTAGATCGGAGAGGTTTGTCTCTAAGCGTCTCTTGGCCTAAAATCCGCGTCGTGCCGCTATAGCTCAGCAGGTAGAGCAACTGATTTGTAATCAGTAGGTCCCGAGTTCGATTCTTGGTGGCGGCACCACTTTTCTCTCGCTGCCTCTCGCCAATCACATCGGCGCATGGGGGAATTCTGTTCACAGGAAAGCCAAAGAGAAGCGAGCGCCAAACCCCAGCTTGATCACGCGCCAGAGGTATGTGGGCGTATCGTATTTGTGCTATCGAATCCGTTGACATTGACCAGGGCCGCTGGCAGAATTTAGCGCCGCAAAATTGGAGGGGTTCCCGAGCGGTCAAAGGGATCAGACTGTAAATCTGACGCGAAAGCTTCGGTGGTTCGAATCCGCCCCCCTCCACCATTTTTAAGGGACAGTAACGCCAAGATTGTTACAACGGTTAGTTGGCCAAGATGAGGTGGTCAAGAAAAGAAGTGTTGGCCCCCAAAGATTACACGATCTGCTCGGTTAGAAGTTGAATGGCAGGGTTGGTGTTGCAAAGCCGATTCGGTTGACATCGGATGGGTCGTCAACAGAGTTTTAGTTGGGTCTGTTGAGGGTAAGAAGCGCTGGAGACGGGTTAGGCTAAGCCCCAAAAGAGCTTAGGAACCGAGGCCACGTTAGAGAGAGTTCACAGAGTCTTGATGTGGCTAGCTTCAGAGCCAAATAAAAAGCCAATGAGTACAGTGTGACGCGGGTTTAGAAAAGGATTTATATCGAGGCGAAGGCAAGCGCAGAACCAAAATCGCGCGGGTATAGTTCAGTGGCAGAACCTCAGCCTTCCAAGCTGTTGACGCGAGTTCGATTCTCGCTACCCGCTCCAAGTTAAAAACGCCTAAAAGTGGCGCGAAGGGATGTAGGCAGGGTTTGCGGCTCATATAGCTCAGTAGGTAGAGCACTTCCTTGGTAAGGAAGAGGTCACCGGTTCAAATCCGGTTATGAGCTCCATCTAATGATGAGTTGTACGGAACCGATTTGTATAGAAGCAAGGGTTCCTAAGCATGTTTTCGAGCTTCGTGGGTACACCGAATTCGTCTCGAAAAGACGATCCTGAGAATGGTGTTGTAGAAGGTGAAACAGAAGGTGAAACAGAGTTTGAAATAGAAGGTGATGTAGAAAGGCTCGACACCCAAAAAAGGGTAATGCGCCAACAGGTAATTTGAAAAAAACGGCATTGAAAATACCAGGTGTAAAAGAGCGGTAACTCAGAAAAGCTTACGAATACAGAAAATTAGGTTTGAAGACGGGTTCTTAAAGCCTTTCGAGAACCAGATGGCAGATTCCCAATAGGGGTAACGCCATTAAAGACTTTGTTAATTTGCGAGTACGCAAGTGAGCAATACCCACAGACTAAACGTCACAGAAGGAGAGGGCTAGCATGTCCAAGGAGAAGTTTGAGCGTAAGAAGCCCCACGTAAACGTGGGCACGATCGGCCACGTTGACCACGGTAAGACGACGTTGACGGCGGCGATCACTAAGGTATGTGCAGAGATTTATGGTGGTGAGGCACGCGCCTTTGACCAGATTGATAACGCACCTGAAGAGAAGGCTCGCGGTATCACGATTTCAACCTCTCACGTTGAGTATGACTCTCCTGACCGTCACTACGCTCACGTTGACTGCCCAGGACACGCTGACTATGTAAAGAACATGATCACGGGTGCGGCGCAGATGGACGGTGCGATTTTGGTGGTTTCTGCGGCTGATGGCCCCATGCCCCAAACGCGTGAGCACATTTTGCTGTCTAAGCAGGTTGGTGTTCCTCACATTGTGGTGTTTTTGAACAAAGCAGACATGGTTGACGACGAAGAGCTTTTGGAACTGGTTGAGATGGAAGTTCGCGAACTGCTTGACCAGTATGACTTCCCGGGTGATGACACGCCGATTGTTATCGGAAGCGCGCTGAAGGCGTTGGAAGGCGACGCATCAGATATTGGTGTTGCGGCGATCCAGAAGTTGGTTGAGACGCTCGATAGTTATATTCCTGAGCCTGTCCGTGCGATTGACCAGCCGTTTTTGATGCCGATTGAGGACGTGTTCTCAATTTCTGGCCGAGGCACGGTTGTGACGGGCCGAATTGCTCGTGGGATTGTGTCGGTTCAAGACGAAGTAGAGATTGTTGGTATCCGTGAGACGGCGAAGACGACGTGTACGGGAGTAGAGATGTTCCGTAAGTTGTTGGACGAAGGTCGAGCGGGCGAGAACGTGGGCGTGCTTCTTCGTGGTACGAAGCGAGAAGAAGTGGAGCGTGGTCAGGTGTTAGCGAAGCCTGGTTCGATCACGCCGCACACGAAGTTTGCGAGTGAGGTTTACGTTTTGTCGAAGGACGAAGGGGGTCGACACACGCCATTCTTCAAAGGTTATAAGCCACAGTTTTTCTTTGAGACGACGGATGTTACGGGCAGTGTTGAGTTGCCTGAAGGGACAGAGATGGTGATGCCTGGTGACAACGTGAATCTTGAGGTTGAGCTGATTGCACCGATTGCGATGGAAGAAGGCCAGCGTTTTGCGATTCGCGAAGGTGGCCGGACGGTGGGCGCAGGCGTCGTCACCAAAATTAACGCTTGATGGTGTTCGTCAGCGGGGATCAAGCACAGCTTTTGCGTAGCAAAAAGGCGTTAGGCCAGTAGCTCAATTGGCAGAGCGGCGGTCTCCAAAACCGCAGGTTGGGGGTTCGATTCCCTCCTGGCCTGCCACGCAATTGAAAATGTGCGATCGGCTGGATAGCTAAATCGTAACCCTGAGCCGGAGCAGTATGTTTCCGGTCTCGGGGTTTCGCGTCCCCGGCGTGCGAAGAAAGAGAATATAGGTTAGGTGATGAGTTCGGTAAGCGAAGCTAAGTACTCTCTAGATTGGCTTAAGTGGCTGTTGGTCGCGGGGCTTTTGTCCGCGGGCATTTACGCTAATGCCGAATTTGCAATGACCTCGCTGTTGGTTCGAGTGCTGATCGGTATCGTGATAGCAGGCGTTTGCCTAGCGGTCGCCTTACAAACGTCGGCGGGTCACAGCGTTTGGGAGTTGGCAAAAGAGGCGCGAGTTGAAATCAGGCGAGTGGTTTGGCCAACGCGCCAAGAGACAACACAGACAACGCTGATCGTCGTGGTGATGGTGATTCTTGTCGCCCTGGTGCTTTGGCTCATCGATAGTGGACTGAGTTATATCGTCAGCCTAACGATTGGTTAGTTGTGGCACTTAAGCGCCTTTGACTTCGCCCCCTTGTGTTTG
>Ga0255764_10001219_pt1 | contig 22177 bp, 18 predicted proteins | sample 071ome_30_FD_179964 | JGI IMG/M metagenome (GOLD analysis project Ga0255764, IMG submission 179964) | Coastal salt marsh microbial communities from the Groves Creek Marsh, Skidaway Island, Georgia - 071406AT metaG (version 2) | ecosystem: Environmental > Aquatic > Marine > Intertidal zone >... | reverse complement strand
GCCCCCCACGAGGACGCCATCAATATCCGGCTGCGAAAGCAGCGCCTTCGCATTCTCTGGCTTTACGCTGCCGCCATAGAGCAGGGGAAGCCCCCCTAACCCAGCGGCCTCGAGGGTTTCCCGCAGCACCCGGTGCATGGCCTGGGCCAGCGCCGGCGTGGCCGTTCGGCCCGTGCCAATGGCCCAGATCGGTTCGTAGGCGATGGCGCCGAGGGCCGCGAGCGCAGGCGCTGGTGCGCTCAGCACCCCCGCCAGCTGGGCCATCACGTGCGCTTCAGCCCCGCCGCCTTCGCGGACCTCTAAGCCTTCTCCGACACAAACCAGGCCGCGGAGGCCCGCCCGTGCCGCCGCCTCAAGCTGGGCGACCACGTCTAAATCCGTTTCCCCCTGGGCACGGCGCTCGGAGTGCCCCAAGAGCGCCCAGCGCGCGCCGGCTTCGGCGACCTGCTCGGCGGACAGGCACCCGGTGTGCGCCCCGTCCGATGCGCCGTGAATTGCCTGCGCGCCAGGAACCATGCCCACCTTAGCCGCCGCTTCGGCTGCACGCTCAAGCAGCGTGGCTGGCGGAAACACCAAGCGCGTCTGCGCCGTCGGCCAAGAGAGGCTTGCTGCGCCTTCGAAGTACGCGGCTAGGAAGGCGCGATCGCCGTGCATCTTCCAGTTCGCTGCAATCAGCACGACAACCCCCTAGGCGCGGACCCATCTCTGGGGGCGCGTATGGTAGACAAGGGGCCCGGGGGAGGCAATTCGTTCACCCCAGGCTCGCCGCAGCGCCGCGCACCGTATCCGCCAGGCGCGACGCGACCTCCCGAACCTCATCTCCATCAAGGCCCTCCACCATCACCCGCACCAAAGGCTGGGTTCCGGAGGCCCGTAGGAGAATTCGGCCTCGATTTCCGAGGGCCTGCTCAAGATCGGCCACGGCATCCATAACGGACGCTTCGTCTAGCACGGCGCTCTGGGCGGCGACGTTAATCAGTACCTGGGGGCATAAAGTCATGGGGGCCAGCGCCTCGTCCAAACTTTGCTCCGCTGCGCGCAGCGCCACCAGCACCTGCAGCGCCGCGATCATGCCGTCCCCGGTGCTGTGGGCATCGAGACAGAGAATATGCCCTGACCCCTCACCCCCGAGGCGCCAGCCCCGGGCCTGGCACTCCGCCAGCACATAGCGATCGCCTACGCCGGCGCGGGCAAAGGGAATGGCGGACGCCTGCAGCGCCTGCTCCAGCCCTAGGTTCGACATCAGCGTACCCACGACCCCGCCGGCCAGCGTGCCCTGGCGCTGCTGATGCTGAGCGAGCACATAAAGCAGACTGTCCCCATCCCGCACCGTGCCCGTGCGATCCACCATGATCAGCCGATCACCGTCGCCATCGAACGCAAGCCCCAGGTCCGCACCCGTCTCGAGCACCCGAGTCCGCAGCGCTTCCGGAGCCGTGGCGCCGCAGCCGTCATTGATATTGAGCCCGTCGGGGTTCACCCCAAGGGTCTCGACGGTCGCGCCAAGCTCCTCAAAGAGCGCCGGCGCCAGGTGATAGGTCGCCCCATGGGCGCAGTCCACCACCAGCTTTAGGCCGCGAAGGTGAAAGCCATCAGGCGTCGTATTCTTGCAAAACTCGAGGTAGCGGCCCTCCGCATCGTTAACCCGGGCAGCACGCCCGAGCTCTGCGGAAGGCCGGGTCCGCAAGGGCGTCTCCAGCGCTGCCTCGATGGCGAGTTCTTCCTCGTCGCTCAGCTTGTCGCCCTGGGCGGAGAAGAACTTGATGCCGTTGTCGTCATAAGGATTGTGGGAAGCGCTGATCACCACGCCAGCTTGAGCCCGCAGGCTGCGGGTGAGGTAAGCGACGGCGGGGGTGGGCATGGGGCCCGTCAGCCGAACGCCGACCCCCGCGGCGGAAAACCCGGCCTCCAGGGCAGATTCGAGCATGTAGCCAGAGATGCGCGTGTCCTTACCCAGGACCACAAGCCCTCCTTCCGGCGCCAACGTGCGTCCCGCCGCATAACCCAGGCGGACCATAAAATCCGGCGTGATGGGGAAATCCCCGACCCGCCCGCGAATGCCATCCGTGCCGAAATACTGTCGTTCCATCAAAGTGCGTCCTAAGTCGGGCCGTCGAGGGCCTGCACCATCGCCAGGGCGTCGCGGGTCTCCGCGACGTCATGAGTCCGAATAATTGCCACCCCGTGGCGCGCCGCTTCCGCCGCCAGCACGGCCCCGGCCACCACCCGCGCCTTCGGACGCTCCCGCCCCGTCAACGCCCCCAGCATGCGCTTCCGGGAGACCCCAATGAGGACGGGTACCCCCAGGGCCACAAAGCGCGGGAGCGCACGGAACAGGCTTAAATTATGCGCAAGGGTTTTTCCAAAGCCGAAGCCCGGATCCAGGACAATGCGAGAGCGGTCAATGCCCACCGCTTCGGCTTCACCCATGCGGCTTTGCAAGAAGGTCAGCACCTCAGCGACCACATCGTCGTAATGGGGCGCCTCCTGCATGAACGTCGGATCCCCCTGCATGTGCATGAGGCACACGGACGCCGAAGACTCGGCGGCGGCGGCCAGGGCACCGGGCCGCTGAAGCGCCCGCACATCGTTTAGCAGCGCAGCGCCGAGGGGCGGCGCGCGGCGCAGGATCTCGGGCGTACTGGTATCCACGGAGAGCTTAACGTCGAAGCGCGGGGCCAGAAGCTCGAGGGCTTCCTGAATGCGGGCCCACTCTTCCTCTTCAGGCAGGCCCTGGGCCCCGGGGCGTGTTGATTCGGCCCCAAGGTCGAGGTAGGCCGCGCCCTCCTCTACGAACGCTTCCGCCCGCCGCAGCAGGACGTCGCGCCTCAGCGCGCCGCTAGGGGCGAGCAGCTCACCGCCGTCAGAAAAGGAATCGGGGGTGAGGTTTAACACCCCCATGATTTCCGGCGCCCCCTCCCAGGTCACGGGCAGGGTTCGCCCATCCCATGCCATGCGCTTAACCGGAGGCAGAGCCCCCCACGGCGGGATCGGGGGACGCGCCGGTCGCGGCGTCGGAGCCCTCGGGCGCACTCGGGGGCCTGCGATTGCTCGGATCCTCCGGTGGCCGGGGCGGCATGCCTTCCATGATGTCGTTGATCTGGTCGCTGTTCAGCGTCTCGTATTCCATCAACGCATCGGCCATGGCGTGAAGCTTGTCGCTATGGGTCTCGAGAATGGTCTTCGCCCGACCGTAGCAGTCGTCAATGATCACCCGCACTTCCTCGTCGATCTTCCGCGCCGTTTCTTCGGAAACGGCCAGCGAACGGGACGATGCGGAACGGCCCAGGAAAGGCTGGTCGTCGTCTTCGTCGTACTTGAGCGGTCCGAGCTTTTCCGAAAGGCCCCACTTGGTGACCATATTCCGCGCCAGGGAGGTAGCGCGCTCAATATCGTTAGAGGCGCCGGTGGTGATGCCATCGGCCCCAAGCACCATCTCCTCAGCGATGCGACCGCCAAAGAGGCTGCAGATCGAGCTCAGGATGTACTGCCGGGAGTGGCTGTAGCGGTCCTGCTCCGGAAGGAACTGGGTCACCCCGAGGGCGCGACCCCGGGGAATGATGGTGACCTTGTAAACGGGGTCATGGTCTGGGACCAGTCGCCCCACGATGGCGTGCCCCGCCTCGTGGAAGGCCGTGGTGCGCTTTTCCTTTTCGCTCATGACCATGGACTTACGCTCAGCCCCCATCATGATCTTGTCCTTAGCGCTCTCGAACTCCTCCATGCCAACCAACCGCCGGCTCGCCCGAGCCGCGAAGAGCGCCGCCTCGTTAACGAGGTTGGCGAGGTCCGCGCCGGAGAAGCCCGGCGTACCCCGAGCCAGGGCAGAGGGATCGACGTCATCGGCAATGGGTACCTTCCGGCAGTGAACCTTAAGGATCTGCTCCCGGCCTCGAATATCGGGGAGGGGCACCACGACCTGGCGATCGAAGCGGCCCGGGCGCAGCAGCGCCGGATCAAGCACGTCCGGGCGGTTCGTGGCGGCAATGACGATGATGCCGTCGTTGGCCTCAAAGCCGTCCATTTCCACAAGCAGCTGGTTTAGGGTCTGCTCGCGCTCGTCGTGGCCGCCCCCAAGGCCTGCGCCCCGGTGCCGACCCACAGCGTCGATCTCGTCGATAAAGATGATGCAGGGCGCCTGCTTCTTCGCCTGCTCGAACATGTCCCGCACCCGGGAGGCCCCGACGCCAACGAACATCTCGACAAAATCCGAGCCCGAGATGGAGAAGAAGGGAACCTTGGCTTCTCCCGCAATCGCCTTTGCGAGCAAGGTTTTACCCGTCCCCGGGGAGCCCGCCATGAGTACGCCGCGAGGGATATGCCCCCCAAGGCGTTGAAATTTCCCCGGATCCCGCAGGAACTCGACCAGCTCCTGAACGTCATCCTTGGCCTCATCCACCCCCGCCACGTCGGCAAAGGTGGTTTTGATTTGATCTTCGCTCAGGAGCCGGGCCTTCGACTTACCGAAGCTCATGGGACCGCCCCGACCGCCGGAACCGCCCTGCATCTGCCGCATGAAGAACATGAAGACCGCAATGATCACGAGGATGGGGAAGCTGGCGACCAGCAGCTGGCCCCAGAGGGACTGCTGCTCCGGCCGGGCACCCTGCACAGATACGCCATGGGCGATGAGATCGTCCATCAGCTTGGGATCGTCGACCTGGGGACGGACCGTCTCGAAGGCATCGCCGTCGCGGAACTCGCCGCTGATCACGAGGCCATCAATCACCACTTCGCGCACCCGATCACGCTGCACCGCCTCTACAAACTGCGAGTACAGCAGCTCCTGGGACGGGGTTTTTGGGCTGAAGTTGTTGAAAACGGTCAACAGCACTGCGGCGATAATGAGCCACAGCAGCAAATTTTTGCCCATATCATTCAAGGGAGCCACCTCGCTTCCGTGCGCCGGGGAGAAACCCTGCGCGATTGTGGGGATATGGGGCCCGCCCCCAGACTTTACAAGGGCAGGCCGAGGCCCGGTCTGCCACCTTACTCACTGACGGCGCCCTTCGCCAGCGCCCGCCCGTAGCCCTTCGGCGACGGCATAGACTTCTCGGGACCGGGGACGGGACGCCTTAGGCTTACGGACCGTCACCCGGGTAAAGAGTTCCCGGGCCTGGGCCAGCCAGGGATCAAACCCCGACCCCTGGAAGAGCTTCACCACCAGCACCCCCGGGGGCGCGAGCACTTCCGCGGCCAGATCGAGGGCAAGTTCGGCGAGGGCGATGGCCCGATCCTGGTCCGCGGCATGAATGCCTGACAGGTTCGGCGCCATGTCGGAAAGCACCACGTCGGCGCCGGCCTCGGGCAGGGCCGCGCGGAGGGCGGCGTAGCCCTCCTCCGTTTCGAAATCCACCTCGAGGATGGTGACTCCGTCGATGGGGTCCATGGCAAGGCGATCGAGGGCCAGCACCGTCCCCTTCGCGCCGACCTTCTTAGCCGCCACCTGGGACCAGCCTCCCGGGGCAGCTCCCAAATCGAGGACGACCTTGCCGGGGCGCAAAAAGTGGTGCTTCTCTTCGAGCTCGAGCAGCTTATAGGTGGCCCGGGAGCGATAGCCGTCCTGCTGCGCCTTCTGGACATAGGGGTCGGATAGGTGATCGTGGATCCAGCGCCCGCGTCGGCCCTTCGCCATGGTGTTCTCCTTCGCCGCTGGGCCTAGGGAGCGAGACGGCGTACACTGCGCGCCCATTCAGGAGACCCAGCATGGCCCCCACGGCATCCCTTTCTGCACAGCGGCAACGCCAACTTCGTGCCCTCGGACACCATCTCAATCCCATTATTCTGGTGGGAGACAGCGGCGTCAGCGAGGGGGTGGTGGCCGAAACGACCCGGGCCCTCGAGGACCATGAACTGATTAAAATCCGCACCCCCGCGGGGGATCGGGACGCTCGGCACGCCCTTATTGAGGCGCTTTGCGAAGCCACCGGCGCGGAATGCGTCCAGAAGATTGGCCGGGTTGCCCTTCTCTACCGCGCGGCTGAGAAGCCCAATCCGAAAACGTCAAACCTGCTGCGCTTCGCTCACCTCACCCGCTAGCGGTGTAGGACCTCTTCGATTTCGTATTCAATGGCGCCACTTGGCGCCTGCACCACGACCACGTCCCCCTCTTCCTTACCGATGAGGGCCCGGGCAATGGGCGAGGATACGGAAACCTTGTTCTGCTTAAGGTCCGCCTCATCGTCTCCGACGATCTTGTAGGTGCGGCTCTCGTCCTTCTCCAGGTCGATCACCTTGACCGTGGTACCGAAGATCACCTTCCCCGTGGGCGCGATCTTGGTGACATCAATCACCTGGGCGTTCGCCAGCTTGCCCTCGATCTCCTGAATGCGACCTTCGATGAAGCCCTGCTCTTCCTTCGCCGCGTGATACTCGGCATTTTCCTTCAAATCGCCGTGTTCCCGGGCTTCGGCGATGGCCTTCACCACCCGCGGCCGCGCCTCATGCTTTAAGCGTTGCAGTTCTTCCCGAAGGGCCTCTGCCCCTTCCATGGTCATGGGCGTCTTCATGCGTTCAATCCTGCGTGGAGCTCCTGGAGGCGGCGCACCTTGTCACCGCTACCGAAGCGCATGGCTTTGCACAGTGCTTCACCGCCGGTGAGGGTCGTCGAGTAGCACACGCGATTTTGTAAGGCGAGGCGACGGATCACCGCCGAATCGGCGATGGACTGCCGGCCCTCGGTGGTATTCACAATGAAGTCGACCTTGCCATTCTTCAACATATCGGCAATGTCCGGGCGCCCTTCCGTCACCTTGTTCACCACCTCAGCGTCGATGCCCGCACTTTGCAGGCACTGCCGCGTTCCGCGGGTGGCGATGATGCGGAAGCCAAGCTCCCGAAGCTCCTCGGCCAACGGGGCTACGAAGGGCTTGTCCGAATCCTTCACGGACAAAAAGACCGTACCCCCCTCGGGCAGGCGGATCCCCGCCCCCTGGGTAGCCCGGGCAAAGGCCTCTGCGAAGCTGTCCCCAACGCCCATGACTTCCCCCGTGGATTTCATCTCCGGCCCAAGGATGGGGTCCACTCCGGGGAACTTTGCGAAGGGGAAGACCGACTCCTTCACGCTGACGTAATTGGGAATGATCTCCTTCGTAAAGCCCTGATCCACCAGGGACTGACCGGCCATGCAGCGGGCCGCCACCTTAGCCAGGGACACTCCGATGCACTTGGAAACGAAGGGGACGGTACGGGATGCCCGGGGGTTCACCTCGAGCACAAAGACTTCGCCATTCTGCACCGCCAGCTGCACGTTCATCAGGCCGATGACGCCCAGCTCCCGGGCCATGGCGCGGACCTGCTCCCGGATCACATCCTGAAGCTCGGGGGAGAGGCGGTAGGGCGGCAGGGCGCAGGCCGAATCGCCGGAGTGCACCCCGGCTTGCTCGATGTGCTCCATGATGGCGCCAATCACCACGTCCTTACCGTCGCTCACCGCATCTACGTCCACTTCCACGGCTTGGTCGAGGAAGTGGTCCAGCAGCACCGGCGACGCCGCCGAGGCAACCACCGCGGTGCGCAGGTAGCGGGTCAGTTCAGAAGGCTGATAAACGATCTCCATGGCCCGGCCTCCCAACACGTAGGAGGGGCGCACCACGATGGGGTAGCCAATGCCTTCCGCGGCCGCGAGCCCTTCCGCCTCGCTCATGACCGTCTTATTCGGGGGTTGCTTAAGACCGAGCTGGCGAATGAAGGCCTGGAAGCGCTCCCGGTCCTCGGCCCGGTCGATGGCGTCCGCGGAGGTTCCGATCACCGGCACCTTCGCATCCTCCAACGCTTCCACAAGCTTCAGGGGCGTTTGCCCACCGAACTGAACGATCACCCCCGCAGGCTGCTCGAGCGCCACAATCTCTAGGACGTCCTCGAGGGTCACGGGCTCAAAGTAAAGGCGATCGGAGGTGTCGTAGTCCGTGGAGACGGTCTCCGGATTACAGTTCACCATGATGGTTTCGTAGCCGTCTTCGCGCATGGCGAGCGCAGCGTGGACACAGCAATAGTCGAACTCGATGCCCTGGCCAATGCGGTTTGGGCCGCCCCCCAGCACCATGATCTTCTGCCGATCCGTGGGCGCCGACTCACAGGTCGTCTCATAGGTGGAGTAGAGATAGGCCGTGGCGCTGGGGAATTCCGCGGCGCAGGTATCCACGCGTCGGTAGACCGGGCGAAGGCCGAGACCGTGGCGATGGCTGCGCAGCGCCCGCTCTTCCACGCCGAGCACCTTGGCCAGGCGCGCATCGGAGAAACCCTTGCGCTTCAGCCGCCGCAGCTGGCTTTCGTCCACGGCGGAGAGGGGCACGCCCTTGAGGGAGGCCTCCTCCTGCACCAAATCTTCGATCTCGGCGAGGAACCAGGGATCTACGCGGCTGGCATCGTAGATCTCTTCTAAGGTCAGCCCTGCGCGGAAGGCATCGGCGAGATACCACATGCGTTCCGGGCCCGGCACGGTGAGCTCACCCACAAGCCGGCGGCGAAGCTCGGGCTCTGCGGGATCGATCTTTTCGTCGAGACCCGTGGCCCCCACCTCAAGCCCCCGGAGAGCTTTTTGCAGGGATTCCTGGAAGGTGGTCCCAATGGCCATCACCTCCCCCACGGACTTCATCTGCGTGGTGAGGCGCGCATCAGCTTGCTCAAACTTCTCGAAGGTGAAGCGGGGAATCTTCGTGACCACGTAGTCGATAGTGGGCTCGAAGGACGCCGGGGTGCACCCCGTAATATCGTTCATGAGTTCGTCGAGGGTGTAACCCACGGCCAGCTTCGCTGCCACCTTGGCGATAGGGAAGCCCGTGGCCTTCGACGCGAGGGCCGAGGACCGAGACACCCGGGGGTTCATTTCGATCACCACCATGCGCCCCGTGTCCGGGTCGATGCCGAACTGCACGTTCGATCCCCCGGTCTCCACCCCGATCTCCCGCAGCACGGCTAGGGAGGCATTCCGAAGAATTTGGTATTCCCGATCCGTAAGGGTTTGCGCCGGGGCCACGGTGATGGAGTCCCCGGTGTGCACGCCCATGGGATCCACGTTCTCGATGGTGCACACGATGATGCAGTTGTCGTTTCGATCCCGCACCACTTCGAGCTCATACTCCTTCCAGCCGATGAGGGACTCATCGATGAGGAGCTCCTTGGTAGGGGACAAATCCAGACCGCGCTTACAGATCTCTTCGAATTCTTCCGCGTTGTAGGCGATCCCACCCCCGGAACCGCCTAGGGTGAAGGAAGGGCGGATGATGCAGGGATAACCCATGGCGGCCTGCACCTGAAAGGCCTCTTCCATGGAATGGGCAATGCCCGAGCGCGGCGTTTCTAAGCCGATGGACTTCATCGCCTTATCGAAGAGTTCCCGATCCTCGGCTTTATCGATCGCATCCCGGCTGGCGCCAATGAGCTCCGTGCCGAAGCGCTCAAGCACCCCTTCCCGGGCCAGATCGAGGGCGCAATTGAGCGCCGTTTGCCCGCCCATGGTGGGCAGGAGCGCGTCCGGGCGCTCCCGCTCGATGACCTTAGCCACCGTCGGCCAGTCCACGGGCTCGATATAGGTGGCATCGGCCATGGAAGGGTCGGTCATGATGGTAGCCGGGTTGGAGTTCACCAGGATAACCCGGTATCCCTCTTCCCGGAGCGCCTTGCAGGCCTGGGCCCCGGAGTAATCGAATTCGCAGGCCTGGCCGATCACGATCGGACCGGCGCCGAGGACCAGAATGCTCTTGATGTCGGTACGCTTTGGCATGGTCCTAGGCTCCCTTTACCCGGCGCGCTTCGGTCATGAGCACGGTGAAGCGATCAAACAACCCTTCCGCATCCTGGGGACCGGGGCTCGCTTCCGGGTGCCCCTGGAAGCCAAAGGCCGGCGCCTCCCGGTGCGCGAGGCCCTGGAGTGTCCCGTCAAAGAGAGACAGATGGGTCGCCTCAAGGTGCGGCGGCAGGGAATCGAGATCCACGGCGAAGCCGTGGTTCTGGCTGGTGATCATGACCCGGCCCGTTTGCAGATCTTTCACGGGATGGTTAGCCCCGTGGTGTCCGAGCCTCATCTTCAACGTTTGCGCGCCACTGGCCAGGGCCAGTAGCTGGTGGCCCAGGCAGATGCCAAAGAGCGGCATTTTCACGGCCAGGAATTGGCGAATGGCCTCGATGGCGTAGGTGCAGGGCTCCGGATCCCCGGGTCCGTTGGACAGAAAGACACCGTCAGGATTCATGGCGAGCACGGCGTCGGCGGGGGTTTGGGCCGGCACCACGGTGACATCGCAGCCCCGGTCCACCAATAATCGCAGGATGTTGCGCTTCACCCCAAAATCGTAGGCCACCACCTTGAAGGGGCGCTCGTCACCGCTGTGATCAGCGAGCCCCTTCCCCAGGCGCCAGATGCCTTGGGTCCAGCTTTCCTGGGCCGTCCGGCTCACGACCTTTGCTAAATCAGCGCCCTTTAGACCGGGAAACGCCCGAGCCTGGGCAATGGCCGCACCGCTGTCGCGGGCCTCCTCCCCCGCCACAATAACGCCGGAAAGCGCGCCCTGCTCTCGAATATGACGCGTGAGGCGACGGGTATCGACATCGGCGATGGCCACCACGCCTTGGCGCAGGAGGAAAGCTTCAAGGCTTTCCTCAGCGCGGAAGTTCGATACGCGGCGCGTGCCTTGACGAATCACTAGCCCCGCCGCCCAGACGCGATCGGATTCGCTGTCCTCCGCGTTGCAGCCCGTGTTGCCGATCTGGGGATAGGTGAGGGTCACAATTTGCTGGGCATAGGAGGGATCGGTGAGGATCTCCTGGTACCCCGTCATGGCGGTGTTAAATACTACTTCTCCAGCGGAGACCCCTTCGGCGCCAAGGGAAATTCCCGGAAAGAGGCTGCCGTCTTCGAGGGCGAGGAGGGCTGGCTGAGTCACATGCGTCCCCTTTTTTTGTGTTTCACCCCTGGCGCGCGCGCTCCTTCGCCTCCGCAGCCGCCGTTGGCGTTGCGGTTAGCGCGTCTTACGCTGGGTGAAGAGATTTAGGGTGATGCAGAGACGGCCCGGCGTGAGGTTGAAAAAAAGCGGGGGGAATTGCTTCCGCCCCGCTCTTATCGGGCCCACGCACAGGGTTGGCCGCTTGATCTGGTCATCCCCGGAATGATACCCGCTCACAATGCGCTTTGTCCAACGCAAAGCCCTGACGCGCAGGTCTTAGGGCGCCGTCGCCGGGCCCCCACGGGCCGCTAAAACATGATCCATGGTGTAGGTTCCCGGGGCCTGGCCCTGAAGGAACCTCGCTGCCGCCAGGGCGCCCCGGGCAAAGAGGACTCGATCTTCGGCCTGATGCCGCAGCTCCAAGCGTTCCCCCGGGCCTGCGAAGGTGAGGGTGTGGTCCCCGATCACCTCGCCGACGCGCTGGGAGACGATGGGCACGGACCGCCCCGCCCCCTCCAGGGCATCGGCGAGCGCGCGCGCGGTCCCGGAGGGCGCATCCCGCTTATGGCGGTGATGGACATCCAGGATTGCCCCGTCGAATTCGGGCCCAAGGGCCTGCCCGGCCACCTGCGCCAGGCGTTTCAAAAGGGCGATTCCAAGACTGAAATTCGGGGCCAGGAGCACGGGGATCTGGTCCGCCGCCGCAGCGAGGGCCGCCTCCGCGGGAGAATCGAGGCCGGTCACCCCCACCACAAGGGGCCAGCCCTCCGCCGCCGCCTGCCGAGCATGATCGGGAAGCGACTCCACCCGGGACAGCTCTAGCACCACCGCCCCCGCTGGCATGGAGGTCGGTTCAAGGACCTCTCGGTAGCACAAGGCCCCCTCGGGCTCCACGGGACTCCCAAGCAGACCGCTTCGGGCCGAAACCGTCGCCCCGACAACAGACCAGCCCGGAGATCCAAGGGCCAGCTGCAGAACCGCCGCGCCAAGGCGCCCCGCCGCGCCATGAATCGCCAGGGGAAGAGGGGAAGCATCATTCATCGGCTGATTCCTCTGCGGCCCCGGAGGGTCGATGATTTTCTCCGCAGGCGGCCACGAGGGACCGCAACAGATCGGGGGATTGTTGCACGCGGGCGAGCAAAAGGGCGCCCTCCACCATCGCTAAGCACTCCAGGGCCCGCGCCTCCGCCGCCGCGGGGGCGTCCCCAGCCTCCAAAAAGAGCTCAGCGAAGACGGCTCGCCAGCTGAGAAAGGCCGCCTGCCCCGCCGCCTGAAGGCGAGGCTCCTCGCTGGCCGTCTCCAACATCACCGTCGCCAGAGGGCAGCCGTCGCGAAAGTTAGACGCGGCCATCCAGTCCCCTAGCGCCTCCCCGTAGGCTCGAAAGAAGGCCTCGGGAGCAGGATTGCGCGCCGCTAAGCGAAGCAGGTGACGCCGGACCGCCGCGCCGCTGGCCTCCACCGCCGCGGCAGCGAGGGCCACCTTGCCGTCGGGAAAGTGGTGATAAAGCGAGCCCCGGGGTGCGCCGCTTAGAGCCAGCACGTCCGCTACGGCCATGGCGCGAAAACCTCGCTGTCGGAGCAGGTCCTGCGCCGCTCGAAGCAAGGCGCTGCGATGCTGTGTTTTTCTGCCCAATTTTATAAACCGACCGGTCTTTTATATAAGACTATCGTGCTCTCGGGCATAAAAAAAGCGGCCTTACGGCCGCTTTACGGGGAGGCTCAGGAAGCCTTGGCCGCCAACGGGGCTTTAGGACGCCAGATCGCCGAAGAAGTCCTTTACACTCGCGAACCAGCTTTTCTCCTTTGGCGCATGCTCGCCCCCCTTCAGCGTGCCCCGGAGCTCTTCGAGAAGCGCTTTTTGCTCGCCGGTGAGCTTCACCGGCGTCTCCACCACCACCCGGCACAGAAGATCACCGACCTCGCCGCCGCGCACGGGCTTTACGCCCTTCCCGCGAAGGCGAAAGGCTCGGCCGGTCTGTGTCTCCGGTGGAATCTTCAGCTTCACCCGCCCATCCAGCGTGGGCACCTCAAGCTCACCCCCCAGAGCCGCATCGGGGAAGCTGATGGGGACTTCGCAAAACAGGTGCCGGCCATCGCGCTTGAAGAGCGCGTGCTCACGAACCATCACCTGGACATAAAGATCGCCGGAGGGCCCGCCATTGGGACCGGCCTCCCCTTCTCCGGTCAGGCGGATACGATCGCCGCTATCCACCCCTGGCGGGATTTTCACCGAGAGGGTTTTCGCCTCTTCCTGAACTCCCCGGCCGCCGCAGCGCCGACAGGGGTCGCTAATCATCTTGCCCGTGCCTCGGCACCGGGGGCAGGTTTGCTGAAGGCTGAAGAAGCCCTGAGCTACGCGGATCTGGCCGGCACCTTTGCAGTCCGAGCACGTTTCCGGACTCGACCCCTTGGCCGCCCCAGAGCCGCTGCAGTCGCCACACTGCACTAGGGTTGGCACCTTGATGGTGACGGAGTCGCCGCGCACCGCTTGTTCAAGGTCCAGTTCGAGGTTGTATTGAAGATCGGCACCGCGATGCACGCGTGCACCGCCCCGGCCACCCCCACCACCACCGAAAATGTCACCAAAGACGTCGGCGAACACATCGGAGAAGCTTGAAGCACCGCCGAAGCCGCCCATGCCCCCCTGCCCGCCAACGGCGTCGTGGCCAAAGCGGTCGTAGGCCTCCCGCTGCTCGCCATCGGAGAGCACTTCGTAAGCCTCGCTGGCCTCCTTAAACTTCTCCTCCGCAGCATCATCCCCGGGGTTCCGATCGGGGTGATACTTCATCGCCAGGCGGCGATAGGCCTTCTTAATATCCGCTTCGGAAGCATCACGGGAGACCCCAAGCACTTCGTAGTAATCACGTTTCGCCACGGGCGATCTCCAGAAAAATCAGAGGCGCCGGCCCCCACGAGGGGGCGCTGGCGCCAGGGTCTTACGGTCGGCCAGGGAAAGCCGACGTGAGTACTTACTTTTTCTCTTCGTCCTTCACTTCCTCGAACTCAGCGTCAACGGTGTTGTCGTCGTTCTCGGGAGCGCCATCCCCAGCATCCCCGCCCGGGGCTGCGCCGGCGTCGGCGTAGAGCTTCTGGGCAAGGCCCGCGGACGCCTCGGAAAGGGCATTCATCTTCGCCTCGATGGCGTCGCTGTCATCGCTCTTAAGGGCCTCATCGAGCCCATCAATAGCGCTCTGCACCTTCTGCCGTTCCTCCTCGTCCACCTTATCCCCTGCTTCCGCCAGCGTCTTCTTAGTGGCGTGGAGAAGACCATCGGCTTGGTTACGCAGGTTCACCCGCGCCTCAAACTTCTGATCTTCCTCGGCGTTGGACTCAGCGTCCCGCACCATGGCTTCCACTTCCTCGTCGGAAAGCCCGGAGGAGGCCTTGATCACGATGGACTGCTCCTTGCCCGTGGCCTTGTCCTTCGCAGACACGTTCAGGATGCCGTTGGCATCGATATCAAAGGCCACCTCGATCTGGGGCATGCCCCGGGGCGCCGGTGGAATGTCGCTCAGGTCGAAGCGACCAAGAGACTTATTCTGGGAAGCCTGCTTGCGCTCCCCCTGAAGCACGTGGATGGTCACTGCGGTTTGATTATCGTCCGCCGTAGAGAAGGTTTGGGTCTTCTTCGTGGGGATGGTGGTGTTCTTCTCGATGAGGGGGCTCATCACGCCACCCAGGGTTTCGATGCCCAGGGACAGCGGCGTCACGTCGAGAAGGAGCACGTCCTTCACGTCCCCGGCCAGCACCGCGCCCTGAATGGCGGCGCCGAGGGCCACGGCCTCATCGGGGTTCACGTCCCGGCGCGGCTCCTTGCCGAAGAAGGCCTTCACCCGCTCCTGCACGAGAGGCATACGGGTTTGCCCGCCCACAAGAATCACATCGTCGATTTCAGAGACGCCCAGCCCCGCATCGGAAAGGGCCGTCTGGCAGGGGGCGATGGTGCGCTCCACCAGCGTTTCCACCAGAGACTCAAGCTTGGCCCGGGTGATCTTGGTCACCAAGTGCTTCGGCCCCGTGCTGTCCGCGGTGATGTAGGGCAGGTTCACTTCCGTCTGCTGGCTCGAGGACAGCTCGATCTTGGCCTTCTCCGCTGCCTCCTTCAGGCGCTGCTTCGCGAGCGGATCCTTGCGCAGATCAATGCCGTTCGTGTTCTGGAACTCCTCGGCGAGGTAGTCGATGAGCACGATGTCGAAATCTTCCCCTCCGAGGAAGGTGTCGCCGTTGGTAGAGAGCACTTCGAACTGGTGCTCCCCGTCCACTTCGGCGATTTCAATGATGGACACGTCGAAGGTGCCGCCCCCAAGGTCGTAAACGGCAATCTTGGAATCTCCGCGCTTCTTGTCCATGCCATAGGCCAGGGCAGCGGCCGTGGGCTCGTTGATGATGCGCTTCACCTCGAGACCGGCAATGCGGCCCGCGTCCTTCGTGGCCTGACGCTGAGAATCGTCGAAGTAGGCCGGGACCGTGATGACCGCTTCCGTGACTTTTTCTCCGAGGTAATCCTCGGCGGTCTTCTTCATCTTCTTCAGCACTTCCGCCGAGACCTGGGGCGGGGCCATCTTCTGACCCTTCGCTTCCACCCAGGCGTCGCCGTTGTCCGCCTTCACGATGTTGTAGGGCACCATGCCGATATCTTTCTGCACGACGCCATCGTCAAAGCGGCGACCGATCAAGCGCTTCACCGCGAAGAGGGTGTTCGTGGGGTTGGTCACCGCCTGGCGCTTGGCGGACTGACCCACGAGGATCTCCCCATCCTCCGTGTAGGCCACGATGGACGGCGTGGTGCGATCCCCTTCTGCGTTTTCAATGACTTTCGGGTTCCCGCCCTCGAGGACGACCACACAAGAGTTCGTGGTGCCGAGGTCGATGCCAATAATCTTGCCCATGAGAGCGTCTCCAAGCTGTGGGGGCGGGCCTCCTCGGCCCAGCCGTGTTGTCTGATCCCTATATCGGTACGGCGGGGGCCGCTTTCAAGGGCTAGGCGCCCTTGGCCACGACAACCATGGCGGCCCGGAGGAGCCGGCCATTCAATGAGTAGCCTTTCTGCAGAACGTCCACCACGGAATTGGGCGCAGCATTGGGCGCATCAATCATGGCCATGGCCTGATGCTGCTCCGGATCGAAGGGCTCACCGTGGGGATCGATGGGCATGATGCCCGCCTTGCCAAAGGTGTCGAGGAAAAGGCGATGGCACAGGGAAACCCCCTCGGCCATGGCCTTGGTGTCTTCCCCCTCCGCGAGCGCACCGGCCGCTTCCACGGCCTTCTCGATGCTGTCGAGCACGGGCAAGAGCTCCCCGGCGAACTTCTCCAAGGCAAACTTGTGGGCTTGCTCCACATCCCGTGCGGCCCGACGACGGATATTCTCTGTCTCTGCCTGGGCCCGCAGCGCCAGATCCCGGAAGCTCGCCGCCTCCTCCTGAGCCTGCAGCAGCGCCGGATCTACCCCGTCGCCCGGGTCTGCGACCTCAGGCGCTTCCCCAGCTTCGGCGACGCCGTCCTGGGCCGCCTTCGCGATATCTTCGTAGGCCTTTGCCGATGCCTCCGCCCGGCCGTCACCCTGCTCCCGGTCGCCTGCCTCGTTCGTCATGGTCGCTGTTCCTTCCCTTCTAATGCGTGAGGACCCCAGGGCACGCGCAGGGGTGCGCGAAGCCTACGGGAAAGGTGCGATATGGGGACGGGAAGGGGCGGCTTCAAGGGCCCGGCAAGCCCTTACCTAAAGCTGGTGACGAAGCGCCGCGCTGAGCAGTCGAGCCGTTGCGTCGACCACGGGGATCACCCGCTGGTACGCCATGCGGGTGGGGCCAATCACCCCGAGCACCCCCGCGGCCTGACCGTCGACTTCATAGGGAGCGGTGACCATGGAGTAGTCCATGAAGGGCTTGTAGCCCGACTCATCACCAATAAAGAGGTGCACGCCCTCGGCGTCCAAGCTGCGATCGAGGAGGCGAAGCACGTCACGCTTGCGGCCGAAGGCGTCAAAGAGGCCCCGCACCGTGTCCATATCATCCCCAGACACGAAGTTGAGGAGGTTCCCCTCCCCAGCTACGACATAGTCCCCGTCCTGACCCAGGGGGCCATCATCGAAGGCATCGGCGGCGACCTCGAGCATTTCCGTGAGCAGCGTGTTCAGGCGGCTTTTATCCGCCTCCATGCTGGCCAGGAGGGTGCTCCGGAGCGTTGCCACGGAGGCGCCGGCACAATGGCTATTGATGAAGTTCGCCGCCTGCTGGAGCTCCTCTCGCTCGAAGGGCCGGGGGCAGCTGATCACGCGATTCTCCACCTCGTAGTCGTTCACCACGAGCACGACCAGGATGCGCTCTCCAGAAAGGGGCAGGAACTCCACCTGGCGCAGGGTGGTGATCTCCCGCCGCGGAAGCGTGACCACGCCAGCCATGCGAGTGATGCCGGACAGCAGGGAAGAGGCCGTGGCTACGAGCTCCTTGGGACTGCGCTCCGTTTTCAGCTCGTGCTGAATCAACGACAGGGCGTCCGACCCCAGGGGCTGGACCTGAATCAAGGAATCGACAAAGAAACGGAGCCCCTGAGCCGTGGGCACCTTCCCCGCGGAGGTATGGGGGGAGGTCACGAGCCCCATGACTTCGAGGTCCGCCATGACATTTCGCACGGTGGCCGAGGAGATCTTCAGCGCCGATTCCGTCGCCAGCTGCTTGGAAGATACGGGGGCACCCTTTTCAATGTAGTGCTCGACCAACAGCTTCAACAAGACATTCGCCCGCTCGGCGCGCGGATCGGCGGCGCGGTCGTCTCGCTTCGCAGTCGCTTTATCCATAGGGCGGGAAAACGTGAGTTGAGGAACACGCCTTAGGGTTTACCGAAGTCCAGCCAGAAGCGCAACGGCTCCCGTGCAGCGGGGCTCGCCCTTGCCCCGCTTTCGGCGCCAGCGCACACTACTTGTCGCCGCAGGGCCCGCGGCGCCCGGGGGCTTATCCATGCTCTGTCACCTTGAAATTCAAGACTTTGCGATCGTCGACGCCCTAACCGTGACCTTCGAGGCGGGCTTCACGACCATCACCGGGGAAACGGGCGCCGGCAAATCCATCATGCTCGATGCGCTGGGCCTCGTGCTCGGCGATCGGGCCCAGGGCCGGCTGGTGCGGGAGGGCCGCCCCAGCGCGCAGCTCGCCGCGGAGTTTTCCGTGGCCGCCATTCCCAAAGCCCAGGCTTGGCTCGATACCCAAAGCCTCCGGGACCCAGACGCCCCGGAACGGTGCCTGCTTCGCCGCACGCTGACGGAAGATGGCCGCTCCCGAGCCTATATCAACGGCCGGGCCGTCACCCTGGGGGAGCTCCGGGCCCTCGCCGAGCTGCTGATCGACATCCACGCCCAGCACGCCCACCAGTCCCTACTCCGGCCTGCCATTCAGCGAGAACAGCTCGATAGCTTTGGGCAACACGAGGCCCTCGCCGAGGCCGTGGCCCAGGCCTTTGAGGCTTGCCAGGAAGCGACCCGGGAGCTTGAGCGGCTCCGCAGCGCCCAGGCGGAGCGCCAGGATCGGCAAGCCCTCCTGCGCTACCAGCTGGAGGAGCTCGATACCCTAAACCCCCAGGTTGGGGAAGGCCTCGCCCTCGAACAGACTCAGCGCCGCCTGGCCCACGCCGAGGAAACGCTGCTGACCCTCAGGCAAAGCCAGGGGGCTCTGGTCGAAGAGGACGGCGCCGTGGCCGACCAGCTTCGACGCCTAGAGCACCAGCTAAGCCAGCTGCGGGATGAGGCCCCGGCCCTGACCTCGGCGCGAAACCTTCTGATGGAAGCGCGGGTAAACGTCGAGGAAGCCGCTGATGCGCTCCGGCGCTACGAAGACGGCCTGGACCCTGACCCGGAAGCCCTCGCGGAGGCAGAGAACCGCCTATCGGCGCTTCACGACGCGGCCCGAAAGCATCGCGTGGAGCTCGACGCCCTGCCCGCGCATTGGGAGGCGCTGGCCGAAGAGCTCGCGAGCCTGGACGCCGACGACGGCGCCCTCGAGCAGCTCAGTGCCGCCCAAGCCGCCCTCGCCAAGGCCCTTTTGGACGCCGCCACGCGCCTCTCAAAAGCGCGAAGCACGGCGGCAAAGGCTCTGGAAACGGCGGTCACCGGGGAGCTGCAGCGCCTCGGGATGAAGGCCGCCCGCTTCGTCGTTGCCCTTCCCCCGCTGGAGGCGCCAGGGCGCCACGGCCAGGAGGGCATCGAATTTCAAATCGCTACCCGAAAGGGCGCCACCCCCGGGGGGCTAGGGCAGATTGCCTCCGGGGGCGAGCTTTCCCGCATCTCCCTAGCCATTTTGGTGGTCACCGCAGCGTCAGCGCAGACCCCCTCCCTGGTGCTCGACGAGGCGGACGTGGGCATTGGGGGCGGCACGGCAGAGATCGTCGGCCAACTCCTGAAAACCCTGGGCGCCCACACCCAGGTGCTGGCGGTCACCCACCAGCCCCAGGTGGCGGCGCAGGGCACGCATCATCTGCGGGTACGCCAGGCGAGCACGGAGGCCACCATCGACGTGCTCAGCGAGGACGAACGCATCGAAGAGCTGGCCCGCATGCTGGGAGGCGTCAAAATCACCGCGCAAACCCGCGCCCACGCCGCGGAAATGCGGGCCCAGGGCTCGTGACCCGGGCGGCTCAAGCCCGTATCATCGGCGCCTTCGCTTTGGGTCCAAATTTATGACACGCGCCTTACTGATCGCTGGCCTCACGGTCGCCCTTGCCGGCTGCAGCCTGCCGGACCCCCGGGATTTCCGCTTCCCTGGGGTGTACCGCGTAACCGTGCAGCAAGGGAACGTCATCACCCAGGACATGGTGGACCGGCTAAAGCCCGGCATGACGGGGCGGCAGGTGCGTTTCATCATGGGTGAGCCCGTGATCAGCAACACCTTCCGCCCAGACCGCTGGGATTACGTCTACACCATCCAGCCTGGGGGCGGCGAGCGTCTGGCTCAGCGCCTTACGCTCTACTTTGAAGCGGATGCCCTCGTGGGCTTTGAGGGAGACTTCATCCCCACGGCCATCGCAGAAGCGCAAAACGCGGAGCAGGCCCCCGGGGCCGCCCTGCCGGGCAGCCTGGAAACCCGCGAGGCCGATCCGGAGGCCTAGCGCGCCGCCCGGGCCCGACGTTGGGCCTTGGGATCGAGCAAAAGGGGGCGGTGGCTTTCCACCTGGTCTCCGTCCTTGAGGGGCCGATCTAACGCAACCGCCTCCCCGAATACCCCGACTAGGGTGTCTTCCCTGGCAGGCCACCCCACGGCGACCAGCGCATCCCGCACCGTTGCCCCGAGGGGCAAGGTGAGGCGGTGAATTTCGCTTTTGCGGGGCTCAGGCACGGACACCAAGGTGACGCGAATCATCCGTAGAGGGCCTTCGCCCGCTGGCAAAACGCCTCCACAAGGGTATCCGCACTACTGCTGAGCAAAGCACCGAGGGCCGCCGTGGCCAGCCGCCCCCGATATTGGAAGGTGAGGGTCAGGCCGATCTTGCACGCATCCTCCCCGAGGGCCTTAAAGGCCCAATCGCCGGTGAAAGTGGTGAAGGGGCCATCGACCAGCTCGAGGCGCATGGCAGTGAAGGGGGTGAGCGAGTTGCGCGTGGTGAAGCGGTGTTCGACCCCGCCACGCTTTAAGCGCAGGGAGGCTTCGATGAGAGCGTCCGTTTCCACGAGCACTTCGGCGCCGGCGCACCAGGGCACGAACTCCGGGTAGCGCCGCACGTCATTCACCAGGACGAACATGCGCTCCGCCGAGAAGGGCACGAGCGCACTGCGTTCAAGGGTGGCCACGCCTTAGACGGTCGAGATCACGGTGTAGACAAAGACCACCAGAACCCCCGCAGGGGCGACGAAGCGGCTTAGCACCTGCCACAGGGCATAGCGACCGCCGTCGAAGCCGAGCTGGCCCACCACCGTGCTCTTCGGTAGCACCCAGCCCACGAAGAGGGCAATGAGCATCCCGCCCAAGGGCAGCAGCGTGTTATTGGCGAGGAAGTCGACGGTGTCGAAGAAGTTCTTCCCGAAGAAGATCTGCACGTCGGCCCAGATGTTGAAGGAGAAAACGGTCCCAAGCCCCAGGGCCCAGGAGATCACCCCCAGGGTCACGGCCACCCGGCCGCGCTTCGCGTTGTAGTCCTCCACGAGCCACGCCAGCGCCGGCTCCGTGAGGGAGATGGCCGAGGTGAGGGCCGCAAAGCTGACCAGCAGGAAGAAGACGCCGCCGAAGATCGCGCCAAAGGGCATTTGCCCAAAGGCCAGGGGCAGGGTCACGAACATGAGCCCCGGGCCCTCGGCGGGGTTCAGCCCATTGGCAAAAACCAAGGGGAATATCACCAGCCCCGCCGCCACCGCCACGAAGGTGTCCAGAAGGGCGATGGTGAAGATCGTGGAGGTAATGGAGGCGTTCGAGGGGACGTAGGCGCCATAGGCCATAATCGCACCCATGCCCAGGGACAGGGTAAAGAAGGCCTGCCCCATAGCATCAAGCACCCCTTCCACGCCGAGCCGCTCAGGATGGAACGAAAACATGAAGTCGAGGCCCTCAGCGAGCCCCCCTGAGGTCAGGGAATAGCCCAAAAGCACCAGCAGCAAAAGCAGCAGCAGGGGCATGAACCAGCGAATGGCGAGCTCAAGCCCTCCTGAAACGCCCCGCGCCACAATAAAGATGGTCACGGCCATGAACGCCGTTTGGAGCCCAATCATCAGCAGGGGATCGGCGAGCAGCCCATCAAAGGCTGCGGAGGCCGCCTCCCCCGTGGTGCCCTGGAAGGTGCCGGCGCTCACCTCGAAAAGGTAATAAAGGGACCAGCCCGCAATCACGCCATAGAAGGACAGGATCAGAAAGCCTGCAGCCACCCCCATCCATCCGATCATGGTCCAGGCCGGGGAGGCGCCGGAGAGCTTCACCAGCTGGCGCATGGTGTTGATGGGGCTTTGCCGCGTTTCCCGGCCCATGAGCACCTCCGCCATCATGATGGGGATGCCAATGAGAAAAATGCAGGCGAGGTAAACCAGGATGAAGGCACCCCCGCCGTTCTCCCCCGCCATGTAGGGAAACTTCCAAATATTGCCGAGGCCCACCGCCGAGCCCGCCGCCGCCAGGATGAACATCCAGCGGCTGCTCCACATGCCGTGCTGAGAAGTATCGCCTCCGAGGGCCATGGCACCTGCCTTTTCGCTGAGGGCTCCCGCGGGAGCGAAGCGCAAGATTGTGCGGGGTTTCGCACCCCCTCTCAAGGGAGGAACGCAGCGCTTTACCCCGGGGAGGCGTATACTTAGCCCCATGAGCGGGAAGAAGAAAAAATCCCCCGGGG
>Ga0255764_10001161_pt1 | contig 22760 bp, 24 predicted proteins | sample 071ome_30_FD_179964 | JGI IMG/M metagenome (GOLD analysis project Ga0255764, IMG submission 179964) | Coastal salt marsh microbial communities from the Groves Creek Marsh, Skidaway Island, Georgia - 071406AT metaG (version 2) | ecosystem: Environmental > Aquatic > Marine > Intertidal zone >... | reverse complement strand
CGCTCAGTTGATCGAGCCCAGATTCGCCGTTGAGCTGGTAGTCGAGGCAGACCCTTCCCAAAGAACCAGACAGAACACTGGAATAATCAACCCGATCACCGGGGGACGGGCAGATGAAGAGGTATTCAATGCCGTGAATCATGCCCTGTTCAGCTACTACGCAGGGCAGAACCCACTGGCAGGGGCGGGCGCTCAGGCTAAGGAAATGATTCAGGGTATGCAGGTCAAGCGGCGTGGTGGTGATCCCAGAACCGAGGGGCTTGATTACTTCAACAACAAATTTGGCATCAACCTAGCTAGACAGGGCGCAACCCTGCAGGAAGCTAAGGATGCGATCGTCAACAGCATAGCGAACATAAACAACGAGGGTACTCGCGGCAGGATGCTCCAGGGCTTGCCTATCAGACCGGGACTAGACCTTCTGCGTAACCGTGAAGACCTACCTACGGATACGCTCTATCCATTCAGGCGGTAACTATGGCTAAGACAGACCAAGAGCTCGCGCAGGAAGAGATCAATAACCGCCAGTATATGTACGGCGGGGTAGGTCCAATATCTGGATACTTTACGGGTGAGCGCCGGGAGATTATTCGCCCAGAGTCAACGCAGGTTGTGGGCTTGTCTGGCGTAGATCAATTTGGCAATCCCGAATATCTCCTGGAAACTATCCCTGCTGAGTATGGTCCCGTAGAGTACGATCCTAGCTATTCTCCGGTCCGTAGAGGGCTTTCCGCGTTAGGGGATGTTCTGTACGAGGCTCCGTCATTGCTTGGGTTTCGTGGGCCTACAGAGAAGTACGAAGCAACTAGCGCAATGAACAGTGCTTTAAGAGATATGCTGTTCGGAACTGGTGAGTATATTGCTGAGCAAGCAAGGGCGTTTGCTTCTGGCGGTGAATATTATGACCCAGAAACAAACAGGGTAGTAGAAAGCAATCCTCTTGAGGTAATGGTTGGTGGTAACCCGGCAACAGGTGGTGGCGCTGTTTTGGCTTCTGGTATGCGGGCTCCAAGAGTCAGGGCGTTTGAGCAATTCGGCGGAAACTTGGAAGAAGCCAGAAACAGGTTAAACATTACTGAAGAAGGCAGACAGGCTTGGCAGAAGACTAGGAGTGGATTCAAGCAAGAAAGACCAGAAGAGCTAAGAGAAGCCGCACAAAAGGTCGCAGATGGAGAAATGACCTTTGAAGAGTACCGAGCTCTAGTGCAAGAAGTGTTGCCTCCAGAGCCTCTAGGTCAGCTGATGGAAGTGCCTACCTTAGAGCAAATTGCACTGAGCCTGGACAAGAACCCGCAAAACACAGCGGGCATAATCGGTCTCAATATAGATATCCCGGACGGCACTCCTGCATCGTCAAGGCTTGATATCAACGCCTATGAAAATCAAGGCACTTGGGTAAACACAATCCACGAGGGTGGCAAGTCATCCGGGACTGTCCTGGGGTATGGTCCGACAACCGTACTCAATAACGTGACCTTTTCATCAAACCCCAAGCAAGCTCTTGAGATTGCAATGGGTAAGAGCAAAACACCAATCGGAAGAATAGACGGCACTTGGGAAAACCGTGATCCAAGATTGGTTGTTGAGCAGGTAAGAAGCATCCTGGACGGTACGGCTCCTGACGCTGCAGATTGGGTTGAGGTTGGTATGAATCCAATCAGAGGTAGCGGATTCTACAACAAAGCAACCTTTGAGCTTGTTGGTGATAGTGAGCAAATATTGCAGGTTGGCCCGGTTGTGTTGGCGAAGAGACCTACCTACATAGCGCCGAATGATCCCAGAAATATGGTGATGGACAGAGGTCAGCCTAGACTCGACAAAAGCGGTAACCCGGTTTTTTTTAGCGGCGGAGGCAATACGGGAACTGCAGTTGCTGCAGGTTCATCCATTGCGAACGCAGCAAGGCTGAGAAGGGCTGATGAACAGGGATTCGGTGAAACTCTGTATCACGCAACTGCGCCGGAAAACCCAATTGATGAGTTTAGGCCGAAGTATAGCGATGGTCTGACTTTTCTCACTACTGACAGAGAATTTGCTAATAATTGGTTAGGGAAAGGCGGCTCAAGATCAGACCTATATGAAAATGAAGACCTGCTGAAAATGTTCAGAGCAGACAGGCAAAGAGTATTCGATAAGTATTCATCAAGGTATGGAGACAATACCGATAACTGGCCCAAAGAAGCTCTTGAAGAATACAGATTAGAAGACGGTGACCTGTCGCGTATCTATAGGTCAACAAATCAGTCTATCTATCCTGTTAGGACAAACGTGCAAAATACATTCGATCCTTCAAAAGATACGGACGTACTTGATGCCCTAATGAGGTTCAAAGGGGTTGATCCTGAGAGTAATACCTTGAATTCCGGGATGACAAACAGACAGGCGTATCAGTCAGGCAACTACATCCTTTATGAAAATCCAGAGGTAGTGGACTTCTTGAGGGAGAGAGGATTTGACTCAATGCGTTTGGCTGAATATTACGATGAGCCAATGTCAACGATAGCTGTATTTGATCCCAAAAACATCAGGTCAGTAAACGCAGAGTTTAAGCCCGGTGAGAGCGCGAACATCCTGTACTCAGGTGGCGGCAACACTGGCACTGGAATAGCTATAGCGTCTTCCTTGCGTAATGAGCTTGAGCGTCAATTTGGTGGACCTATCCCAGAGGTCAACAGAGATACCGAGCTTCTAATGAGGGTTGGCGATCCACGTTCTGTGAACGAAATGGTTGTCGAAATGACTGACCCTTTGGTCAGCTCTGCACCAATTATAGGTGCGGAAGATTTGATAGACAGACCATTTATCACGGGAATGTCTGATACATCACGCAGCGGGCTTGAAACTGTCACTTCAGTCAATGGTGTCCCGTTGAACGCAGTCATGAGGGGTGGCAAGTATTTCGGGTTGCAGCCGCAGAATTTAGAAAGAGGCATTGCATTTGCTTCAGCGCCCGGAGCCGTAATGGGGCAGCTAAACCGAGCAGAGGCGGCTCAAGCTCTCGGAGGAAGACCAGTAGCGTTTATTCCTTTTGGAATGAGGCCAGCAAGCCCAGATTTCGCCACAATGAGTACGGACATAATGGTTCCGTATGCTCAGCAAGTTATGAGCAGGTCAGATAAAATTGCGTTAGATAGGCGCATCCGAGAAGGTAAAGGAACCAAAGAAGATGAGATGAGGCCAATTCCTGATTGGGTTGGTATTGATAACGCTACTCCTGAGTATCTTAAAGAGCTTGGAGGAGATAGGAAGGCGGTTACAAAGGCGTTAGATGAGTTTAGAGACGCTGGATCATTAAGCAGGTCGCAAGCCAGAGCGATCGTTACTGATCCAACTCAATTTGAGCCGGTATTCGGTGATATAGACATGATCTATGAGCTTGACCCGCAAGCCGTTGCTGACAGAAGATTTTTAGATTCAGACCATCCTTCGTATGAAGCAGCGCTGATGGGTAGACCATTAGGTGCGTTGAGAGATACTGAAAAGGTCAATATATTCGAGTTTAATCCTTTAGCTGGAACGCAAGATAAAGGATTTTACAATTTTAGGCAGAAGCAATTAGATGCTGGCAGAGACTTCCCGATAGGGGGTTCACTTTCTAGCCCGACGATGAAAGCCTTCCTTTCCGGAGGCCACGGAATCATTACGCAGGAAATGGTGGATGATTTAATTAGAAGAGGGCTGATCAGACCGTAACTCTTCATAATGCTTACAGATTATGAGTCGGTCATCTGCAGAAACGCCGTCATCCATCATAAATTGGTTTAGTTGGTTGGTGCTTTCAAAGTTTTGCCAATCGCTGCCAACTGCTTCGTACCAATCCAGGCTGAGAGAACTGTTTGTTTTGATTTCCATGTAGTCAGTATAACAAGGTTTATGGGAGTGCAATAGGGGTGCAAGTCCCCCGGTGAAAATCCATATTGGAACCGCGCCATAGGTAGCCGCTCCCGCCCAAAAACGGTTGTAAAACCACAATATGTGGTATAGTTACGCCATAGCGAACTCCACGCTTTCTTGGAGGTACGGAACGTCACCGTTTATTTGACGGCATTTACGGAAGGTAAGATGGAACCAGAAGATACGCTCGATGAGGCTTATGAGCTTGAAGAGGTAGAAACTGAAGGTCAGGAAACTGACTCCGACTCATCCCCGGATACTGAAGAGGTTCAGGAGAAACAAACCAAGCCTGTTTTCGATGAACAGCAGCAACAGGTCTTTGACAAGGCGATAGCTGACAAGGTTTACAAGCTCAGGGAAAAGGAGCGAGAAGCCGAGGAGCTAAAACAGCGCCTGCAGAGCCTGGAGCAGCAGATTCCGAGGCAGGAAAGGCCGTCAGTGCCGAAGGAGCCGGACCCTTATGCCCTGAGTGATCAGGAGTATCAGCAACAGCTTCGGATGCGCGATGAGGCCATAGCCAGACAGGCTGCGTTTGACGCACAACAGCGCTTCCAACAGCAGGAAGCACAGCGTCTGCAGCAGGAACGGCTAATGCGAGAGCAGGAGGCTTTGAACGAGAAGGTAGCTACCTACTCGCAGCGAGCGGTCCAACTCGGCATTTCTAACGAGGAATTACAGGCAGCAGGTAATGCTGTCGCTTCGTTTGGCATCTCGGATGATGTAGTCAACTATATTTTGGATGACGATCTGGGACCGGCTATCACGAAGTATCTCAGTCAGAATGTTACCGAGCTAGACGCTATCCGGGCTATGAGTCCGGCACAGGCTGCGGTAAGGATCGCAACTCATGTACGGGATAAGGCTGCTGCATTGAAACCTAAAGTAAATGCCGCTCCTGATCCGGTTGAGCAGCCAGCAAAGGCTGGCGTAGCGCCTAAAGCGCGAGGACCGAAGGGGGCGATTTTCGAATGAATGAGGTGATCCGAAAGTGGCTAATAATCTTAACAGCAACGTCACCCGGAAGGTGGCTCGTGTCTTTTTAGAGGCATTCGAGTCCAGCCGGGTTGTAACAAAGACCGTTGACACTCAACTCCTGAGTGGCAAATTCAACCCTTCAAGTGGTAGCACTGTAGACTTCAAGCGTCCGCACGACTACAACTCCATCCGTACTTCTGGCGGTGATATTTCATCGTCCACCAAGTCAGACATCATTGCTGGTAAAGCAACTGGTACTGTTCAGAACTACTTCACCGTAGCTACCGAGTGGGGCAACGTGGAAGAAGCTCTTGAGCTTGATCAGTTGGAGCAGATCCTTGCTCCTATGGCTCGACGCATCGTGACTGACCTGGAGATTGATCTTGCCAGCTATATGCTCAAGAACTCTTCTCTGAAGTATGGTTCTCACGGCACTGCCGTTGACGCATGGGGTGATGTCGCAGGCGCTGGCGCACTGATGGATTCCATCGGCGTACCTGCAGCCGCAGAGCGTTACTACCTGATGAACCCTTTCACCACTAGCGCACTTGCTAACGTACAGAATGGCCTGAATGCTTCAGATCAGTTGGTCCGTACCGCTTGGGAGAATGCACAAATCTCTCAGAACTTCGGCGGTATGCGAGCTCTGACTTCTAACGCTCTGTCTAGCTTTACTTCTGGCACTGGCGCGGACCGCGCAGGTACTCTGTCTGCTGCTCCTGATGCGACTTACGTCACAGCAAAAGACACTATGACTCAGACTCTGGCTGTTGCTGGATTTACTGCGAACATGGTTGTTAAGGCTGGCGATATGGTCACCATTGCTGATGTGAACCGTCTGAACCTAGATACTCGCACTGCGATGATTGACGCATCTGGCGCTAACGTACCCTGGACAGGCGTTGTTACTGCTGACGTTACTCTTAGCGGCACTGGTACTGGTAACCTGGTTGTTGCCGGTCCTGCTATCTACGAGGCCAACGGACAGTACAACACTGTTGACGCTGCACCAGCTAACGGTGCTGTGGTAACCATCCTGAGCGCTTCTAACACTCTGTACCAGCCAAACCTGTTCTTCACTAAGCAGGCATTCGGCATGGGTACTGTGAAGCTGCCTAAGCTGTACTCTACTGACACTATTGCAACTACCGAAGACGGTATGAGCATCCGTGTAAGTAAGTACGCAGATGGTGACGCTAACACCCAGAAGATTCGTTTTGACTTGTTGCCTGCATACGCAACATTCAATCCGTTTATGGCTGGACAAGGCTTTGGTGTGTAACTCTCCTTTGAGTTTATAGGGGACTTCGGTCCCCTACTTTTTTATGGCTAAACCAAGAAAAGGCAAAGCGAAAGTAAAGGTCACCGCCAGCGGCAAGAAGGTCTCCTACGGGCAGGCCGGGAAAGCCAAAGGCGGTGGTCCGCGTGTTAGGCCGGGTACAGCTAAGGGTGACTCTTACTGTGCTCGGTCTCTTGGTATCAAGAAGCGGCTCCCGAAGGAGAAGCAGAACGATCCCAATACTCCCAATAATCTCAGTCGCAAGCGCTGGAAGTGTAAGGGCGCTAAGTCGATGAAGGCTAAATATGAGTAAGGCAGGCAAGAAAAAAGGATTGTGGGATAACATCCACGCGAAGCGTAAAAGGATTGAACGGCAGAAGAAGGCAGGCAAGAAGGTTGAGCGCATGAGAGAGCCCGGCTCAAAGGGCGCGCCAACTGCCGAAGCTCTGGAAAAGTCAAAGAGCAAAAAGAAAGCGTCAAAGGGAGCTAAGTACGAGTAATGGCTACAGTCGCGCAGGTTGCTAAGGCAGCCCTACAACGGATATTGGTACAGGCTAGCGAGTCTCCACTGCAGCCTGATGAATATAGTGACTTCATCTTTGCGATGAACAACTATATGAGCGAGCTAGACGCTCAGGGTATCCAGTTAGGATATACAGAGGTCTCTGACCTAGGTGATACCGTAACGATCCCCACAGGGGCTCTCAGGGGCTTGATCGCTAACATGGCGATAGAGGTGGCTCCAGATTACAACGGGGTGATCTCGCAGGGTCTGGTGAAGGCTGCGCGTGATGGCTTCAATACCATGAGGCTGCTCGGTCAGAGCATGGGCGAGACCAAGATGCCCGCAACCCTGCCGATTGGCTCAGGCAACGAAGATACGCTCTTCGGCTTCCCCGGACATTTTTATCCAGAGTCAGAAGAGGATATCCTGGCGGAGTCCACTGGCTCGATCGGTTTGGAGCTAAACACAAATGGATAGATCACAGGGCAGGAAGAAGTCTGACTTTGTAGCGAAGACTTCGGTAGAGGCTGGCGCTTACGTTGACTACTTTGTCAACGGCACGAACTACAAGATCGCATATAGTGACTTCCTTGCAGGATTGGGTGTCACCGGGACGATCGTTCAGGCTGGTGATCCTACTGGGATCGCGGTTCTGGATATTGATGGGACCGTAAACAAAATCAGAAACATCGAGAGCGGTGCGGGCATACTGGCTAACATATCTGCCCAGAACGGTGTAGAGATCAAGCACAACTTCTCTGCCGACTCCACTGGCGCTCCACTGTTACTTAACGTAACGGATGACACTCCTGATATAGCGAGTCTGGTTGCTGGTACTGGAATCACGGTAACGCCTACTAGCAACTATGTGACTATCGCTCGAACTGCGGCTCCCTACGCGCAGGTCCACATTCAAGGTAACTCGACTTCAACCACGATTGCCACAGCCGGGACTGCGGTTAAGGCTAACGGTACGTTTACTGTTGGGATTCAATCCAACTTCACCGGGGACACCACTGGCAAGATTGTCTACAACGGCACAGCCACTTCGGTATTCGCAGTGAAGGCCACTGTGACGTTCTCTCCCGATACAGCAAACAACCAAGACCTGGCGATCTATATTGCGAAAAATGGCACTGTAGAGGCTGGCTCTAAGATTGTCAGGAAGGTTGATGCGGCTCAGTCTGCAAACTGTTCCACGTTTTTCAATGTGTCTCTTGCTGAGAATGATTACGTTGAATTGTATGTCTCGAACGAGACCAGCACGGATAATCTGACAGTAATTGATTCGGTATTCGGTATCTCAAGTTAATGCCTAAAGTTACGCTGCCAATAGCCAACGGGTACTATCAGAGCGATTCTCTGCCTATCTCAGCGCAGGAATGTATCAACCTATACCCGAACATAGCCCAGGCTCCTGCGTTGAATCAGGAGACCCTGTTTGGCACTCCGGGGCTGGTGCAGGTTGCTAGTGCAAGTGATATAGACACTTGCCGCGGGGCTCATGAGATGAACGGAGTCCCCTACTTTGTCATAGGCGGTCATCTCTACAGCATGGCTTCAGATTACACTCTGACCCAGATTGATGTGATCGCGGGGACCGGCAGGGTATCGATGGCTGACAATGGTACTCAACTGTTGGTCCTGGTTCCGGGTGGCAATGGTTATATCTACAACCACTCAACTGATACGTTCGCGCAGATTACGGACGCGGACTTCACAGCTAACGGTAACCCGCAGCAGGTAGTGTTTATTGATGGCTACTTCTGCCTGACCACGGATTCCAAGAAGTTTATCGTCAGTGCGTTGAATGATGGTCTGTCCTATAACGCGCTAGACTTCGGTACAGCAGAGTCTGACCCGGATGAGATTGTTGCTCCGATTGTATTCAAGAATCAGTTGTTCATCGGGGGGTCTCAAACGATTGAGGCTTTCCAGAACATCGGCGGCGCTGACTTCCCGTTCCAGCGTACAGGGTTGTTTCTGAGCAAGGGTATATCGAGCCCGTTCAGTATTCAGTCCATACAGGATACCTTCGTGTTTGTCGGCGCGGGTGCTAACGAGTCCCCAGCAATCTGGGCTCTGAGCGGTAACAGTGTAGCGAAGATATCTACCACTGCGATCGACAAGGAGCTCAGTGCTCTGACGGAGAGTCAGGTAGCGGACATCTACTCCTGGGCATATGCCGAGAAGGGAGCCTACTTTGTGGGATTTGCTCTGCCAGGTACTACACTGGTCTATGACACCATTTCCAAGCGGTGGCATGAGCGGAAGTCATACGTTGACGGCTCTCTGGGCGCTTACAGGGTGAATGCACTGGTCCGGGCCTACAATCAGTTGTGGGCGGGTGATCTGGTGGATGGCAGGATCGGCAGGCTGTCTCAGGAGGTCTACACGGAGTATGGCACTGAGATCCGCAGGAGTATTGTGACTCAGCCCTTTCAGAACAATATGGAGTCTTTCGTGCTGCCAGAGCTGGAGCTCACCGTTGAGAGCGGTGTGGGTAATTCTGACGCGATGGACCCAAAAGTAGGCTTGGAACGCTCGACAGATGGTAAACTATGGTCTGATGCCAGATACCGCAGTATTGGCAAGACCGGAGAGTACAACCGCCGGGTGATATGGAATCGCAATGGCAGGGCATCGAGGTTTGAGCTTTTCAGGTTTAGCATGAGCGAGCCCGTCAAGCCGGTGTTCATTCAGATGACCGCAGATATAGTGGTGACGCAATGAGCTACAAGCTGAACGCGGCTCAGCCTATTGTTGATGCTAACGGGACGATGGAGCAGCCCTTCAGGCAGTTTACGCAGGAAGCAGCCCTGTCTATACCGATAACGGGTGCAGGAAGCCCGGAGGGTGTAGTTGAGGCGGTACAGTTTAGTTTATATCTCGACACCACTGGAGGTGCGGGATCAATCCAATACAGAAAGATGCAGCCCGAGATCGGCGGTGACCGTACCCGTGGCTGGATAGCGGTTTAGGAGAGCATATATGCCAGTACCATTATTAGCGATAGCAGGAAGTCTTGCGGGCGCGGCAGCGGGAGCGTATGGGGCTAGGCAGGCCAGAAAGGCTGCTGAAGGTCAAACAGAGTCTTCGGAGCGTATGCGCCGGGAGGCCATGCAGGCTATCCAGAACTTCGGTCAGAGAGCCCTGCAGCCGCTCCCATCCGCTTACCAGAGGTCTCAGGACATCCGGCAGCAGAGCGCCAATCGAGCTCTGGCTCTAGCGGGTCAGATGTTCAGACCTTCGCTTGAGCAATTCCGGGAAGGTAACTACATGGCTCAGCAGCGTATTGCTGAAGCTCAACCCTTCATGCAGTCTGCAATACTTGGAACTGGCTCCCTGGGGTATATGCCGCAGGCTCAGCGAGTGCCACTTGATTACAGTCAGCTAGAGCCCTTGATGAACCCGGCTCCAATGGAATTCACCCCTGTCCCCGGTGGTCAGGCAAATATGCAGGCATCTGCTCCGGTTGATCGGATGCAGCAGGCTGTTCTTCGATACCAGGGAAGAATGTCATGAGCTTGAACCGAGGAAAGCTAGAGGATACAGAGGGCGTAAGGGAGGCCGAGTTTGTCGTTCTCGACTTCATCCGCTCCACTCCAAACGCAACGATTCCAGAGATAGCCCGTCTGATTGATGATGTCGGCGCTGATCTCCGTTACATTGCGAACGAGCTAGGGATTGACCCTGCCGTAGCTCAGCAGGCTTACGATGAAGCCTTCGCAGTTGCGCCTTCGATCGAGCAGGTGATTGAGAAGCAGATCAATGCCGAGCCCATCGTGCCTCCACAGGCTCCTTTGGCCGAGGTGATTGATACAACCCCAGCAACAACTGAAACCACTCGCGTAATCCCTGAGCCTACTCCGCAGGTCAGAGAGAACATCATTCCAGACGAGCCAACTCCTACTGCGCCCACAAGGGATGTAGTAACTGGCGCTCCCGCCGGTCCTACTCTGCCGGTTGGATTGGCCGCATCAGAGCAGGCGATCCGTGACGCAGAGGAAAAGGCAAGGCAAGACCTGCTTACAACTTTCAATATTTCTAGGGAAGACCTAGAGAGAGGCACTACAGCAGCCTCACAAGCTCTTGCTGGAGGAACCAGAATAGCAAGGGGTGATATTGAGACCGGCACTCAGAGGGGCTTAGAAGCCCTTACAGAAGGTCTCGGAGGGGCTCGCTCTGATATACGGAAAGGTTTTCGCAGAGCCGAGGGTATGTTTGATCCATACACTCGGGCTGGCCGGGATGCGTTGCAGCAGCAATTGGCCCTATCTGGCGCGTTAGGCCAGGAGGCATTCCAGCAGGCTTATCAAGAAAGCCCACAGATGCAATTCCTGCGAGAGCAGGGTGAGCGGGCGGCTCTTCGCACAGCGGCTGCTAGAGGCGGTCTGGGCGGCGGTAGGGTCATGCAGGAGCTTGCCCGGTACGGAACCGGATTGGCTTCTCAGGATTTACAGAATCAGATAGCCAACCTTCAGGCGCTGTCTTCTCAGGGGCTCGGTGCTACTGGTAGCGCGGCTAACATTGCTACGGGCGGCGCTCAGCAATTGGCGAATCTCGGGGTGCTAGGTGGCACTTCAGGACTGCAGGCTTACACTCAGCAGGGTGCGCAGTTGGCTGACCTTGCTCAGCAGTTGGGCGTCCGTGAGGCTGACCTACAGCAAGCTCTCGGAGCGGGCCTGTCAAACATTACGCTTGGATTAGGAACTCGCGCAGCGGACCTGTCAGCGGGGATGGGAACCAATATCGCCGGGATGAGAACTCGCGCAGGTGAACTGCTTGCCGGTCAATTCGGAACAGCAGCATCACAAATTGCCGATCTCCAACAGGCTCAGGGCGCTGGTACAGCGAATATGCTCGGAGCGCAGACAAACTACATTAACGAGTTACAGCAGGCAGCAGCGGCAGGCGATGCAGCGGCTCAGACTGAACTGGCTCAGATGCAGGCTAACATCAACCTGGGCATAGGTAGCTCTCTGGCGGGTGTCCCGGCTGCTCAATTCTTCCCTGTTCCAAACGCTGCAGGGCCGATCTTTCAGGGCGCGGCATTGGGTTACCAGTTTGGGCAGGGATTCGGCACTCCCAGCACTGCTAGACAGACATATCCGATATCAGGAATGACTCAGATGACAGGCATATCTCCAACTGGATATCAGACTTACAACCCATTCCAAATATCAGCAAGCAACTTGGGTCAATTCTAGGAAGAAAACAATGGCTGACAACTCTTCACTACTAGGCGGCATGATGCCGACACAGCGTAGAACAGACATTCCCACGTTGCTCCGGGGCTTGGGTGCTGCTGCTACAGGTCAGGTTCCTCAGTTTCGGCAGCAGATGCAGGCTGAGCAGACTCAGAGAATGCAGAATGTTATCGGCGGGCTGCAGTTAGAAGACGCGCTCGCAAAGTCTGCCGCTCAGGATGCCCTGAAAATACAGCAGTTGGCTAAGACGGGAAATCTGAGAGATGCAATGGATATCCTCGGTGATCGGGCGCAGTTGGAGCGACAACTCGGAGTCGATACATCATCAACTATGAGGCTTGCTGAATCTCTGAATTCCGGAGGCTTTGAAGCAATCATGCCTCAGATTGACTCCACGGTAGATATGGCTGTCAGGATTGGGCTCATAGAGCCGTTTGGCGGCGAGGTTCCTTCAACATTTAGGTCATTACAGTTGCAGGCAGAAGCTGCTGGATTAACACCGGGAACTCCTGACTATCAGGAATTCATGAGCTACAGAGGTTTCGAGGGCAGGATGGGTGCTGCGAAAACCATCAACTACAAGGATGGAACATTCGTTACCAAGCCCAGAGTCGGTCCGCCTGAAGTTTATGATAAATCAGGCAATCTGATAACTGATCCTATTGAAAAGCAGCGCGTTCTTGACGCAGCAATACAGTCAGGAATTGTATACGAGTCTGATGTTGCTGCTGGAAGAGCCAGAGGTACTGCCACAGAAGAAAGGAACCAGGAGGTTTTAGATACCGGCATAAGAGCGGCAATGAATATCCAGAAGCTGAAAGATGCTATAGAAATACTGGATACAGTTGAAACGGGCGGTTTTGCTAGTCTGGGAATTAAACTGAGAAGACAGCTAGGCATTACATCGGCTGACGAGGGAAGACTCGCCTACATTCTAAGAAAGAATGTCTTGCAGCAATTGAAGCCTACATTCGGGGCTGCGTTTACCGCAAGAGAGGGTGATCTGTTAGCTAGTATCGAGGCAAATGAAAACCAATCTACAGAAGCAAACAGGGCGCTGTTAGAAGACGTTCTGAATTATTCTTTACTAGATATTCAGCGAGCAAGAGTAAGGGCCGCAGACATGGGAGAATCTGGTCAACTAGCTATTCAGGATATGGAAGGCTTTTTGAGGGGAGGCTTCTATCCAATGGATGATTTGCAGGTAGAAAATGGCAGCGGACAGCCCACTCCACCGACTGCTGGCCCGCGAGTCATACGATTTGATGCTCAAGGCAATATAATACCGGACTAGCAAATGGAAGAAGATATTCTCGCAGAACTCCCGGATGGCCGTATTTTAAGGTTTCCTGCAAATACGAGTCCTGAAGTTATTCAAGCCGCAGTCAAGCGCATGATGGGCATAACTGATGCTCCTGATCAGCCTCGCATTGGCCCTACAGGCAGAGCGTTCCTCGGAGCTACGGAAAGAGGGTTAGAGACTCTTGCCACTAGCGAAACGCCACGCGGCCAGAAAATGCGTGAGATCGTTGGCGCTACTCTGTCTGGTCAGCAAACGCCCGGAGAAGCTCTATTGCAAACCGGGGGTCAGGGTATGGCCTATCTTGGTGATCTCATTGGATCTGGGCTAGGGTATTTGGGAAGAGGCGCGTCCGCCATAACCCCAGATGTCATTGAGGATGAGGTTATCAATCAGCTAGGCATATTCATGGATCAGCCTGTCATGAGATATGGTATGCAGGCGCTTGGCTCAGGGATGGAGCAATATCAGCAATTTGCTCAGGAATACCCAAGAGCCGCAAGAAATATAGAGGCTCTGGCAAACATTGGTTTGGTTGGGGGTGGTGGAGAAACCACGAGGCAGGCAGGTAGACAGATGGCAAGAAACATTGAAATGCCATCTCGAAGACAGGCGAGAATTGATATAGAAGCTGGAGGCCGTCAGGCCGAGAGAGCTACAACCGCTCCGTATAGGTTAGAGGAAACTCCAACCGGGCCTTCAACCATATCTGGACCAGAGGGACCATTGCCAGAACCAAGACCTACCAGAAGGGCGGTAGTCAGTCCCCCACAAAGAACCGCTATAAGAAGCGGGTGGGATGAGGGATTGATAGCAATGATAAGAGAGTCTAGTCCCCAAGACAGAAGAAATATGCTTGAGGCTATGACCAGAATGGAAAGGGGCCGTCAAGACACCAGATCAAAAATGCTTGATAGAAGCACAGATGTAGCAGGTCGCTCTTTGCTGGATCGATACGAAGCGGTGCTGAAAGCAAACAGGCAGGCAGGTCAACGGATTGGTCGTTATGCGAGAAATAACCTAAGAGGAAATCGTGTCGATTTTGGCCCAGCTGTAGATAACTTTGTTAGCGCCCTGGATGAGATTGGCGTAACAATAAAGCCTGACTTCACTTTAGATTTCTCTGCTGCGGATATTGCAGGTATCTCTGGCGCTGAGGGTGTTCTGAAGAATATTGTGAGAAGGATGTCTCAGGGAAGAAGAATAGACGCCTATGAAATCCACAAAATGAAGAAATATATTGATGAGCTTGTTACCTATGGTACGCAAAATTTGCAAAAGCCATTGACGGGCGAAACGCTAAACATAGTCAAGTCATTGAGGCGCGATCTGAATCAAGTTTTGACCGAGAACTTTGATGGATACAGGGCTGCTAATCAGCAGTATGCTGAAACCATAAATGCTCTTGATAATTTCAAGGACGCAATGGGAACTGTTAATTATGACAGCCCAAGTGCTGCCAGGGCTTTGGGTACTAGATTGCGAGGAATTGGATCAAATGCTCAGTATAGAGCTCGGTTGCTTGACTCAATAGATGAGATGCAATCTCTTGCGAATAAATATGGCGGTGAGTTTGATGATGATGTGATCAATCAGACAGCCTTTACAATAGAGCTTGATAAAATGTTTGGCACTCAGGCTCCAACTAGCTTTTCGGGTCAAATCGGTGAAGCTGTTGGACAGTCTCAGAGTAGAGTGGGCGCGGCGGCGAATGTTGCAAGGGCAACGGCTAGAAGAGCCGCAGAGGCAGCTCTGGGCAGGGACGAGCAATCCCAAATTAGGGCAATGAGAGAGCTTCTGCTGAGCTTCGATTAGATACAGGTAACGAATAATGGCTAGATTCGGCGAGATAAACGCACAATACTTTGATGACGCTGGCGATCCGCTTGGAAGCGGTAAGCTGTATTTCTATGAGACCGGGACGACTACTCTCAAGGATACCTACAGCGACATCAACCAGACGATCGCTAACACCAACCCGGTGATCCTGAGTGCTGCAGGAAGACAGCCAAACATATTCTTCAGCGGTACTGCTAAGGCAATCCTGACCGACAAGAACGATGTTCAGATACTGGTCCGTGACCCGGTAGGTGCTACTGCAAGCATATTCGGTGATGGGTGGGTCGCTACGAAGATATACAGCACTGACGCTGTGGTATTGGGTAGTGACGGTCAATACTACCGATCTCTCGTTGCAGGTAACCAGAACAACGATCCGACATCTACGTCAGGATACTGGACGCTCCTGTACTCTGTTCAGTGGAACTCCGGGATCACATATCAGGAGGGCGCTGTAGTTACCTACAATGGTGAACAGTACCAGAGCCTCCAGAACAGTAACCTGAACAACAATCCATCGAGCGCGACAACTTACTGGGTGCTTTTAAGTTTCGCCTGGTTGTCTACAAGAACCTACGATCTCAATGAGAATGCGGTAGGTACTGATGGGATTCTGTATACCAGCCTGCAGAACAGCAACACTGGCAACATCCCGGCAAGCTCACCAAGCTATTGGGTGGGAACATCGGCGGCGGCTGCGGCTAGTGCTACAGCAGCGGCAACGTCTGCAACAAACGCAGCAACGTCAGAGACCAATGCAGCCAACTCTGCAACTGCCAGTGCGACATCTGCCACTAACAGCGCAAACAGCGCCACAGCGGCAGCGACTTCCGAGACCAATGCAGCAAACTCTGCGACAGCATCAGCGACTAGTGCGACAAACAGTGCTACATCAGCGACTGCTAGTGCTAACAGCGCGACAGCGGCTGCGGCTAGTGCAACAGATGCGGCGAATACCTATGATGAGTTTGATGATAGGTATTTGGGTGAGAAGTCATCTGATCCGACAACTGACAACGATGGCGATCCGCTAATAACGGGAGCCCTGTATTTCAATAGTGTCAGCACTACCATGCGGGTGTATACCGGGAGCGCATGGCAGGACACTGCTGCAATCGCAACTACTATAACTCTGTCTCAGGTAACCGATGTCACGGCTACGGCGACGGAAGTGAATGTCTTGGACGGTATCCCTGCAACGCTAACATCAACAGAGCTTGGGTACGTTGATGGAGTGACAAGCCCGATACAGACTCAGATAAATTCAGTGTCAGGAATTCTTAGTGCAACTGCTGCAGAATCAATTACTGCGAACGATGTTGTCGCTATGAATTCTTCTGGCGAGATTGAAAAAGTACAGATTAAAACCCCGCAGTATTCTGATTATCTTGCCTTGTATCAGGGAGACTTAACTCCTGAAGTATATTCTACGCAGGATACCGCTTCTGGAGGGGCGCATAGTTTTAATGAGAGCGCAATTGCTTATATAAAAACTCTGGATGCTTTTTTAGAGGTGGGTCTTTATAACGATGGCGTTACTTATTATGTTGAAGGTAGATTTATAACAAAGAATGAATCTGGGGTTTGGGAAAAAGGATCTGAATTCGTTATTTTTACTAGAACGTCAACCCTTAACCGCCATGTTCAACTCCGTTATGTGGAGACTTCAGAAATTTGCCTTGTCGTTTACGAGAACGGAGATATTGATTTACAAACTATTGATGTGTCTTCAATAACAACTAGCCCGACAATAGGCGCGGTGCAGCGAATAAGCTCTAGCACTGGCGAGTCGTTTGGTTTTTATGACATAGGAAAAGACGCAACAAATACCTATGATCAATTCGTAATAGAATATCAGGATGGTTCTGCTGAGCACTCTAGGCTGGTTCAAGTCACTAGCGCTGGGGTTGTTTCTTTTGGGAGTGAAATTTCTTGGGGAACTGATAGGAATCAAATGACCAGTAAGATGTGTGGTGTTTTTTATGACCCCACTAATGATTGGATCGTCTGGATTTACGTTGATGACAACAACAGTGATCGCTGTACGTTGCAATACGTTACAACAAGAACCGGGAACACTAGAAGCTCAAAGCAGGTAATTGATACACAAACAAATATAGATGATTGTACTGCTGGCAGAACAACTGATAGTGATAGATGGATGATCGGTTATACACAAGGCCAGTTAAAAGTGGCAATGGTCACCTGGAACGCAACGTCATCTCTTTATGATGTAACGACAGTTGCAAACATTACTAGCATTACTGGTCAACAAGTAGATTTTGTAGATGGGACAACCAATATATCTTATTCTCCCAGAGATGAAAAAATGATTGTATTGGGGAAAGATGCCGGCAGTAACGCTATGTGTCTGACTATATTGGAAGACATAGCAACAGGTGCTTGGACTTCATCGAATGTCGCTCAGTCTCTCGCAGGGAGCGAGACAACAGGAACGCAGAACCCGAGAAACTTTACAGACCAGGGAGATCAATATTACGACAAGAAATTTGGATATTTTTCATGGGTAAATGGTCAAGTAAGAAACATATCTATGTTAAAGCAGGCTGGCACTAACTTTGATTCTCTTGTCGGGATCGCAGATACAAGTGCTTCCGCAGCCGCATCCGTAGATTACAGGGTCAGATTTAATGTTCAGGATAACTTTACTGGTTTAACTCCTGCTGCGGTTTATTATTGTGATGTGAATGGAAATGTTACAAATGTGGCTGCTGACGCGATCGTAGATGATGGCGCAAGAGTGGGCATAGCAATTTCATCAACGGAGTTACTGATAGAATGAAGATTATCGTAAATAAGCAAACAAACATCGTTGAGCTTTCGTTTCCTGATTCAGATTCCGTTGGTTTGCCTGATTATTTGAGAGTGGTCTCAAATGGCGAGAACTATCTATATAGCTCCATTACTGATCAAACATCGAAGATAGTGAGTGTGGATAGCGTTCCTGCTGATTTGTTTCAATCAAACTCTGCGGGAAGGCAGGTTGTTTATACCTACACTGATCAGGATGGATTTGTAAAAAAACCGCTCACGGCGAAAGATATTGCTGAAGACACCAAGCGAATAAATCAAGACTTTGAGCAGGAAATTTCTTCAATTAAGGAAGGATATAACGAAGACGAGATTAAGTCTTGGGATCAGCAGGCTTTGGAAGCAACCGCATACCAGAAAGACCAGACAGCGGAAACTCCGCTTTTGGATGCTATTCTGGTTAATCGCGGTGGGACTAAAGATGAACTGGTTCTCAAGATTGCTACCAATGCTACGCAATATGCTCGCGTGTTTGGTGAAGCATTAGGCAAGAAGCAGAAGAGAATTAGCGAGATTCAGTGATGACAGAGGACAGACTACGGAGGGTCGAGCAGAAGATTGATTCGCTGCAGGAAGCGGTGATTTCTCTAGCAAGGGTTGAAGAGCGGATCACGACAATCTTCAGCAGGCAGACCAAGATTGAAGAGCGCGTGAACTCGATGGACGAGAAGTTGTCCAAAATACACCCGGCGATTGCTTTTGCCGAGAGGCTGTTCTGGATAGCCGTGGTCGCTTACTTCTCTGTCGGGGATAAACTTTGAGCCACTTCGTTACTGAAAGCGTGATCATGGAGCCCGTGAATAAGGGCTGGCGGTTATTGAGCCGTGTTCAGTATTACAGTGAAACCATAGGACAGGAGATCATTGTCCCTGCAGGTTTCTTCACGGACCTTGCAAGTGTTCCGAGATTATTCAGATGGTTGGTCCCAGTGGCTAACGCAAAAAACAGAAAGGCAGCAATCGTTCACGACTACCTATGCACTGAGGCAGCTCAGAGGCTGTATGGGATAGATCAGCGAATGGCCGATAAGATATTCAGGGAAGCCCTGGCTGTATGCAACGTGCATCCGATAGGTCAGTGGGTCATGTGGACACCAGTAAGGGCATACCAGTGGACAAAGGGATTATTCAAATGATGGTCAAAGATGACATGAGGGCGATAGCTCTAATAGCCATGATCATATTCATTCTGGTTATGACCGGGTGCGGATCGGTCAATCCGACTGAGGTTGGTCAGAAGGCTAGGGAAGTAGAAGAGGCTCTCTGCCCGCTCCAGACTGCAAAGAATATAGATCAGACAATTGACAACCTGTTTGATCTGGTTCCGATCATCTCCTGGGAACCCGTCTGCCAACAATGAGCAAACCTATCTATGATCCCCGGTCTTTAATAGAACCGGGCATACTCGCTTATGCGTCCACTCCTAGACAGAGAGCGGTCGCTGAGTGCTACATCATGAACGAGTGTAACGCTCTTCAGACATCGAAGGAGCTAGGCATTACCATGCGTAATGTCCAGAAGCACGTTGCCAAGATCAGGGCTGATGCGGCGGCTAAGGGCTACGAGACTCATGCCGGATCAGTCCCGGATGGATTCAGGCTGCGCGGCAAGTCAACTCTCCTGGACGCTGATGGCAACGCCAAGATTCAGTGGGTCAAGACCGAGGTGGATAAGGAGCGCATGGCCGAGATCATGCGTGAGGTGTCTGTCAGCCTCTCTGAAGGCATCAAGCCGTGGCCGGTAGTGCAGGCTCCCAAGAGGGTCACAAAAGACCTGTGCAGCGTCTACACGATTACTGACTACCATGTGGGTGCTTACTCTTGTAGACAGGAGACCGGGGAAGAGTGGGACTTGAAGATCGCCGAGGATACCCTGTACCGGGGGATTCAGACCATGATGGATGGCTGTCCTGACTCCGAGCAGGCTGTATTCGTTCAGATGGGAGACTTCCTCCACTTTGACGGGCTTTCATCCGTAACGCCATTGAGCAAGCATCCTCTGGACGCTAGTGGACGATACAACGAGCTGGTAGAGGTTGCGGTGAAGACCTGCGTCAGAGCCGTTGAGATGCTCCTGCATAAACACAAGCGCGTTCATGTGGTGATGTGCGAGGGTAACCACGATCTCGCGGGGTCCGTGTGGCTACAGGCAGTCATGAAGATGGCGTTCGACAAGAACCCCAGGGTGACCATTGATGACTGCAAGATGCCCTATTATCAGTTTACTTGGGGCAAGGTGTTCTTAGGGTGGCATCACGGCCACTTAACGAAGATCAGGAACCTGTCCGGGAAGTTTTTCTCGGAGCCCGAGTTTAGGTCCAGCATGGCGCAGGCAGACTACCTTTACATAGCCACAGGGCATCTGCATACCCGCGAGGTGATCGAGTCTGGAGGGGCTGTCATCGAGCGTCATCCTACGCTGGCAAGTCGGGATGCCTACGCAGCAAGGGGCTTTGAACACTCTCAGAGGGGCGCTCTGGCGATCACTTACCACAAGGATAAGGGAGAGATCGCAAGGGTGACAGCTACGCCATGAGCAATGTCGTTGATCTTCCTGTTCTGTCTGCGGATAAACTGGAGGATATGGCGGTTGAGGCTGATGAGCAGTTGTGCCGGTGGATAGAGTCCAAATTGGCTTCAGGGATCAGCCCGTACACCATTCTGGGAATCCTGTCATTAAACCACTCCTGGCTTGCGGGGCAGATGACCGATGAGCAAACTGACTGATCTACTGATAAAGCACGAAGGACTGCGCCTGAGACCGTACCAATGCACTGCAGGCAAGACCACCATCGGTGTAGGGCGAAACCTTACAGACAACGGCATCACCGAGAAAGAAGCCCTGATGATGCTCAACCGGGACATCAATGTCTGCGTCCAGGAGCTGGGACACTATGAGTGGTTCGAAACGCTATGCCCTGCAAGAAGAGATGCTATTATTGACCTGTACTTCTGCGTCGGCGGCCCTTCATTCTCGAAATTTCGTAAATTGATGTGGGCAATCTCGGCTGAGGATTGGGAGTCTGCTGGCGCAGAGGTGCTCGATTCCAAATTCGCCCGACAGACCGGCAACCGGGCAATAGAGCTTGCCGAAATGATGCGTACTGGCGAATACATCTAAAGCTAGCATCCCTACCACAAAGAGCGTACAATTCTCCTTCAACTTTAATAGGGAGAACGTCATGTACGACAAACTCAGACTGCCTCTGAAAATCAGTGAGGTGGAATTCAGGCTAGGCCGGATGTCCGGCAACAAGATAAGCTACCTGGCTTACAAGGATGCGAGGGTTGATCAGAACCGCTTGGACAGTGTAGTTGGTCCGGGCTACTGGCAGCGCAAGCACGAGGTCATTGATGGCAACCTGTACTGCTCCGTAGGCATCTACAACGCAGAGATCAAGGAATGGGTCTGGGTTCAGGATGTCGGCACACCATCCAACTTCGAGTCCGAGAAGGGCGCAGCGTCTGATGCGTTCAAGCGGGCTTGCTTCAATCTGGGGATAGGCAGGGAACTGTACGACTATCCCAACATCGTTATTGAGCTAAAGAAGGGCGAGGAGCCCAAGTATCTGAAGTTACGCTGGGAAGGCTTGACCGATGAGAAGGGTGTCGTGGAGCTTCGTGCCTACAGCGGCAACGAGCTTCGTTACAGCCATACCCGTGATGAGGGCTGGAAGCTAGATCAATTCATGCAGGATAACACTCAGGCGATCCTGAACAATCACGGGCTGATTCAGGACGTTAAAGAAGCAATTGATAGGTACTCCAGAGAAGAGAACCTTGAAGAGCTATACGGGGTTGCTGAGCTGTGGTTTGGATTACCGCAGGACGATCAGCAACTGCTTTTTAGGGCTCCATCTAAGGGTGGGCCATTCACCACTGCCGAGAGAAAGGTAATCAAGGAGAAGTTTGTCTCGGCGCTCAATCAGGAGAGTTACTAATGAGTTACGATAAAACCAATCGCGGTGCGGTCTGGAAGAATCAGAAGAGGACCACAGACAAGCACCCGCACTTCACGGGGAACTGTGATATTGATGGTCAGGAGTATTTCATCAATGTCTGGAAGAATGACGTTTCCGACAACCCCAAGAAGCCACTGCTGAGCTTCTCCTTCAAAAAGAAGGATGATCAGCCAAAGCCAGCCGCTCCGGCTCAAACCCTAGACGTTGACTTCGAGGATGTACCGTTTTGAGAATCAAGAAAATCAAGAAGCCGGTCCAATCATTCAGGCCGCGATCTAAGGAACTGAAGGCGTTTCTGGAGCTTGAGAAAGGCAGTGATGAGTGCCTGTTCTTCTCCGATGAGGATGATATGCGCCGGACGCTCACGAATCTCTGCAGCTTCTGCAGGAGGCATGAGTCGGACTTCAGACCTACCAGCCGGAGCCTAGAAGATGGCTGGGCTATCTGGAAAACCTAGACAGATGGCGGCATACATTATGTCGCTAGACACCAAAGAAGAGCGCCGGGAGGCTCTGGACGATGTGCCGGAGCGCTTCCGCTCGCTCGTTAAAACTCATGTGGAGATCAGTTATGAGCGCAGAAAGCTGGCAAGAATTCGAGCAGTTGACAAAAGACTACGCGAAAGCGGAGGCCAATCGGGCTTATTTGATTGAGTTTCGTAAGTCTAAAAAAGCAATCCTAATGGCCGATGCAGAGGCTAAGGAGCCAGGGTTAGCCATTGCCAAACAAGAGCGAGAGGCTTACTCTCATCCTGAGTACCAACAATTACTAGAGGGCATCAAGGAGGCCGTGGAGCAGGCCACTGCATTACGGTTCCAGATCGAGGTCCGAAAGATGAGGTTCGAATCATGGCGGAGCAAGCAGGCAACGAGCAGGGCGGAAATGTCGTTGAGATGAGCTACGTTATCCAGCGTGAGATCAAGGAGATCATTGCGCGGAACGGGCTCATGAACAAGAAATCTAGCA
>Ga0255764_10001160_pt1 | contig 22764 bp, 19 predicted proteins | sample 071ome_30_FD_179964 | JGI IMG/M metagenome (GOLD analysis project Ga0255764, IMG submission 179964) | Coastal salt marsh microbial communities from the Groves Creek Marsh, Skidaway Island, Georgia - 071406AT metaG (version 2) | ecosystem: Environmental > Aquatic > Marine > Intertidal zone >... | reverse complement strand
ATGGCAACGGGAGGGGTGGGGCGGGCAGGGGGGGCTCGTCGGCGGCATCGTCGGTGAGCTCCCGCGGGCGCAAGAGGCAGAAGAAGGTGTTTGGGACCGATTTTGAGCAGGAAGACGATCCAGGTCGCATCACTGCCAAGTCTCAGCGAGGCGGGATGTCTCCAGCCAAGCAGCACCCCAAGACCACGCCGAAGCTCCCACCCACGAGTCCGGGCATGGAGGCGGCATCGATGCTGACCCAGATGGCCCACTCCAAGGTGGTCACCGAGGACCCCAAGCCGAGGTCCAAGTCCAGATCAGCAGTGAGGGGCTGCGGACCGACGCCGCCGTCCACCGGTATGCCGAAGAGGACGATCCTGGTCGCCAAGCGCCTGACCAACAGCGACGTGACCAAGGGCCGGGTCCTCCTCCCGAGGGCCGCGGTCGAGGCGAACCTGTCGTTTGCGGTTGGAAGGGCCCACTCTCTCGTTGCAAAGGATCACGAGGGGAACAGTTGGGAGTTCACGCTGCAGTCGTGGGCCAACGGCATCGAGACCCGGCGCGTCTTTGTGCTCGAGCACGCCGGCGAGTTCATCAAGTACCACGTCCTGAAGATCGAGGATGTCATCGGCATCTCCACGACTGAGGACGGCGAGTTCATGGTGGAGTTCAACACGGATGAAGTGGTCGCCGCCGCTGAGTCGCAGCAGGCTGCCAGAGCAGGCCAATCGGGCGTCAACACTTCGCTGCCGGCCATCCGGCCCGGTTCCATCAACCCACTGGTCAAGCACAACTCTGGCAGGTGCACGAGGAGCGTCCACTGCAACAAGCCAGCGGGACACCCTGGCTTCTGCATGCGGACTCCCGCCTCTGGTCGCGGGAAGAAGGCCAACGGTCGCGGGCGCGGCAGGGGACAGGTGAGCAGGGGCCGCGGGAAGCAGATCCCGTCGCTCCACCGACGCTACCTTCGCGGCGACTACGAGGATCAACAAGACGGTGACTACGACTCCGGGGAGAGCGGCCCTGACTCCCAGCCGAGCTCTGCCAGGAACGGCCGCGCAGACTCAGACGACGAGATCTTCCGCCGTGGCGGCACGCTGACGCCCCGCTTCCCGAACTATGACTACTTTGGAAACTTCAAGTCGCAGTACGGGGACTCGTACGGGGGAGATGGCATGACCGGCGCTGAGGAAAAGCCGGCTGCCCAGGGGCAGCCTTCCAACAGCGCGCCGCGCGCGCCACTCCCAAAGTACCCTGCGAGCGGCGGTCCGCTCCCGCCGCCGCCTGAGCTCGGCCCCGGGGTGCCTCCGATCTTCGTTGGCGCTCCGGACGCTGTGCCGCAGTACCCGCCGCAGCTCCGGTCACCGCTCCGGCCCCAGATCAAGCCGACCCAGGCCAACATGAAGGACGCCAACATGAACGCGGGTGGCCCGACCCAGCAACAGCTGAAAAACGTGCCACACATGGGTCTGAAGGACGACCTGATCGATGGCATGTCCCCACACGCCTTCCAAGGCCAGCGGAACGAGTGGAACATGTTTGGAAATGAAGGCTACTCGCCTACCGTCGCCAAGTTTGACGCCCACCGCGCGCCGTTCTCCAGCGGCATGCCGGCCGCCCCCCTCCCCCTGTTTGGTGGCGCCCCGCCCCCCCTCGTTCGCACGAGCAAACTCGCGCCCGGCGCGGGTGGCGGCGGTGGTGGTGGTGGAGGCAAGGAAAAGGGCGCCGCCAAGTCCGACTCCAAGGGCGAGGCAAACGCAACCGATTGAGATTGATTGACAAGATGAATGCAATTGATGAGATTGATGAGATTGATGAGATTCAGATCAGATTTCACCAGCTGCCAGCGCTCGCATCAGCTCTCTATCATCTTCCAGCTCGTCAACCGCCTCCTTGCCGCCCTCCACGCGGCTCGTCGGCACCGTCGCGTCCGCCGCCTGCGCAAGCGTCTCGCCGCAAATCTGGTCTAGCACTTCCTGGACCTTCTCCTCCGTCTCTTCCTCGACGTCTTCCGTGTCGACGAGGCCGTCCATGCCTTCGTTCACCTCCCCCGAGAGCATCCCCGCTGTGAACATTTCGCGCTGCATTGCCTTGATCGTTTCCTTGTATCGGTCAATGCGCATCAGCTTGTTCATTTCCTTCATCATCTGCCCAGAGGATTCGACCGTCTTGGACAGTCGGTAATTCCGCAGCGACTCTGACATCTGCAGGTCGAGCGCGTGGAGGGCCCCCCTGCTCTCCAGCATCCGGACCACTGCTTGCCGCGACCGCACGACCTCCTTGGCGAGCACCCGCATCGACTTGGTGTCATTCCGTTTGGCAGCCTCGCGGATCGACTTAAGCGAGGCGAGCGTGTGAGCTTTGGTCGATTCGATCGATTCGATCGTCGGTCCCTGGCAACGAACGGCGGGCAAACGTCGGCCAGGTGCCGGCGTCAGGCGTCAGGCGTTCGGCGTCGACCGACGGGCGTTCGGCGTCCGGCGTACGTACGTACGTACCTGTTCGACCTTTTTCTGCTGGAGCTCCAGGCTTCGAATGTCCCTGTTCAAAGCATTTTGCTGCTTCCGTATTTCTCTCCGCCACTTCCGAGTGATCTCCCTCGGGTCCGGGGCCTTGAACAGGGCTTTTAACCAATCCATACCTCCCGTGCTGTGCTGGTTGTAGCTCAGATGGTGTTGTTCTTCCTCTCGTGGCCTCGTTGTCGTTCACAAACGCAGGTTTACACGCAGGTGTTCAATTGAAATTTGGTTTCAGTACGTCCGAGCCTTGGGCGGAATGTGCTCCATCTCGCCGAGAGGTTGCATGTGCACGGGACGGTAGCCGATGCGAACGCGGTCGTTCTTCGCCTTGGACCAGTCGTACCACCCGACGGTGTGCTTCATCCACTCGTCGTCGAGCCGGTCGGGGAAGTCCTCGCGGGAGTGGGCACCGCGGCTCTCTTTACGAGCCTCCGCCGAGTGCATCGTCACGGCCGCGTTGATCTGCGAGTGTGTAGTACACGGGTTCGAGCGTGCGAGTGAGCATACGAGTGAGCGTGCGAGTGAACAAACGAGTAACCGAGAAACGGCACGCAACCGACCGCACAGACACGTACCAGCAGGTTCTCCAGCTCCATGGCCTCGATCAGGTCCGTGTTCCAGACCAGCCCCTTGTCCTGAATGCCCACATCTTTGTACGTCTCAGCGCACTCGTCGATGTTTCGCCTGCCGCTCTCGAGCGACTCTTGGGTCCTGAAGACTGCCGCGTCCTTCTGCATGATCTTCTGCATGTTCGTCCGGACCGCGGACGTCTTGAGCGACCCGTTCGAGTGCCTGAGGCCGTCAATTCGGGCGATACTCTCCTCGCCCGCGGTCGAGGCGAGCGGCTTGTGCGGGGCGCCCGGCTTGGCGATGTCCGCGATCCTGTGGGCGCACGCCCTTCCAAAGACGACAAGGTCAAGCAGCGAGTTGGCACCGAGCCTGTTGGCGCCGTGGACGGACGCGCTAGCGGCCTCTCCCGCGGCGAACAGTCCCGGCACGACAGCGTCCGGGTCGGACGACGTCGGGTTGATCACCTCCCCGTGGTAGTTGGTCGGGATGCCGCCCATGTTGTAGTGCACCGTGGGAAGGACCGGAATCGGCTCCTTCGTGACGTCGACGCCAGCAAAAATGGCCGCCGTCTCGGAGATACCCGGAAGGCGCTCGGCCAGCAGCTCGGGAGGAAGATGGTTCAGGTGCAGGTAGATGTGGTCCTTCTCGGGGCCGACGCCCCTGCCCTCCCGGATCTCCATCGTCATCGACCTGGCGACCACGTCCCTCGACGCAAGGTCCTTCGCCGTCGGCGCGTACCGCTCCATGAATCGCTCGCCTTCGCTGTTGCGGAGGACGCCACCTTCGCCGCGACAACCCTCGGTGATCAGGCAGCCAGCGCCGTAGACGCCAGTGGGGTGGAACTGGATGAACTCGAGGTCCTGCAGCGGAATACCTGCCCTCGCGGCCATCGCTCCGCCGTCTCCGGTACACGTATGGGCCGAGGTGGCCGAGAAGTACGCCCGACCGTAGCCGCCGGTGGCGAGCACGGTGTTGTGGGCCTTGAAGCGATGAATCGTGCCGTCTTCCATGCACATGGCAGTGACACCGCGACAGACGCCGTCCTCCATGATGAGATCCATGGCAAAGTACTCGACAAAGAACTGGACGTCGTGCTTGGTCGCCGCGCCATACAGCGTGTGAAGCATCGCATGCCCGGTCCGGTCGGCCGCCGCGCAGCAGCGGTAGGCCTGTCCGCCCTTCCCAAAGTCGACGCTCTGGCCGCCGAACGCTCGCTGGTAGATTTTACCGTCCTCCGTCCGAGAGAACGGCAGTCCGTAGTTCTCGAGCTCGATGATCGCCGGCGGCGCCTCCCGGCACAAGTACTCGATGGCATCCTGGTCTCCGAGCCAGTCAGACCCCTTGATCGTATCGTACGCGTGCCACTTCCAATCGTCCTTGTGCATGTTTCCGAGCGCAGCATTGATACCCCCCTGTGCGGCCACAGTATGCGAGCGTGTCGGGAAAAGCTTGCTGATTGTCGCCGTCTTCAGCCCTGCCTCCGACAGCCCGACGGCCGCACGCAGCCCGGCACCGCCGGCCCCGACCACCACGGCATCATACTGCACAGGGAGAGGGAGAGAGAGGGGGGGTGAGCGCAGTCTCCGGCTCCCGATCTCCGTCCGGCCAGTCGAACTCGTCGCGTTTCGCGGCCTCTAAAGCCCAAACCGGACGAAACGCGCAAATGTACGCATGCATGGACAAGGGACGCACCTCGTGGTCGATCACTTTGTAGTTGGAAGACGCCTGGGACGAGAAGAATGACGCCATCCGGATGGCACTGGTTGAGAACGATTCGGCACTGCTCGACTGAACAAGCGCCCTCAGCGAGGCCAGCTTCCGTCGCATCATGGTCGACGACGATATGGAGGTGCAGGCGGTAGGTGATGATAAGGGTGACGACGAATTTGGTTCTGGTAAGCGGGCGAATCACTCGGGGGACACCCCCGACTGCAGAGGCCACCATCACCAGCCGACGACAGTCTTTCTGAGAGGACGTCGCGCCGGACGACGGACGACCTTTGTTGGGACGTCCTGGATCGATCAGCAGCGGTGGATCGATCCACCGTCTATCTGGGCATCCAGACGTCGTCCACCTGGGGTCTGACCAGGTCTCCGACGACTGGCCGGCTCCCCGGTCTCTCTCCGCTAGCTCCCCGCTAGCTAGGTACATTCTATTTTTGATTAAGTCATCTCGTCTACTACGACGACGACAGGCTCGTCTCGTCTCGTGTTCGAGCGTGACTTGACCTGGAACTTCCGTCCCGAGAGTTCTCCTGACCTGAGGATTCTCCGAGAGCGAATTCGGTCCCTTCACTCCCTTCCGCCACCACGAATCTCCATTGCTATGGGCTGTATCACGTCAAGGCCTGACACGCACTCGCGTGCCGCCGAGAAGCTCCATGCGAGCGGCATGCACCTCGGCAGGTGGGTACTGAACAACGCTCCTTCTTCGCCCTTCGTCACGCCTGACTCTCACTCGCGCTGCCGTGCGCTTTGCTCGTTCCTCCAGGCTCTCTGTGCAAGGTTCCTTCAATCAGTACGAGAGCATGTCGAAGGCCGCGAAGGACGACGGGACGAAGGGCAGCGGGACGGTCGCGGCGGGCGACTACATGATCACGTACCAGTATATGACGCAGCGAGGTCACTACCCAGACCAGCCGTTCAAGGCGAATCAAGACGCGGTACTTGCCAAGCCCGATCTGATCGGAAGCGGGGAGCATCATCTGTTTGCTGTGAGTACTTGAAGTTGGCCGCTTTTCTCTGCTCAACGCTCACTCGTGCTCGTGCGTTTGCTCGTTCGCCAGGTGTTTGACGGGCACGGGGAATGCGGCGCTGAGACGTCATTCTTCTGCAAGAGCAAGCTGCCGCAGGTCCTGAAGGATGAGCATAAGGCGCTGCTTGAGGATCCACAGACGACGATGCATGAGGCCCTTCTCAAGGTGAACTCGGAACTGCATGCCAGTCTCTTTGACGACAGTCTGTCGGGAACCACTGCGTGTGTCGTGTACGTTGACCGTGGGAAGCTGGTGGTGAGCAACGTGGGGGACTCGAGGTGTGTGATTGCGGTGAAAAACGCAGAGGGCGGCTTGACGGCTCGAGACCTGAGCTCGGATCAGACCCCATTTAGAGACGACGAGGTTGCGCGCGTAGAACGTGCAGGGGCGCGGGTGTTGACCCTGGGGCAGATGGAGGGAGACAAGCCGCTGGGAAAGATCTGGACGACGGAGATGGAGGGCGACGGGGACCCGCCGAGGCTCTGGGTCAAGGACGGGTACTACCCCGGCACGGCATTCACGCGGAGCCTGGGGGATAGTATTGCGAAGGCTATCGGCGTGACGGCGGAGAGCGAGGACGTCGTGCACGAGCTGAGTGACGATGACGCATTCGTGATATTGGCGACAGACGGCGTGTGGGAGTTCATCTCGAGCCAGCGCGCGGTCGACATGGTCGCCAAGCATGGAGACGACCTGGAGGGAGCCGTGACTGCGCTATGCGCCGAGTCGTACAGGTTGTGGCTCTCGGAGGAGAAGCGGACGGACGACATCACGGTCAACATCATGCGGATCGGTCGCCGGTGACGTGGTGATATATGGTGACGTGGTTTCATTCTGTAACGTTCGTTTTATGCCCGTCAGAGCCAACCAATCTTGGACTCGAGGTCTTCGGCTGTCGCGAATCCGCCCGCCCGTTTGACAAGCCCGGGGAGGGGCTCCCGCAGCTCCCTCAAGAAGATGCCGACGGTCTGCGGAGCAAGCCCGGCAACGCTGCAGATGTCGTCCAAACTCGGCCTTTTCCGCCCATCTCCCATCAAGAACGACATGATGTACATGATGGTGGCCGCCATCGTTACCGGGCTCCGCCCGTCCCACGGCCTGTGCTCGGCCCCCACCCCGTCCTCGCACTTTGGCTTGACCACGTTGGCCAGCGCGATGGCAGACATCATCTCGGCCCTCGTGAAACCCAGATTGGACATGAACCTCCTCAGGAAGTTCTCCGGATGCACCGATACCACCTCGTCCAGCTCGCCATTTTCCTTGAGCTTGAGGTCGGCCACGATGGTCTTGTACATCTTGCCGATGTCCTTCACCCGCGCCTGCGGCACGTACGCCCTGATCTCCTTGAACGTCCGAGGATATCCGGTCTTTCGGCACGCCAAGAATACCACCGCCGCCTCCGAGGCGCTCAGCTGACGGCCTTTGACCGACTTGTTCTTCTCCAGCGCGTCACGGAAGTACTCGTTCGCCTGTGCCTTGACGATGTCCGGCAGCTTCATCGAGCTGCAAATCCGCCCAATGTCGCGAAATGCCATCTGAAGGGTCTTATCGACCCCCGTATTGTCCGTTCGCTGCTGCATCCGCTGCAGGTTCTTCTCTAGACCCTTGTCGACCCCCTTGCCGCCAGCAATCATGGTGGACAGCCCGCCGTCGCCCAGCAGCACGTTGGTCGGGCCGCCCACACGCGTCGGATCAGCGCCTCCCTTCTCCTCCTTGTCACCAAACGTACGCCACTCGGAGCCCTCGTCGATCACATGCGACTCGGCGACGCGACCGCACGAGCGGCAGATCAGGTCGCCGGACGAGTGGTCGTCCACAAAGTCCGACTCGCCACAGTCCTCGCAGATCTGGCTGTATCGCATCCGCAGCGCCACATTGTGGCCCTGGTGATGCGCTGCACCGTTCGTATTATTGTTCGTGTTGTTCGTGTTGTTCATCCCGTTGGGTCTGTTTCGTCGGCAAAAAGAGACCTTTCCTCCTCGCTCTGCGCCTCCCCAAGCCTTCCGCCGTCGTCGGTAGTCGGGCGCACGGCCTCTCGCGGGCTCCTCGCTCAGGTAATGACGGAGAGAGGGGGGGTGTCGAAAAATTTCAACTCGGTTTTTTTCGGGCTGCCGATCGCGCTCGGCGGCAGAGGCCACTTCATTTCAGTGTCTGCCCAATTCCCGGTCCGTCACTCCCTCGACACTACCAAGACACTGCCGCTGTTCGGCGAACGGCGAACACGAACACCCGAGTTTCAATACACCATATAAACCATGGCTGATGCTGAGGACGAGTCCCAACTCGAGGAGCAGATGTTGGAAATAGAGGCGCTCCAGAGCATCTACATGGAGGATCTGCTGGAGCTTGCGGAATCCTCTCACCCCCACCAGTGGAACGCGTCCCCCTCGGCGGCGTCTTTGTCGCGGGACGACAAACCCGTGTACATGATCCAGGTCTACCCGCAGCGTGAGGATGATGGTGATGGAGATCCGAGCTCGCACGAGTTCGGCATTGAGCTGTACTTCGCCCACGCTCGGGGCTATCCCGAGCGGGCGCCGTTTGCCCACGTATCCTCCGTCCGCGGCCTTTCGGTCAGCCAGGTCGCGCAATGCGCCGACGCGGTCTCCGCGGCAGTAGAGGAGAACGCAGGGATGCCGATGATCTTTAGTCTGGTGACGTCGGTGCAGGAATGGTTGAATTCGCTGGCAGAAGAGCAGCAGAGCGAGGCCAAGGCGAACGATCCGATGGAGCAGGAGCGGCAACGGCGACTTGAAGAGGAGGAGCGGATTCAGAAGCTGAGGAAACACGGTCACGACGTGACTGTGGACAGTTTTTTGGCGTGGCGGGAACAGTTTTTGGTAGAGAGCGCTGCAAGTCGGGAAGCGGCAGAGAGGGCGGCGGCAGAGAAGGGCGAGAAGGGAACGGAGGCGGTTACCGGGAAAGCGTGGTTCTTGCAGCAACAGGCTCCCGCCGAGGTGGAGGTCGAAGAGTATGACGAGGAAGCGTTCGTGGAAGAGTCGGAGGACGACGAGGACGAGAACGAGGACGAGGAGGGGGAGTTTGACTTTGGCACGTCGGACAGCGACGACGACGACCTGCTCGACGAGATCGAGGCCACGTTGGGCTAGGGTCTTCTCGCCGGGTTTCGCGAAAAAGAGATTTCGATGTTTAAGCGGCCACCTCCTTCACCTCGGCTCGCCGCGTTCGCCGTCGTCTTGATCTTCACTGTCAGCATCATCGCGGTGTCGGGCGCGACGGAGGAGACCAGAACACGCACACGACGAGAACAAGACGAGAAGAACGTCCCCTCCGATACGATCCAGCTCGTTGCGCGTCGGGCCGCTCGGTCCGAGGCCCGGCGGGCCATGGCGCGTATCCGGGAGCTGATGGAGGATCCCGATCTATACTACGACGAAGGGGGCGACGGCCCTCCCAGGTGGATCTGGAGCGCAGCGTCGTCGGTTCCCCGCAACGTCTTGCTAGCAGAGGGGAGGCCGCCGCGGCTACACGTGGTGGTTGTCGTTGATGATGTTGTGGGGATGTTAGAGGGGTTTGGTGGGTTGGTGCGGCATTACAAGGGGCTTGGGGTGGAGGGGGCCGGGTTGGTGTTTGACATCCGGAGGCGGTTGGATGACGACAGGGACGGGGAAGGTGCCGAGGCTGCGTACGTGGCTCTGACGAGGAGGATCGAGGCGGTCGGGGCCGAATATAGCACGACGTATTTCGGTGGCGGGGACGACGAGAAGGGGGGTATGTATGTCTCGTTGCTTGGAGCGATGTGGGGGCTCCCGCTGAACGATTGGGTGTTCATGGTGCACCAGACGGACAGGGTGGGCGTGCTGGGGTGGGATGGAAAGCGAACACGGGACGGGAATCGAACGCCAACGCGAACGAGCAAGGCGGCGGCGATGTGGCAGTTTCTGGACGAATGCGAACGGGACGGGATCAACAGCGTCTGGGGGGAGCAGCAGGGCGGCAGTGAGAAGGCACGGACAGCCGCCAAGCTGGTCGCCGTGCGGGGTTACCTCCGGCCGGACCCGGACATGCGCCGGGCGCTGAGTCTGTCCGATGCCGAAGCACTGTTCGACGGTTCGTACCCCGGTTCATACGTCCCGTACTACCGGTTCTGGGAGCTCTACAAGAGCGCGTCGGTCGTCGGAAACGCGTATCTGTGGTCGCCCAGGGGGTCGAGCGACGAGCCACGGCTCTGTATGTAACAGTTCAATACAACGCGCGGAATGGACAGTCTGCGGTCCGCTGCAACCAGTTGCTGGCTTGCCACTCGACCCCCTTGCCGCCCTCGACGACGTGCACGCTGAACGCGTGCCGGCTCTTCCCGCTCCGATTTTCCTCGGACCAATGCACCAAACGTCCGTCGAGGAGAACCAGCGTGCCCGCCTTCACCTCCAAAGGCGTGCGAGACGCAACCTCGGGGATATCGACACCGACCAGCTCGCACGCTCCGCCTTTGGTGCCCTCTGATCTCCCTCCCTCTCGTCTCCGAAACGTCTTATACACCGTTCCCGATGCGTGAGACCCCGGAGCCGCCCAGAGACACCCATTCTCCACCGTCGCATCCTCCAGCGCCACCCAAAAACCGACCACGGAGTGCGGGTCGGTGCAGAGAAAACTCGCGTCTTGGTGCCGGCTTACGACCTAGACGGCGTGCGAAGAGCGAGTGAGACGGAGACGGAGACGGAGACGGAGACGGAGACGGAGACGGAGACGGAGACGGAGACGGAGACGGAGACGGAAAGGGAGAGTTGGAGCGAGGGCACGGCGGTCGAGATCAACACATACCCCCCCGACTCTCGCCGACTTCATGATGTACATAGACTGCACCGCGATCGGGTGCTCGTATCCCAGTGCGACCAAGATCGCTTTCACAGCGTCGCTCTCGGCAAATTCCTTGAAGGGAGCACGGAACTCGTGCAGCGCGTGGCCAATCTTGTTGATCGCCTGCGCCTTGTCCACTTTGAGGTCGCCCGCCTCGTCCAGCACGCCCTCCTCGAAGAAGCAACTGACGTTGCTGGCCGACTGCAGAAACCAGTCGTCCGACGTCTGACCCTGGTTGGTCGTGCTGAAGACGGACCTGCACTCCTTCGGGTCAAACTGCTCGACGACGTCCGCGGCGTCGCCCTGGCGGTGAACGAACGAACGAACGGGCGCGAGTGAGTGAGTGAGTGAGAAGGTCGGGACGCGCGTCGGGCTGGAGTTCAAGTCCCACCTTGAGTCGCTCGATCTGCTCGGCGTTGATGAAGTCCTCAATGACGAGGTAGCCGTCGAGACGGAAGCGAGCAAGGTCACTCGAGAGCATGATGACCGGTCGAAGTTCCGAGTTCAAAAACGGAAAGGTTTTGAAATTACGATGTCCCCGCCGTCGCCAGGGGTCAGCGACAGCGACAGCGACGACGTGGAGGATATGGATATAGAGGTCACCGCGGAACAACTGGAATCCTTGCAGTCGCTGCAGTCGCGCCTGGAGCAAAACGGCCGGGACTACGACGCCCACGTGCAGTACGTGACACTGCTCCGTGCGTGTCGTCTGCGGGAAAAGCTTCGGGAGGCGAGGGTGGCGTTTCATGAGGCGTACCCGCTGACGGAGGCGCTGTGGCTCGAGTGGATTGAGGACGAGTCGGAGGCGCTCGAGACGATGGAAGACGTCGAGCGGCTCGAGGCGTTGCTGGGAGAGAGTCACGGCGACTATCTGTCGGTGTCGCTGTGGAAAGAGCATATAGATGTGTCGAAGGCGAGGTTCGAGCAGCGGAAGGCCAAGGGAGAGGAGGAAGGGGTGGCGGCAGGGGCCATGCGGGAGGTGCTGGATGCGGCGCTGAGGGACTGCGGGATGCACGTGGTGGAGGGTGCGGGGCTGTGGAATGCGTGTTTGGACTTTGAGTTGGATGTGGTCGGGGCGGGTGCGCGGGACGAGGGTCGGATCGAGGGGCTGTTTGCGAGGTTTCTGGCTTGTCCGTTTCCGCCAGCGGTACTCGAGGGGGCCCGGGCGCGGTACGTCGCGTGGAGGCGCGACGGCGACGGCGACGGCGAGGATGGTGATAAAGAAGAGGAAAACCAAGAGGTGCCGCGGGCGTTGGAAAAGTCGATTGAGCGCGCGGGGCGGGCGTACGAGCTGCGGCGTGGGCACGAAGAGGCGCTGGTTGCGTCAAGGGCGGCGGAGCCGGGAGGCATGAATCTTCTGTCAACGTACGCTTCGTATGTGGAGCTCGAGGTGGCGAGTGGTGCGGGAAGCGAGGCGCGGGCACGCGCGGTGTTTGAGCGGGCCATCGTCGAGTTTCCAACGTCAGACTTTCTCTGGAAGTCGTACCTCGCGTGGGCAGACGCGCGGGGCAAATCCGTTGGAGAGGGGGAGGGGGAGGGGGAGGGGGAGGTCGGGACGTTTGACGCGGCGTCGCGGGGCGTGCTGCTGCGACGGGCGCTGCGCAACTGTCCTTGGTCGGGAGACGTCTGGATGCGGCTCGTGGGGATGCCAGACGCCGCGGATACTGCAGGTACTGCAGATGAGGCAGACGCGACGGACGTGCTCGCGCAATGCCGGCCATACTTGGAGACCAATGCCATGGAGTTCCAAAAGGTGGTGATCGCATGGGTGCGAGCCTCGAGCGATGCGTCGCGCAACGAGGAGCTGCTCCGCGCGTGCATGGGGATACTGAAGGAGCAGAACGTCGTGGACCCGGACCATCGGTGCGCGTGGCTCCTGTCGTCGATGCTCGCCGATGGACATGGCCAGGGTGGTGGCGGCCGCGGCGGTGGGCCCGCACAGAACGACAACGACGTAGAGGCCGGGGCGGCGGTGTGGGAGGGATTGGTGGCCGAGGGCACGCTTGACGCGCAGTATCACGGGACGTGGACCTCGTACTACGAGTATTTAGTGCGGTTCGGGGGCGATGCGGCCGCCAAGCGCTCGGTGTTTGAGCGCGCGATGGTCACGGTCGGATCTGCCGCGGACAGGGCATACGTGGGCAGGGCTTGGGTGATGTTCGAGGAGCGCGAGGGGTCGAGAGAAGATCTCGAAGTCGCCCTCTGTCGGTCGTCCGACGTCCTGCGGCAGGCCGAGGCCGCCCAGCGCGGCATCGCCCTCGAGCTGGACCAGGTGACCAAGTCGCTCGCGGATGCAGACGCAAAGCTGAGGCGCCAGCAGCGGGACCCGAACTTCAACAAGAGAGGCGGCAGTGGTCGAGGGGGTGCCAAGCCCAAGGGGAAGCAGCAGAAAAAGAAGAAGGCGAACGGCGACAAGGTCGACAAAGTCAACGACAAGGGCAACGACAAGGGCAACGACAGGGGCAACGACAGGGGCAACGACAGGGGCAGCAACAAGGGCAACGACAAGGGCAACGAGGGCAACGAGGGCAACGAGGGCAACGAGGACGGGCCACCGGCGGGAAGGAAGCGCAAGGCGGCAGGCTCCGCCAAAGACGAGCGAGGCGAAGACAAACACGAGAAAAACAACAACGACCACAACGACGAGAGTACGACGGTGTTTATCAAGTATCTTGATGCGAGCGTGACGGAGGCGGAGCTTGCCGCCGAGTTTGCCTTGTGCGGAACAGACCTGGACATTTCACTCGGTCGAGACCCCAAGACGAAGTGCTCCAAGGGCTTCGCCTTCATTAAGTGCAGCAAGGAGACGTCGGACAATCTGTGCGCCCTGAACGGCAAGGAACACAAGGGAAAGAAGCTGCTGATCACGCCGGCCGACAAGAACCATAAGAAGAAGGGCGCAGGCGCGGCGGACAAGCGCAAGCCCGGTCGGCGCCCCAAGGCATCACTTCCCAAGGAGCACCAGCGAGCGCGGATGGCGATTGGCGGCACGTCGGCGACCGCGCTGGTCCCGCGCGGGGCGGTCAAGAGGCAGGAGGGCACGGAGAAGGAAGCGGAGGGCACGGAGAAGGGGACTGTCGCCCCAAAGTCGAACGACGAGTTCCGTAAAATGTTCATGTGAACGAATGAACTGGTGCCTTATCGTGAGCACCCTACGATCGTTGGTGCCGTACAATCGAGACTGCCGAGGCGCCCAAGGCCCCCGGGATGGGCACGGAAGGCTTTCGGATCTCGAGCTGCACTGCCGCCACCGCCCTGTCCTCATCTAAGATGTTTGATGCAATCCTTTCTGCCGCTGTCTCCAGGAGATTGTAGGATTTCCCTTCCATGACGTCCTTCACTTGCCGGTAGATGAGGCCGTAGTCGGACGTATCGCCGAGCGCGTCGCTGGCGCCGGCCGCCCGGAGGTCCCGGTAGACAGTCACGTCCACGGAAAAGCGTTGACCCAGTGTTTTTTCCTCTGGAAAGACGCCGTGATAGCCGTAGAAGACCATGTCAACCAGCTTGAGGGAGTCGCCTGCAGGCGGGTTCTTGTCGGTCGAGTCGGTCGACTTGAATCGTTGTCGTGCTGCTCGTTCGGCTCCTTCCGCCATGCATCGCAGCTTCGACAACGACACTGCGCGCCGTTTCGAAAGCACGCTGATCATTGTCTGCGTGCAACTTGTCTTTTTCCCTGACTTTGTTTTGCAATATAGGGGTGCGCCTTGAGAACCTGTTTGAGGCCTCGAACGCCACGATAATCGACGGGTACCTCCCGGTCAACACCTCTGCGGTGGTACTGTCATGGGACGGGGACGCCAAGGTGGGTGGACTCGCGCCTCTCCCTCGCCAACCACTCGTGTATATCGTGGGGTTTACGCTGATCTGCGTGCTGGCAAGCTCGTCCAGCGCGGAGCGTGTCATCGACAACTGGGATGTTTGCCGTACCGTCGTCATGTGATCGTGTCGGCCGTGGAATTCCATGCCCGTAGATTTGGTCGGGGGATTCGTATCCGACCAAACCATACCAAACGTGGTTACACATCAATGTTCAAGAATGGGGTTGGTGAGTAAGTGAGTCAGTCACTCTCTCGAGGTGTTCCCGACGGTCACCGCCCGGCCGCACAGGCGGACGGCGGCCTCTCTAGGCGCTCATGCTGTTCAAGGCCGATCCGGCCTTGAACCATGCGACCTGGTTGCTGTTGAAGGTGTGGTTGACGGGGAACTCGTAGGTCGAGCCGTCAGGGCGCTTGCCCGCGACGGTGAGCTTGCTCTCCGGCGAGAAGTTGGTCAGGCCCTTGATGGACAGCCTGTCAAACGGCCCGACCACGTCGTAGTCGGCCGGGTTGGCAAAAGTCAGCGGGAGCATACCCTGCTTCTTCAGGTTGGTCTCGTGGATCCTGGCGAACGACTTGACGATGACGGCGCGTCCTCCCAGGTGCCTCGGCTCGAGGGCCGCGTGCTCGCGGGAGGATCCCTCTCCGTAGTTCTCGTCGCCGATGACGACCCACGGGACGCCGGCGGCCTTGTAGGAGCGGGCAACGTCCGGGACGGCGCCGTAGCTGTCATCCAGCTGGTTGCGGACGTTGTTCACCTCGCCGTTCTCGGCGTTGAGGGCGCCAATCAGCATGTTGTTGCTGATGTTGTCGAGGTGGCCGCGGAACTTGAGCCACGGCCCCGCCATCGAGATGTGGTCGGTGGTGCACTTGCCCTTGGTCTTGATCAAGATCAGCGCGTCGTCGACGTCCTTCCCGTCCCACTTGGAGAACGGCGTCAGCAGCTGGAGCCTCTGGGAGGTCGGCGAGACGATGACCTCGTTCCCGGCCTCTCCCGGTCCCTGGTAGGTCTCCTGGCCCGGGTCGTATCCCTTGGCCGGGAGCTCGATGCCCTCGGGCGCCTGCAAGCTGATCTCGCGTCCGTCGGCGCCGACGAGCGTATCCTGCTCCGGGTTGAAGGACAGGTCTCCGGCAATCGCCATGGCCGTGACAATCTCCGGGGACGTCACAAAGGCATGGGTGGCCGGGTTGGCGTCGTTACGAGCGGCGAAGTTCCTGTTGAACGACGTGACGATCGAGTTGGCCTCACCCTTGGACACCTCGGTACGCTTCCACTGGCCGATGCACGGTCCGCAGGCGTTGGCCAGGACGGTTCCTCCGACCTTCTCAAAGATCTCGGTGAGTCCGTCCCTCTCGATGGTGGCCCTGATCTGCTCGCTTCCCGGGCTGATCGCGAACGGCACCTTGGCCTTGATGCCCGCGGCGAGGGCCTGCTTGGCGACGCTGGCGGCCCTGGTCATGTCCTCGTACGACGAGTTGGTGCAAGACCCGATAAGTCCGGCAGAGACCTTGCTAGGCCATCCGTTCTTCTTGACGGCCTCGGCAAACTCGGAGATGCCGTGGGCCAGGTCCGGAGTGAACGGACCGTTGATCTGCGGCTCGAGCTCGCTCAGGTTGATCTCGATGATCTGGTCGTACTCGGCGCCCTCGTCGGCACGGAGGTTCTCCGCAAAGGCGTCGGCCAGTGAGGCAATCTTGTCCCTTCCGGTGGCCCTCAGGTAGTCTCCCATCCTGTTGTTGTACGGGAACATCGACGTCGTGGCGCCAATCTCGGCACCCATGTTGCAGATGGTTCCCATGCCAGTGGCACTGATGCTGTCCACTCCCGGCCCAAAGTACTCGACGATGGCTCCGGTTCCTCCCTTGACGGTCAGGATGCCGGCCACCTTGCAGATGACGTCCTTCGGGGACGCCCAGCCGCTCAGCTTCCCGGTGAGCTTGACGCCGATGACCTTGGGCGCCTTGAGCTCCCACGGGAGCCCGGCCATCACGTCGACCGCGTCGGCGCCTCCCACGCCGACCGCGCACATTCCCATACCTCCGGCGTTGGGCGTATGCGAGTCCGTTCCGATCATCATACCTCCCGGGAAGGCGTAGTTCTCCAGAACAATCTGGTGGATGATACCGCTCCCCGGCTTCCAGAACCCGATGCCGAACTTGGACCCGGCCGACGACAAAAAGTCGTACACCTCCTTGTTGTTACGAATCGCATGCTCCAGGTCCGCGCTCCCACCGAACCCACCGTGACGATCGTCCTGCGGCGCAGTCGTCCCCTCGATCAGGTGATCACAGTGGATGGTCGACGGCACGGCCGTCTTGGGCAGCCCAGACGAGATGAACTGCAACACAGCCATCTGCGCCGTCGCATCCTGCATCGCTACGCGATCCGGCCTCAGATTCAAGTACGACGCCCCGCGCACGATATCCTGCCCCTCGGGATCATCGAGGTGGCCGTACACGACCTTCTCGCTGAAGGTCAACGGACGGTTCAGCCTCCTCCTGACGATGGACAGCCTGTGGAGAGAGAGAGAAAAAAGGCAGAGCGCAAGCGAGTGAGCGAGCCGGTGAGGAAGCGTGCGCGCCTGGTCGAGTAACTCGAGACACACCTGTCCTCGATGGCCTTGTAGCGATCGTTCACAGTCTGATCCGGCTCGACACGACTGAGCGGGGCCTGCACAGTTGTTGGGTATGACACGGAGTGAGTGGAACGAGGGTGAATTCCGAGGGTTGACGGTAACCACGCACCTTCTCCAAGCCAGCAATGCTGGACATCGAGGCCGTCCCCTCGAAGAGGCGGCGAGTCTCCTGTGACGTACGAGAGAGAGAACGAGCGAATGAATGCGACTTAGTGAAACGACGATTGCGGGAAATTCGTGCAATGTTTGGCGATAGAAAGCCCCCCGGTCCCAGATCGAGCCAATGGCGACAGAATCCACGCAGACACGCCCCTGGCTAGGTCGATCCCGGCCGAAGACGCTAAGGACCACGATTGCTCCTTTCCTCCCGTGGGTCCCAAATTCTGCGTCCGACGACGTACCCCCAGCGCTTTCCTGAGATCGGAAGCTCTCCTCAGCAACATGATGATGATGACCGTTGTACTCGATACAAGCACTGAACGATTCAAGAGTGCTTGGATTCGACGACGACCGTGGACTCTGTCTCTTTTGAGAAGCCCTCGACCACCATCATGATGGTGGTCCATCGACCACCCTCGCGAGGGTATAACTGATGTAATTACATCTTGAGCGATTAGCCGACGTGCGGCGGCGCCTTGAACTCAGCATCGCCGGCCCCGACGCTCCCCAGGTCGTACCCTCCAGACCTGTAGTGCCGGAGGAACTCGATGGGCAGTCCCTGCGTCACGGTGTGCACCTTGACGCCCAGGTCCACCGGAGCCAGCGCGCCCGGCGTCTGGACCAAATCGATCTGCGTCTCGTCGATGCCATCCACGCTCGTGCCCGCGAAGCGAATGCGGACCGGGGTGTTGGCGGCCAGGACGTCCCCCGGCGCCGCGAGCAGCTTGGCCACCTGCGTGGGCACGTGCATCGTATGGGGCCGCTCCCTCACAGTCTCGAACGAGAACTCTGCCAGTTCCTTCATCGTAAAGATCTGCGGCCCCGTCAACTCGTACTCCTTGCCCATGCTCTCGTACTCCGACAGCGCGTTAACTGCGCACTGCGCCACGTCCCGGATCCAGATGGGCTGAATCTGCTGCTTCCCGCCATCCACCAGCGGCACAAACGGCATCTTCTTAATCAGACTCGCAAACCTCCTGAAGAGCCGATCCTCCGGTCCGGTAATCGGCGCCGGCTTGAACACGGTCGCCTTCTCCCCCAGCGCAGACTTGAGGATCTCGTCCCCGGCGTGCTTGGTCCGCAGCCGCCTGCTCACCGCACCCTCCCCCGCTCCGAGCGCCGAAAAATGCAGCACCCGCTCCACACCCGCATCTCCACAAGCCCTCGCCAGCGTCTCCGCCCACTTCACGTGCGCGTCCTCGAATGTATAGTTCCACGTCTCGTGCTCCACGCCCAGCACGTTCACCACCACGTCCACCCCCTCCACCGCCCTCCTCACCGACGCCTCGTCCCGCACAGAGAAGTTCTCCTGCATCACGATCATCCCCAGATCCCCCATCGTCCGCAGATGCTGCACGTCCGTCTCGTCACACCGATAAGGCAGCACAAGGCGAACCCCCATCGACCCCAACGCCTGCGCCACATACCGCCCCACGAAGCCACTGCATCCGAATATGGCTGCCGTCACCCCGGAGACAGACGACCGGCCGCCCGTCCCGCCGCGCGCCAGCGTATCCGCGCCTCGCACCGCGAGCTGGTGAACGCCTGGAGAGGAGAAAATCGAGTGAGAAATCACGCCGTATTTGCCACGTGTTCGACGGATTCGGTGCACCCAGGCCCTCCCCGTAATCGAAATGAATCCAAGCCCGGCCAGGGACAACCAGGCGTGGATAGGGAGCGCGGGAATGCTGCGTGTACACATCCGTCTCAATGACGACAGTTCAGTTCCACGCACCTCTCGCCAGCGCCTTGCTACTCATGACAGACAAATAGATAGATAGATGATACCGTCGTCCGTCGGGCACACGACGTATGCGAATTCGTATGCGCCTCGGTCTTTTCAATCTCTCTTTTCTCCACTGGGGCAGCACTCGCACTCGCACTCGACTCACGCACTCGACTCACGCACTCGACTCACGCACTCGACTCACGCCCGCGGTGGGACGTCCCCTTTACAAGTCACGATGTGAGGGATAGCAGATCTCGACGCACCCACAAGATGGCCGCGCCGAGGCGGTAGACGTTGAACACCGATTTGGCGGTCCAGACGCCGAGGAGGCTCGCGTTGAGCTGGCTGCACATCAGGGGAAGGAAGACGAGCACAAAGCCGACCACGTAGCACTTGCTGATGTACCGGAAGTCTGATCCAGCGCACAGAAGGCCGTCCAGTACAAAGACGACGCCGTTGACAGGCTGCGCAACGGCGAGCAACATCCACACGCTCGCTAGAAGCTCGCGCACTGCCTCCGTGTGGTTTCCCACGTAGAAGCGAATGACTTGGTCACGCCAGACGATCAACGCGGCGGCGAGGACGCATCCCACGACAAACCCTCCGCCGATGCAGCGCGCGGTGAGCGAGAGCAGGGCGCTGCTGCCCGATGCGCGGAGCCTGGAGCCGATCACGATGGCCGCCGCCGCGAGACCGTCCACGATATAACTCTGTATCATCCAGACATTCGTGACGATGTGATGTGCGGCCAGTGCGTCGGTGGGCGGGGTGTCGAGACGCGAGACCTGGCGAGCAAACGCGAGTGCGCGAGTGCGCGAGTGCGCGAGTGCGCGAGTGCGCGAGTGCGTGAGTGCGTGAGTGCGTGAGCCTGAGAGGGGATCGGGGACACTTGCCGGGTGACTCAACACTCACCGCCACCAAGGCCACCAAGAACGAGCCTTGCATGACGAGGCTTCGCACCAGCATGTCGACCATGCCGTCTTTCAAAACGACTCTCGCGTTGTCCTCGTCGTCCTCCTCCTCCACATCGTTGTCGGTGAGCCGGGCTGTCAGCGAAAAGTCGTCTCCGGCCTCGACCGGTTTGACCGTCAAAATCAGGGCCATCCCCGCCCCGGCTTGTAGTGCCGCGACGACCAATCCCACGACGCCAAACTTCCACAGCAACGACGCGCGGCCCGAGCCGACGTACACCACGACGCAGTCAATAACGAGCTCCAGCGCGGCGGCCAGGCTTGCGATCAGCGCGACGAGCCGCACCCGCTCCGGCCCGAATCCTTGGAGACCTCCGGAGATGCTCAGATTGACCAACTGGAAGGGCAGTTTGCCAACGGCAAACACCCAATACGATTCGGCGTCTCGCAAGACGTCTCCTCGCAGCGACAATAGCCGGGCAAAGACGATCGGCTTTGCCGCGTACAGAAAAAGCACGCTGATCAGACCGAGTGCCACGGCCCAAGCCAAGCTTCCTCGGATCGACTCGGCGAGCCGCCTCCAGTCCCGCTGACCGACCGCGAGGCCGCACTTGGCGCTCGTCGCGTCCGTGAGGAACGTCGACACCCTCGTGGCCAGCGATATCGTCGTGGAGACGCTCCTGGCGAACGAGGAACGAGGAACGAGGAACGAGTGAGCGCAAGCGCGAGAGAGGCCCGCCGCTCGAGGTCAATACCCACCCATACGCGGCGAGGGCAACCGCGCCGCCCTTGCCGTGGCCGAGCAAGGCTGTCTGTGCGGTCGTGAGGAGGACCGGGGACGCGTTCGCGAGCGAGGCCGGAAGCGCCACGGATGCGATGAGGCGCCATGTGGACTTGCGCAGCCCCTCGTCCATTCCATCCAGCACCACCACGCCATCGTCCAGAGACGAGGTGTCTTCTTCGTCCGCCAACATCACCGCCAATGAGACATTCCTCGACTGGGTTCGGCCCGTTCGAAAAACCTTCCAAAATTTTCAACTTGCAAGTACCAATCGGTAGATGGGGTCGTCCTTGCCGCTGTGGCCTCTGTATACGGCCGCGGCGGCCAATGCCGTCAAATCGGGCCGCTGTGACTCCAAAACGCTGGTCGACCTGGTGGGAACCGCCCAGCCGGAACTGCTGTTGCAGCATTTTCGGGCCATCGGAGACAATGCGCTCGAGGTGTTTGTTGACCGGTGGTTCAGGCCGGCGGGATCGGACCTAGAGGACGTGTACCCTGACGCTGTCGCCGGGACGTCGGGCACGCCCTTCTCCCGGGACAGCCTACTTGAACTCATGCGCTCCCTCACCAAACGCGCCGTGGCGACTGAGGGATCGTATTCAACGTTGATTCCGGCCCCGAACCCGTTTGTGATTCCCGCAGGCCGGTTCAGGGAGAGCTACTACTGGGATTCCTTCTGGATCGTCCTGGGTCTCCTGGAGTGCCCAGAGCCGTGGGCGACGGATCTCTGCTTGGGCATCGTGCGTAACTTCGGGCATATGGTGAACAAATTCGGATTCGTCCCGAACGGGTTCAGGGCATACTACCTGAATCGGTCGCAGCCGCCCCTGCTGACGGTCATGGTCTCTGCCATCGCAGCGCGGGGCCTCCCGGAGGTTGCCGCCGAGTTCCTACCGGTGCTGAAGAAGGAGCTCCTGTTCTGGAGGGGGCGTGACCGGACGTTCGTGGAGGCGTCTACCGGGTCGGTCGTGTCGAGGTACTGGTCCGACTGGACGGAGCCGCGTGCCGAGTCGCTGGCTGAGGACCTCGAGACGGCTCGTGGGGTGGACGATCGTGCGAGGCTATTCCGGGATATATGCGCGGCGGCCGAGTCTGGGTGGGACTTTTCGAGCCGATGGATGGACGAACGCAACACGCTCCCGTCGCTACGCACGACGCGTGTCCTTCCCGTCGACCTCAACGCAATTCTCGCCAAGAGCGAGCGGCTCGTGTCCGAAATGGCACGGGATTTAGGCGATACGGATACCAGCGAGACGTTCAAGAAGATGTCAGAGGAGCGCGAGGCTGCCTTGCAGGCGCTGTTCTGGGACGAGCGGCGGAGCAAGTGGCGGGACTTGCTGATCGACGATGACGGCAATGACGGCGGTAGGCGGTCGGTCGGGTTTGCCCGGAGAGACGACGAGGATTACGCGTCCGAGTGGGTCCCTCTGTGGTGTCTCGACGGCGACAACGACGACCCAGATACCCTGCAGCGGCGACGGCGTGCCGTCCGCAGCCTCGAGGCTTCGAAGATCAACCAGCCGGGCGGGATGGCCTCGTCGTCGGTTCACACAGGACAGCAATGGGACTGGCCGAATGTGTGGCCGCCATCGCAGTACTTCCTCGCCGAGGGCTGCTGGATGACCGCGGACGACGAGAGCAAGCGGCTCGGCGACAGCATACGTGACCGGTATATGGCCAGTGCGAGGCGCGCTTGGGGCGTCTGGAACGCGCTGCCGGAGAAGTTTGATTGCACTGTTTCGGGCGAGGCTGGCAGTGGCGGCGAGTACCAGTGCGTGATGGGCTTTGGCTGGAGCATCGGGCTCGCGCTCAAGTGGTATGATTTATAATTGCGCGCGTGGGCTGTAATACGACGAACCATTCCATCACTGGATCGGTGCGCCTGAGGAAGAGAAGGAACAGAGTCCCATCTCGCTCGTTTCGAATTCGAACATCATCCAGCCAACTTTGAGCATTTCGACGCACCAGACAGCACCAGACAGCACCAGACAGCACCAGACAGCACCAGACAGCACCAGACAGCACCAGACAGCACCAGACAGCACCAGACAGCACCAGACAGCACCAGATGACGAGCGTATCGACCGTCAC
>Ga0255764_10001155_pt1 | contig 22854 bp, 18 predicted proteins | sample 071ome_30_FD_179964 | JGI IMG/M metagenome (GOLD analysis project Ga0255764, IMG submission 179964) | Coastal salt marsh microbial communities from the Groves Creek Marsh, Skidaway Island, Georgia - 071406AT metaG (version 2) | ecosystem: Environmental > Aquatic > Marine > Intertidal zone >... | reverse complement strand
CAAATATGCTTTTTGTTTCAGCTTTGTATGTATTTAAAAAATATGTCCCATCTCTAGACCCATCAGGTAACGGAGGGTAGTAGTAAGCAGGAGGAGCATGTTGTTCAGATTCTGCTGGAACTGGTAACACTTTACATGGAGATTTTGGAAACACTGTAAACCATTGGTCAAGAGGCTTATAAGCTCTTTCAATAGTATCAACAGCTAATTGAAGCATCTGCTCTTTGCTTTCATATCTCATTGAAGGCTCAGTTTGCATTTTTTGTAAGACTTCTTCCGGAGTGCTGACTCCAGGAAATACATTTTCTCCAATTTCAAAGAATTCTTTTTTAAGCCTTTCTATTTCAGAGAGTCCGACTTCGTGAACTTCTTTTACTGTTATGTTCTTATGTCCTGTATATCTTCTGAGAGCTCTCAGATAAGTTTCTTCACCCCCATCAATCCACATTATTCCAGAATGTTCATCTGATCGTCCTTTAGGAATGTGATCTGATTTTAATTGTTCCAAATAAGCTAATACAGTTGGCCTAATATTTGAATCAATAATTTTTTTAGCTTTTTCTTTCCAGTCAGATATAGAAGACTCTGAAATCTCTGGTGAGAAATTTACTAACAATAAAGGATCTTCTTCTAAAGATGAGCCTAAATAATTTTCCAATTGATCAATTGTTCTGAGCAGATTTCGTTCTGTAGCAACTCTGTTGTTTTTTAAACCATTCATTTGAACATCTGCAATCTGTTTATAAAGTCTTTTATAAAGTTCAAGTCTTTTTAATAACATATCAGCAGATTCTGAATCAGGAATAAACATTTGTTGGTTATAGTCAATAAGGAAACCTGTGAAACCTGAAACACCTGCACCGAACTCCCAGCTTTTATCTAAAAGAGAGTCTAAGTTAGAACTTAAAGCGAACTCCAACATACCGTGAGTAACTTTTTCTCTTTCTGAAAGATTCTGATAATTAATTTTTGCTAGTCTTGTAATGAATTCTTTGACTATCTTTTTTTCTTTTTCAAAGGTTTCCTCATCCAACTCTTCTATTTGATCAAAATACTGTTTGTGGCCTCTCATAATCGCTGATGTAGGCGAAGAATCTAAAGAGTTTTGAAAATAGTCGTTAGAAAGTTGTTGTAAGTCACTATTTTTCATTGATTTCCTTTTGTAGGTTTTTAATTTCTTCTTCTAGTTTATCTAACTTCTCACCTAATTCATTCATGGTTATTTCTTTATCACTAAAGCTTGAAATAAAATAAGAGGATATTGCAGCTGTAATTGTTGCTAAAAATCCTATACCCATAATCATTAAAGCGCTTGCGACAATTCTTCCCAAATTTGATAATGGAGTTATATCACCATAACCAACAGTAGTTATAGTAACGAGAGCCCACCAAAGCCCATCGCTATATGAATTGACGTTAGGTTCAGAAACGTAAAAAAGAAAACCAAAAAATAAAACTATTCCTATTGTGGCATAAACAATAAAACGCAAACCTTTAGAATTAAAAATCGATTTTACTGTTGATCCAAACTTCCCTAACAAAGCAGCCAGCCTAAAGAACCTAAGAGCATTAAGAAGTCGAGGAAGCCTTGCAAAACGCAAGAAACCAGTTGATTGTAATCCTTCGGGAACAATTGGAAAAGAAAATATGACTATAAATAATTCAATTTTATGAGTATTAATATACTCGAGTTTATTTTCAGAAAAATAAAACAAAATAGAGTACTCCAGCAAAAACACTATCCAGATACCCCAATTTAAAAACAATGCTACTGAATCTAAAGATTGTTCCGAATATTCAATAATAAGAACTGGAATGAGCATCAAAACAGAAATCATGACAGGCACTTCAAAAAATTTTTCAACTTTTTTATAATTCAAATTTTTCATACATACATTATAAAACTTGGGCTGAAAGATGATTAGTTGTTATATAAAATGAATATATGAACAGGGTGTTCGTTATTTTATTATTTGTATTATTAATATTTTTACCATTATCTTTTTCAGTAAATGACGATATCAAAATTGAATCAATAGAGATTTTGATGAAAAAAACTAAAGATATTTTACATATCTTTAATGATGAGCCAAGAGAAATTATGATTTCTGAAGATCAAAAAGTATTAATAAGTAAAAAACTAGAGATATTTCAACAATCTAACGATGTAATGGTTCAAGAATATGCAATAAAGATGATTGAAAACCAAAAAAAAATAAATAAATTTTTGGCATTCAACAAATGGGAAGTTTTCAGTAAAAAACATAACGGAATAAAAGGGATTTATCTAAACGGTTATCATTTTACAAATGAAGAAAAAATGAAATCGTTCGATGAAATTTTATTAAATACATTTGTCAATACTGTCGTTTTAGATGTGAAGACTGATAATGGTCACCTTCTCTATGACAGTAAGATTCTCGAAGTAGAAGATTTAAAAAATGAAAGAATCAAATATAATTCAGCCAATTTGAAAGAGTTTAAAGAAAAATATGATATCTATTTGATTGGAAGAGTCGTAGCTTTTCAAGACCCTATTTTTTCTAAAGAATACATTGACTCATCAATTATAGATTTATCCACAGGGCTTCAGTATTCACAAAATGATCAGTACTTTTTAGATCCAAGTGATATTAAAAGTAAAACTTACATTTTAAATATAGCTCTAGAAGCTTGTGAATTAGGATTTGATGAAATACAGTTTGATTATATAAGATATCCCGATACTAATAAACAAGATTTAAAATATGATCAAGAAAATACTTCTGAAAACAGAATAAATAACATAAATTCATTTTTATCAAATGCAACTAAAGAGTTACACAATATTGGTTGCTTATCATCAGCTGATATATTTGGCTATGTTTTAAATGCTAAAAATGACAATGGGATAGGGCAATATCTTGAATCAATTGTAGAAAGTGTAGATTTCATATCTCCAATGATTTATCCTTCACACTATTCTTCAGGTTCTTTTGGTTATGATAAACCAAACAATTATCCCTACGAAGTTATAACTGCAAGTTTAAATGATGGTTTAGAAAGAGGAGTTAAACCTGTTAATCTTAGACCATTTTTACAAGGCTTCTGGCATACTTCTGAAGCAGTAAGGCTAAATATAAAAGCAGCAGAGGATAAAGATTTAGACTGGATTGTTTGGAATAACTCTAGTAACTATAAATTAGATTACTTTACTACAATTCAGTCATGAGTTATAAAGCAAAATTTAAAGAAAATCTTGATAATGTTTATGAAAGCTTATGCGAAGTAAGTGATTGGATGTATGAAAACCCTGAACTTGGTTTTGAGGAGTTCAAAACTTCTAAATATTTAGTTAATTACATTGAATCAAAAACTAAAAAAGTAACTTATCCTACACATGGTTTAGAAACTGCATTTGAAATTACATATGGTTCTGAAGGACCATTGGTTGTTATTTGTGTTGAGTACGATGCGTTACCAGAAGTTGGACATGCATGTGGTCATAATATAATTGCTACTGCTTCTATTGGAACTGGTATCGCATTAAATAATCTAGTAGAAGACCTTGGAATAAGAGTTAAAATACTTGGCACTCCTGCAGAAGAAGGTGGGGGTGGAAAAATTATCCTACTAGATAATGGAGCGTTTGAGGATGCATCTTGTTCAATGATGATTCATCCAAGTGTAGAAGATGTTGTAGACCCTACCTTTACAACTATTCAGCAATATAAAGTAGAGTATTTTGGAAAAGATGCTCACGCTGCAGGTGCTCCTGATCAAGGAATTAATGCTCTTGATGCACAAATCCAATTATTCGTAAATGCATCAACTTATAGACAACAAATGGTCCAAAGCAACCGTATGCATGGAGTAATTAAAGATGGTGGATACAAACCAAATATAATCCCTTCTTATACAAGTTCAGATTGGTATTTAAGATCACTCAACAAAGATGGTTTAGATGAGCTCGAAAAGCATTTTATGAATTTTGTTAATGCGGCTGCGCTATCAACAAGATGTGAGGTTAAAATTACCATTCCAGATTATCGATATGAAGAAATTGATAATAATAAAATTCTATGTGATTTATATTTTGAAAACTCTAAAGAAGTGGGTAGAGAAATGATTTATCAAAAAGATTCTATTAGACCAGGTCTTGGATCAACAGATATGGGTAATATATCACAAGCTTTTCCATCGATTCATCCAATGTTATCTATAGGTGATGGAAGTTCTGTAAATCATCAACCTGAGTTTGCAGCTGAAACTGTAACTGAAAGTGGGCACAAAGCAATATATGATGGAGCATATGCAATGGGCGCAACAATTATAGATTTAGTTGAAAAAAACTTGTGGGATAAACTTAAAGAATCTGGCTAAGGAATAATTTAGTTCTATCACTCTTTGGATTGTTAAAGAATTCTTCTGGTGTGTTTTCTTCTACTAATTGACCATCGTCAAAAAGCATTACCCTATCTGCGACCTCTTTAGCAAATCCCATTTCATGAGTTACAACAATCATTGTCATTCCGGATTGGGCTAACTCTTTCATTACATCCAAAACTTCTTTAATCATTTCAGGGTCAAGAGCTGATGTAGGTTCATCAAATAACATAATCTTTGGTTCCATAGCTAATGCTCTTGCAATAGCAACCCTTTGTTGCTGTCCACCAGATAGTTGGCCAGGATATTTTTCAGCTTGCTCAGGGATACCTACCCTTTCAAGCAACTCCATAGCTTTCTCTTCTGCTTCAGCCTTGCTTTTTTTTCTTACCCAAATAGGTGCAAGAGTAATATTTTGCATAACTGTTAAGTGTGGGAAAAGGTTAAAACTTTGGAAAACCATTCCAACTTCTGACCTAATAGCTTCAATATTTTTAAGATCATTTGTTAATTCAATTCCATCAACAATAATCTGACCATCTTGGTGTTGTTCTAGTCTATTAATACATCTAATGAAAGTTGACTTACCAGATCCAGATGGACCTGCAATAACAAGAACCTCTCCCTCAGCTACATTCATCGTGATTCCCTTTAAAGCTTGGAAATCTCCATACCATTTCTTTACATCAATTGCTTGTATCGCTGTCATAATCGTTTATCTCTCTCCTAATCCTAATCGTTTTTCAATTTTCATGCTTCTTCTTGCAAAGCTGTATGTAAAAATCCAGTAAAAAATTGCACAAAATAATATATTTTCTTGAATAGTTCCTAGGAAGTTTGCACCCTGAGATTGGTTAGGAATAACTTTGGACCCAATATATAGCAAGTCAAAGAGTCCAACAATTGCAACTAAGCTTGTATCTTTAAACAAACTGATAACTTGGCTGACAATTGGAGGAATTACTGCACGTAAAGCCTGAGGCATAACTATTAATGTAATCCTTTGTACTGTACTAAGACCCACTGCATCAGCTGCTTCAAACTGACCTTTGTTAATAGACTGTAGTCCACCTCTTACGTTTTCAGCCAAATACGATGCACTGAAAATTGAAGTAACAACAATAGCTCTTACAACTTCGTCAAACTCAACACCTTTTGGTAAGAAAAGTGTAAGCATTACGCTACCAAAAAATAACCATGTAATGAACGGAACCGATCTCACAAGCTCAATTATTGCAGTACAAATTATTCGAATAATTGGAAATGTTGAAGTTCTCCCTAAAGCTAGCATTACACCAAATGGAAATGATATTGCAATTCCAAAGAAAGCAAGCAACCAAGTTAAAGCAAATCCACCATATATGGAAGATCCTGGAACAACAATTAAACTTTCAGAAGTTCCACCTCTCATGAGAAGTACTATTATGGCTGTTGCAACGGTCCAAGTAATAAATAAACTTCTTGCAGTTTCTTTTGAGTTAGCAACGGTTGGCGCAACTGTGACAAGAATCCAAAACAAAAACAGTAGTAATTTGACTTGTCTCATGACAGGAAGAGTGTAAACAACAACTGATAGGAGAAGAGTTCCATAAACTATATATCTTTGATACTTAACTAAAGATTCAGTGTTGAGGTAATTAATTGCTAAATAACCAACTAATGAAAAACCAATAATCAAAGGTAAATCAATAGAAGCAATTTGACCCATAGTAAAATCTGGCTTTCTATATATCCAAGTAACGACAATTAAAGGAGTTAATAACCATGAAACTGGAATTACTCTTTTGAGGACTGTTACTTGTCTAGAATTTAAAATTCTACCAATTAAAAACATCCCAATCAATAAAACATACAAAGCGGTCCATGGTGTTTTAGTCGATGCAGCTAATGGAAGAAGTGGATCTGGCTCAATTCTTACATTTGAACTATCAAAAGTTACTGTAGGAACTCGAATTAACCATACTGCAAGAACAAGTAGGCCAACATAAAATAGTGAGACATAATCTTTTACTACTGACTGTTTATAAAATCTTGTTCTCGCAAAAAAGGAAATTAGTGTTGCTACAAGAAATACACCCACTAAATAAAATCTCAAAGATGATTGTAAAACCTCTACAGTTGTTCCCTCAACTTTGTCTATGACTACATTTGTAGGTGCAATAATTACTAAGAGAGTTAAAGAAGCAAACACTTTCAATAAATTAGTAAGAATGGATTTTACTAATACTTTTTCATTTACTGTATTGAAACCCCACGTCAATCCCAATAATCCAATTACTAATCCGACAGTTATCCATACTCTTCCAAAATCTGATTCTGGATAAGCCTGAACCATATAAAGTCGAAGGTTGTAAGTAATTGCAGTCCACTCACGCTCTGGAGAAATGAAAAATCCTATAATTGATCTAAATAAGCCAACTAAGGCAGCAATAGATATAAAAGTAAGAATAGTAGAGCCTGTACTTGAAAAGAGGTTTTCTCTTAACCATCTATTCACTCCAGCAAACTGAACTTCTGGTGGACTTTCTTGTAAATCTATATCTTCACTCATTATCTCTCCACAATCTTAAGTTTTCTATTATAAAAATTAACTATTGATGAAAGCGTTAAGCTTACAGTTGAATAAAATGTCATCCATATAATAAACACTGCAATTGTCTGGCCTTCTTGATTATATAACGTTTGTCCCACTGCAACTATTTCAGGGTATGCCACAGCAATACCTAAAGATGTATTTTTTGCTAAATTCAAATACTGATTGCCCATAGGAGGAAGCATTATTCTCAAAGCTTGAGGTAAGACTATTAACCTTAACAAGGTTCTTCTTCTTAGACCTAAAGAAAGCCCAGCCTCAGATTGACCTTTAGCTACTGCCATGATTCCTGACCTCACAACTTCTGAAATGAAAACGGATGTATATAAGACAACTCCAACCCATGTAGCAAAATATCCTACAGACATAATTTTTCCTACGTCTAAAGAGTATCTAGTAAATTTAGAAGATCCGGCCTGAATTGCTTCTGGGTAACTTAAACTAAATGGAGCGCCTGAAAGCTCCCAATTCAATTTGTTTTGAACACCTTGAAAAAATTGTGGCAATCCCCAATCAGATTTAAAAAATGGTTCGTCACCGAGTAAGAAATCAATTAAAGAACTTCCGAACGGAAGAAAGAGACCAACAATGAGTATAACTATTAAAAGGCCCGCTATAACAATTCTGAAAATATCATCATCTGTCAAAATGCCTCTATTTTCTGCACTATTTGTTCTTTTAATTTCTTTGGAAATATAGTTGTAAGCAAAATAAGCACCAATCGCAATAATCATAAGTTGTAAACCAATCTTAGGTAAAGAGGCAAAAAATATTGAAACAAATGAAGCAATCAATCCTATGAGACCAACAGCCTTATACGCACCAAACCAACCCGCAATATTCCAAACAAAAAATGCGATCATGGAATAAAGACCTGGTTTTGTGTCAACACCCTCTCTTTCTAGTTTTGCTACACGCCATTTAAAAACTCTTCTAGCAACTGAAAATGATAATATAAACCAAACACCATAGAGCCAACTAGATTCACCAGGATCTAACCATGGAAATGCAATACCTTTAGCACTTATATGTACAATATGTTGACCTCTGTCAGCATCTTCTAGTCTTGGAAAAGAGAGTATTACAGCTTGCCAGAAAAATATTTGTACCAAAAGAGGTATGTTTCGTATTGTCTCAACCAAACCTGTTGTAGCTCTTTCAACGATAAAATTTTTAGACAATCTGGCAATACCCATAATTGTTCCTAAAATTGTCGCAAAGAATATGCCTGATACTGTTATTCGTAACATATTTGCCATACCAATTTGCAGTGCCTGCAGTCCTGATTCAGGATATGTCACAAAACCTTCTGAGACTTGAATTCCTGGTGTAGAACCAAGGAATCGCCAAGAAAAAGGTAAATTAGTTTCATTCAAATTAATGATTGCTTGACCTATAAAGTTTCTAATAAGGTTAAAAATAAGTAAGAAAAATATTATTTGACCTGCCCATTTTAGGAAGCGTACATCACGCCAGAAAGCAGTGTTTAACTTAAATTTATTCATAATTTATGTAAATTGATAATACCATTCTACGATTCTGATTTCTAGTAAGAATCCAGTTCAAAAAAGAAAGGGGCCAGTGGCCCCTTTCAATAAAACAATTAAGTTTTTAATTACCTTGCTGGTGGTGCGTAAATTAATCCGCCTTCAGTCCAAGGTGCGTTTGCAGAACCTTCTCTATAAAGTCCGACAGGATTTAGGTTTTTAGAATAAATCTCGTCGTAGTTACCAATTTGACTGATAACGTTATAGAAAGCATCGGCACTTAAGCCCATGACTGTTTGCAATTCGCCGTCATTTTTGCCCATGAGACGTCCCATTTCTGGATTTGCGTCATAGTCAAAAGAATCAACGTTAGATCTACCTACACCATACTCATCAGCGATGAATGTAGCATAAACAGTCCAGTTAACGATGTCTGCCCATTGGCTATCGTTAGAACGATATACAGGACCAAGAGGTTCTTTTGAGATTGGTGATGCTGGGAAAATTGCCCAGTCATTCAATGCACCCTCTTTAGCTCTGTTACCAACAAGACCAGAACCATCAGTTGTGACAAGGTCACATTCTCCAGCTTTGAATTTCTCCATAGCTTCTGGGAATGCTTCTACTGTTACAAGCTCAATGCTTGCTCCAGCTAATCTTGCACCTTCTGTAATGTTCTTCTCTGTTGTTGTACCAGCATTAGTACATACTCTTAGACCATCAATGTCTTTAAGAGTAGATGAAGCAGAAAGACCATCAGAGTTTCTACCCATTAATTGTTGTCCGTCATAATAAGTAGTTGGTCCAAAGTCGTTACCCAATTCTGTGTCACGGCTTTGTGTCCATGTTGTGTTTCTGATTAATAGATCTACTTCACCAGCTGATAAAGCTGTGAATCTTTCAGCAGCAGTAAGTGCTGTAAATTCAACTTTGCTGTAATCACCGAAAATTGCTGCTGCAACTGCATAACAGTAGTCAGCGTCAATTCCTGTTACAGAACCATCAGCTTGTGTCTCAGAGAAAGCAACTGCAGAACCTGAAACTCCACACTTGAGGAATCCTCTAGCTTGAACAGTTTCAAGTGTTGTTGGTTCTTCAACAACCTCAACAGCGGCTTCTTCTGTTCCTGAATCAGTAGCACATGCAACGGCTACTAATGCAAGTACAAGTAGAGAAACGATTGCTTTTTTATTCAATGTTTATCTCCTTTTAATTAAAAGTAGACAGCTTATAAAAAGTTATAAGCCAATCTGATATTAAATTTAATACAGTTGAGATTATGATTCAACGTTTTTTGGAGTATTTGAACAAAATGTTTGCAAAATAATTTTATTTGACTAAGAAACTCTTCAAATTGCACCAAACGACTATTAAAATACACTGTTGTACCTAAGGAGAAAATTTGTCAACTACCGTAGTTCTCGGTGCCCAGTGGGGTGATGAAGGTAAGGGTAAAGTCACAGATTTTTTTGCTTCATCTGCAGATTTAGTTGTAAGATTCCAAGGTGGTAACAATGCAGGCCACACTATTGTTGTTGGTGAAGATAAAATTGCATTGTCTTTAACTCCCTCCGGAGTCTTGTATCCAAACTGTGTACCTGTAATTGGATCTGGTTGTGTTGTAGATCTTGGATTTCTAAAAAAAGAACTCGAAATGCTAAATGAAAAAAACATTAGCACTAAAAATTTAGCGTTATCAGCAAATGCACATGTAATTATGCCGTATCACAAAATACTGGATGAATTAATTGAAGAAAGTTTAGGGGACAAAAAAATTGGAACCACCAAAAAAGGTATTGGCCCTTGTTATGCAGATAAAATTCAAAGATATGGTATTAGAGTCCAAGATCTACTAGATGACTCTGTGTTTGCTGAAAAATTAAATTCAAATTTAAATGAAAAAAATAATCTTTTAACCAAAATTTATAATCATGACCCTCTTAGTGCAGATGAAATAATTGAGGAATTTAGTGAGTACAAAGAAATGGTACAACAACACATTTCTGATACATCTCTACTTGTCAGTAATGCAATAAAAGAGAATAAATCTATTTTATTTGAAGGAGCTCAAGGTACTTTACTCGATATAGATCACGGAACATATCCTTTTGTTACTAGTTCAAATACTTCGGCAGCTAATGCAGCAACTGGATCAGGTATTGGGCCTCTAAATCTCGACAGAGTAGTTGGAGTCACAAAAGCATACATATCACGTGTTGGTAGTGGTCCTTTTATAACTGAACAAGAAAATGAAATCGGTGATTATTTAATTGAAAAAGGTGCTGAGTTTGGAGTTGTTACTGGAAGAAGAAGAAGATGCGGTTGGTTAGATTTAATTTCACTAAAATACTCCGTTCGAGTAAATTCGCTTTCTGAATTATTTATTACAAAACTAGATGTACTTTCTGGGCTTGACGAAATACAGCTAGGAGTGGGTTACAAATATAATGACGAAATTCTAACTGATTATCCATATGATCAAAAAGTTGCCTATGAAGCTGAACCAGTTTACGAAACTATGCAAGGTTGGAATGAAGACATTACTAATATTGATAAGTTTGAAGATTTACCATCTAATGCGCAAAAATACATAAAAGCAATTGAAGATTTTATTGGAGTTCCTATAACTTTTATTTCTGTTGGACCAGAACGAAATCAAAATATCATAATTTCAAATGATTAATAGATATAAAAACCAAAAAATATCATATATATGGAATGATCAAAATAAGTTTGATACATGGAAAAAAGTTCAAGAAACTTATGTAAAAACTTTAGAGGAAGAAGGTGTAGCTAAACCTGGAATATCTGAAAAAATTGCATCTGTATCTGTTGAAGCAGAAGAAGTATATGAAAGGGAAAAAGTTACAAATCATGATTTAGCATCATTTGTTGACATACTACAAAACAAAGTTGGAGAAGGTTCAAACTGGATACATTATGGACTAACAAGTTCAGATGTAGTTGACACATCTAATAGTCTTTTAATAAAAGAGTCTCTTGAAGTTTTATTAAAACTAGTAGATGACCTATTAAATGAAATTAAAAATAGAGCTATTGATGAGCAAAATACAAAGATTATTGGAAGAACACATGGAGTTTTTGCAGAAGAGACATTTTTAGGAAACATACTCGGTAATTGGTATCTTGAAATTAAAAGAAATTTAGATAGATTATCTACAGCCAAAGAAACTATTTCTTATGGAAAACTAAGTGGTCCGGTTGGTAATTACACAGTCGTAACACCTGAAATAGAAGATAAAACTTTAAAAAAACTAGATCTTAAAGCTGAAAAGTTTGCAAGTCAGATAGTTTCAAGAGATAGATATGCTGAAGTGGTCTCTGCTATAAGTATACTCGCGTCAAGCTATGATCGTATTGCAGGAAATTTAAGAAGCTACCAAAGATCAGAAATTTCCGAAATCTTTGAACCTTTCAAGGAGGGGCAAAAAGGCTCCTCTGCAATGCCTCATAAGAAAAATCCTATTGGAAGTGAGAGGATCTCCGGATTATCAAGAATAATTCGAGGTTACTCAATTAGTAGTTTAGAAAATATGGTTCTTTGGAATGAAAGAGATATATCAAATTCATCGGTTGAAAGAGTTATTATTCCTGATTCATTTAATATAGCTTGTTTTATGACAACTGAATTAACCTCAATAATTAAACATATGGTTATAAATTATGAGCAAATAAATAAGAATTTGGAAAATGCAAAAAATAAATCAATAAGTCAAAAAGTTCTTTCGGAACTTGTTAACAATGGTATTGATAGAGATAAGGCATATCGAAGTATTCAAAACTTAATTTTTGAAAATAATACAGCTGATGAATTAATAAAGTCAATAGAAGAAGAGTTTGATGTTGATCTCTCTAGTGTTACAAATAGTGAAAACATTATTGACAATAATGATTCTTTCTTAGACAAATTTAATTAAATTGAATACTTTTAAAGAAAAGTTTTCAGAAATCAAGGAAGAACTAAAAGCTCTAAATCCAAACAATGAGTCAATAGTTGATGGCGTTATAGCGCCAATTTTTTTTGTTGTACTTGCTAATTTTGTAGAGCTAAATACAGCTATTTACAGTACAGCTATTTTATTAACCTCTCTTCTAGTTCTAAGACTGTTTCAAAGACAAAATATTAAGTTTGTTATTTATGGGTTTATTGGATCATTAATTGCCTTGGCTATTGCAAGAAGACAAGGATCTTCTTCAGGATTCTTTTTAATAGGAATTGTAAGAGATAGTGCTATTGGGATAATTGGAATATTATCAATTCTTATAGGTAAGCCTTTTACAATTTATAGCTCTAAAGCATTCAGAAATTGGCCAAAAGAGTGGTACTTTCATAAAAAAATAAAACCTGCTTACACAAAAGTAGCAATGATTTGGTCTATTTATTTACTACTTAAAGCTGGTCTGCAAATTTACTTCTATGAAAATCCTGAGATATTGGTCTTAATCAAGCTGGCAACATCAAACCAAACAACCATTATCTTGCTTGTTGTTTCATATATTTATGGTCAAAATCAATTGAAAAAACTAAAAGGTCCGAGTGTTGAGGAATTTAATAACAACTCACCAGAACCCTGGGAAGGCCAACTAAAAGGATTTTAGGTTAATATTTAAGTATGTTTAATTTAACAACCAATGATGTAAAAAATCTCTTTATCCTGTTGGGGATTCTCTTAGGGGTATATATTGCTCTTAGGTTGTTTGTCTTTCCAACTATAAAAAAATTGGCAACGAAAACTTCCACTTACCTCGACGATTTATTTCTTGATAAAAAATTTCTAAATAGATTTTCATATGTAATCGTATTTGTAGTTTTTAACTTTTTACGATCTGCTGAACAATTCAACTTAAGCTTCTTAGAAAGTGAAATCTTTACTCGTTTACTTGATGCATTATTTTCTCTTGCAGTTGGACTTACTGTGCTTGAGCTTCTCACTGTATTAAATAAATTATCAGAGAGCATTGAATCATTAAAGAATAAACCAATTAAAGGTTATATTCAGATTGTAAAAATTATTGTTACATCGTTTATTGCTATCATTGTTTTTGCAATTGTTACGGGACAGTCAGTTGCATACTATATAAGCGGTCTGGGTGCCCTAACTGCAGTCTTGCTTTTAATATTTCAAGATACAATTTTATCTTTTGTAGCATCCGTTCAGATTGGACAAAATGACATAATTAAAATTGGAGATTGGATTGAAGTCCAAGAATTTGGAGCTGATGGAGATGTCGTAGATATTGCTCTTCATACTGTAAAAGTTCAAAATTGGGATAAAACAATTACGACGATACCTACTTCAAAGATAGTTAATACTTCAGTCAAAAACTGGAGAGCAATGTCAGAATATGGTGGTAGAAGAATTAAACGTTCACTACTTATTGATATATCTAGTATTAAATTTTTAAACAATACTGAACTGAAAGAACTTGAAAAAATAGCTCCATTAAAAAAATATATAACTTCCAAAATAGAAGAAGTTGATAAATTCAATAATTCGATTTCTGAAAGTGATACCTCTCAAGAAATTAGAAGGCTTACAAATATTGGTACATATCGTGCTTATGTTGAAAGTTACTTGAAACAAAACTCAAATCTAAATACTGATACTATGACTTTTTTAGTTAGACAACTACCATCTTCCCCTGAAGGTGTTCCTATTGAAATTTACACATTCACCAATACAACGGAGTGGGTGAAATATGAGCAAATACAATCAGATATATTTGATCACTTGTTTGCAATTCTTCCTAAATTTGGTCTAAGAGTTTTTCAAAATGGTCTGTTAGAGGCAGTGGCTATGAAAAACCTTCCATTTAATCAGATTGACGAATAAATCTTTTTAAGAAAAACAAACTACTGACTATAAGAACCAGATAGTTTAAATAATTTCCAAATCGTGTATACAAAGTTAGAGAATTCATTGGTGTAACAGAATCCGTCAAAGTAGTTGCTTCAAACAATTCTGATATTTTTAATATTGTGCCTGTATTGGTAATGATTGCTGATTTTCCAGTTATTGCAGAATGTATAATTGGTCTGTCATTTGATAAAGCATTTGCAGTTGACATTAATATAAATTGATCTGACATACCGCTCTCACCATAACTAGCTTGATTAGTTAAAACCACAACAACTTCGGCACCCTCTACAACACTATTTCTTATATATCTTTGAAATGCTCCTTCAAAAGAAATAACAGATGAAACCTTTATTTCATCAACATAAAAAACTTTTTCAGAATCTCCTCTAATCATATCTCGAGGAACTAAAGCTAAAGGAGGAATCCACTCCAAATACTTTCTAGATGGAATATATTCACCAAAAGGTACAGGATGCTGTTTTAGGTATTGGCCAACAATTGAACTTTTTGTATTTTTTGTTGCTTTTGAAATAAATACTCCGTAGTTTTCAAAATAGCTTTGTTCAATAGGACGATCACCACCAATTAAGAAATAAGCATTAAGCCTCATGGATTCTTTGGATATTGCATCTAATACTTTGGAATGTACACCGGGATCATTATTAAAACCCGTTGAACTTTCGGGCCAAATAACTAAATCAACTTCTTCTTGTAAGTTTTGAGTTAGATTCAAATGGCTTTGATAAATTTTTTCTCTTTCATTTGCGCAAAGATTTTTTGTACCAGGACAAGGGCTGTTTCCTTGAACTATTGTTAAATTTAAGTTGCTTTTTTGGAGTGCTTCTCCTGGATTAAAGTTTGTAATAGTTCCAATAATTACGACAAACAATACAAACACACTTTGAATTTTTAAAGCATTTTTATAATTAACGTTTTTATAAGCTGCTACTGCAACAAACAGAACAAAAGATTGAAGAACTAAAGAAAATCCTGTTGGGCCAAACGCTCTAAACATTAAAGAAGTCAACAAAAACTCTGATCCATCTAAATAAGGTACTAATAAAGATGTTGATGAAAAGCCCCAAGGAAATCCGCCAAATGGAATATATGCACGTAAAATATCAAATAAAGCTACTACTGAGAGAAGTTGTAAATAGTTTGTCTCTTTTTGATAGCTTAAAAAACTAAATAATTTACCAAAAAAGCCGTACAAACTTCCCATTAAAACCATCAGAGGTATCCATGCCTCATAGCCTATTGATTGAATTCCATAAAGCATACCTCCATAAGAGATAGCACCAAAAAGAAAGCCATTACTGAATGAATTTTTTAAAAATAAAGAATAGTAAAAAAGAAATAGACTAGGAAAAATTAAATACCAGTACCCAAATGGCGGAAAGCTTATGAAAAACAAAACTCCGGCACCTACAACTCTTAATAACATATACATATATGTTACAGACAGTGATGTTGGTTTAAAACTAAATTAAATTTCTCAATATTACGTATAGTCCTGAAGCAATTGAGAAGTACGTTACAGATGTAGCTATAACTTTTTGAGATATCTTTGAAAATAATACGCTTGATAACCTAATTCCTAGAAATACAAAAGGAATATTTATTAAAAACATATATATGTGGTCAAGATAAATCCTTCCAGTGATTGTAAGAAGAGTTAGAGTAATAATGATTCCTATTGTGAAAACACTATTAAGTGATGGTCTAAATTCTTCAGGTTCAGAATTTCTATATAATAATGCTACTGGAGGGCCTCCAATTGCTGCTATCATCCCAAAAACACCTGATAATGTTCCTGCGATTAATGAGTTAATTCTTGTTTTGTTGATTGTCCATCCAAAATAAGATGCGATACCAGCAAAAAAAACAATTCCTCCTACTGAAATAGATAAATATTTTTCACTCAATAGAAACAATAGGTATAAACCTAGAGGTCCACCTAAAAGTCTTCCCCAAATCAATGGCTTTACAGAACCAAAATCTACTCTTGATTTCTCTCTTGCAAAAATTCTAATTGCTAACGGCAATCCTAATAGTGAGAGCAGCTGAGGAACTAAAAGTGGTTCAATTTGAACTACTATCGGCGAAGCTATAACTGCAAAACCAAAACCTAAAACGCCTTGAACTGATGATCCTACAAATATTAATGAGGCGATAAAAATTATTTGAAAAAGTGAAAGATCAAAAGGTAGGGTCAATCAAGCGCTTCTTCTATTAGCTTAAGAATTTCTCCATCATCGGTGTGTCTACCAAGTTCTTTTTTTGAAAACAATAGTTGATCATTTAAGTGAAATTCAAACACTCCACCACCGCTAGGTATTAAATTAATTGAGGTAACCTTTTTACCGTAAACTTCTAAGATGTCTTCAATCGTGCCAACTGCACGAGGTGTGTAGTTTCAAACTACACAAAACTCTAATTTGATTTCCATAAATTAATACTATCATATCTTTGATTAAGGAGATTTATGTTTAATTATTCAAATGTAACTTTAGAGAGTTTAAATAAAGATTTAGAAGAAACATTACAAAACTGTAGAAATATATCTGATGAAATTAAGAATTCAAAAGATGTTGATATAAGGTCTTTTGACTTGCTTGAAAGAAATATTTCAGACCTTTATGGAAGGGTTGCTTTTTTAGCTGATGTACATCCTGAGGAAGCTTTTAGAGATTTAGGTAACGAAGCAGATTCAAAAATTCAAAATTTTATGCTTGAAATTATTAAAGATGTTGAGTTATATGAAAAATTCCAAACAATCGAAACCTCAAGCTTTGATGGAGAAACAAATGAATTCTATGAAGATTTAAAAAGAGATTTTATAGATGCTGGTCATGGTTTAGACGAAAAAAATAAAGAAAGATTATTAGAAATTGAAAAAAAACTCATTGAATTGGGGATAACTTTTTCAGAAAATATTGCAAAAGATAAGACTCAATTGAATTTCTCTTTAGAAGAATTAGAAGGCCTTTCGGAAGGAGAGATAAATAATTTGAAAAAAGATGGTGACACTTTTGTTGTCACTATGGCATATCCAGACATCAATGCAGTAACTGAAAATTGCAAAATTAGAACAACTAGAGAAGCTGTTTGGAAGGCTTTTAACAATAGAGCTCTTGAGTCGAATAGACCAATACTTGAAGAAGCTGTAGTTCTTAGAAACGAAAAAGCCAAAATATTTGGATTTAAAACCTGGGCTGACTACAGACTACAAAACAGGATGGCAAAAAATCCATCCAATGTACAAGATATGTATGAAGATTTAATTCCAAAATTACAACAGGCAGCAGAATTCGAAAAAAATGATCTGGTAATTGATGATATTGAAGTTGAAAATATTGCACCTTGGGACATAAGATATTTTGTTTCTGCTGAGAGAAGCAAAGTTAGTAGCGTAGAAGCTAGCGAGCTTAAAAAATACTTTTTTATTCATGATGTAAAAAAAGAAATGTTCTCAATTTGTGAAGAGGTTTTCGATCTTGAAATTAAAGAAGAAGATTCATCTACAGCCTGGCATGAAGATGTTGAATTATGGTCTCTATGGGAAAAAAATGGAGATCAATTAGCGTATTTTTATTTGGATCTTCACCCCAGAGATGGAAAATATACACATGCTGCAGTTTTTGATATTTCCTCTGGAGGATCAGAAAACCAAAATCTTCCAGTTTGTTCAATGGTTGCTAATTTTCCTAACCCTCATAGTGGAGATGGGCTAATGACTTTTGATGAAGTAGAAACATTATTTCATGAATTTGGTCATGTTTTACATAATGGTATTGGTAAATCTAACTATTCAAGATTTGTTGGTGCTAATTGTGAATGGGATTTTGTTGAAGCACCTAGCCAGATAATGGAACATTGGGTTTGGAAAGTAGAGTGTCTAAAAAGAATTTCAAAGCATATAGATAGTGGTGAACCACTTTCAGTAGAAATTTGTGAAAAACTTAACAGCTCGAAAAATATTGGTGCAAGTCTTCTTACTCTTAGACAGGTATCTTTTGGACTGGCAGATCAACATTTGCATGGTGAAAACTTCGATGATGATCTAGATTTTGTAGAAAGTCAGTCTCAAAATGTTACAACCATTAATTATCCAAAAGATGTAAATCATCTAGCAGCTTTTGGTCACCTTTTAGGAGGTTACGATGCAGCTTATTATGGATATTTATGGGCAGAAATCATTGGTGATGATATGTTTAGTAGGTTTGAAAATGAAGGAATTCTCTCAAACAAAGTAGGAGTTGATTACAAGAACAAGATTTTAAAACCTGGTGGGACAATTCCTGCGGAACAACTAGTAGTTGATTTTCTTGGCAGAAAATGGAATGATCAGTCATTTTTAAAACAAAAAAACTTGCTTAAATAAAATTGCATATTTAAAATTGAACTGTTAAGCTTGTGAATATATTCACAAAGTATAAAAAGGAATAAAAATGACAGACGGATTAAAGGCAAGCCAAATTAAAGGTGGAATTAGGCCTTCTAAAAGTTTTGACCAAGGTAGGGTTTGCAAAGACGAATCTTGCAGCACTCAATTAAGTATTTACAATAAAAGAGATCATTGTTTTAACCATGCTCCTGTTAAATACCCAAGAGTCAGAGGCAGAATCTTACAAGAAACTGCATAATTTTTAAAACTCCCCCTTAGATCTCCCCCAGGAGATTTCAAATAAACCCCTGTAATTAGGGGTTTATTTATATATAAACAAACATTAAAGTTTACTATATGGAAATTAACTTTAATGTACCTGAGATAAGTTGTGGTCATTGTAAAGAAACTATAGAAAATACTTTAAGTACTGTTTCTCAGATTTCGGAAACAAATGTTGATATTGAATCAAAATCTGTAAACGTAAAACTTTCTGAAGAAGTAGATATAAAAGTTTTAGCAGATTTACTAGATGAACAAGGCTACACAGTTGAGCAACAAAACTAATACTCTCTCTTTCGATGTAGAAGGTATGACGTGTGCAGCTTGTGCAGCACGAATTGAAAGAGTTTTAAATAAAAACTTTACCCCAGAAGAAATAACTGTAAGTTTTCCACTTAAGACAGCAAAAATAAAACTTTCTGACGAAACAGATATTTCAAGTGAAGAAATTATCAAAAAAATTAACTCTATTGGATACCAAGCATCTCTTGAAAAGAAAGAAGAATTAAAGAGAAGAAATTTATTTGATTGGATAATTCCTATCATTTCATTGGGACTTACTCTAGCTTTAAGGTTCTTGTTTGAAGCTAATCTTGACTCGGTTGCCTATGTAATTGGATTTATTATCGTTCTAATTTTTGGTAAATCTTTTCATATATCTGCTTTTAAAAAAATAAAATTTTTAGATTTTAATATGGATACCTTGATTTCAATTGGAAGTTTAAGTTCATTAATCATTTCTGTTTTACCTAATGAACTATTGGGCAGTGGTAATACTTTTAATGGCGAAAGCAAAATGTTCTTAGACACGGGAGCATTTATTATTTCATTTATTCTTATAGGAAAAACTATTGAAGAAAAAGTTATCGATGATGCTGTTCGATCTACAAGTAATTTAAAAAGTAGAATTCCAAAAAAAATATTAATAACTCGCAATGAAGAAAAAATAGAATCTGAAATTGAAAATCTTATTGAAGGTGATTTATTCAGTGTCGCAGTAGGTGAAATTATTCCAACTGATGGATACATTTTAAACGGAAGCACAAATGTAGATGAAAGTCTACTTACAGGTGAGTCTATACCAATTGCAAAACATGCTGGTGACTCTGTAGTTGGTGGGAGCATTAACTTAGAGGGTTTAATTGAAGTTAAAGTAGATTCAGATTATACAAATTCTACATACAACATCATTGAAGAATTGATTGAGTCTGCACAAACTTCAAAACCAAAAATTCAAAAGTCACTAGACAAAGTTACCCAATTTTTTGTACCAACTGTGATTGGTATAAGTCTTTTTACTTTTTTCTACAAACTAATTATTAATAATCAAACAATTTTTGATTCGTTAGCAGTAGCAATCTCTGTTCTTGTAATAGCTTGTCCATGTGCTTTAGGTTTGGCTACGCCAATTGTCATATATAAATCTTCACAACTTAGTAAAAATCGGGGGTTTATATTTAAAAGCTTTGATTTACTGCAAAAATTTTCAGATATTAAATCTTTAGTTTTTGATAAAACTGGAACACTGTCAACAGGTGTATTTACTATTGATTCAATAACAAATATTGATGGAAATAAATCTGAAACTGAAGTACTAAAGTATGTTGCAAGTGTTGAAGTCAATTCAAAACATCCTATTGCTAGAAGTCTTGTCTATGCAGCTGAAAAAAAAGATATCGAATTTTTTGATGCTAAAGATGTAAAAGAGGTTCCAGGTCTAGGTATTAGTGGAGTAGTTGAAGGAATAAATATTCAAGTACAAAAGGATAAACAATCAGCCTCTACCTCTTTAGAAGTAAAAATTAATAATGAAACTTACTTAATAAATCTGAAAGAGGAATCTTCCGTATCAATTGAATTTGTTAAAGAAATAAAAAAAGAAAAAGACATATTCATACTTTCGGGTGATAAAGAAGAAAGCGTTAAAAGATTTGCTGAAAATATTGAAATATCAAATTACTACTCTGATAAAACACCTGAAGAAAAACTAGACATTATTAAAACTCTTCAGCAAGAAGTTGGACCAGTTATTTATGTTGGAGATGGCATCAATGACTCACCTTCAATAAAACAATCTGATGTTGGAGTGTCTACATCTACCAGCAGTCAAATTGCACAGATTACTGGTGATATATTAATTAATAGAGGTGGAATAGAGAAAATAACAGATGTGATACAGCTTTCAAAAAATTCTAAAAATAGAATCTACCAAAATTTATTTCTTGCATTTATTTATAACTCTTTAATGATTCCAATTGCAGTAGCCGGTTTGATAACACCTCAGCTAGCTGCACTTGCAATGGCACTTTCAAGTATTTCTGTTGTTTTAAACTCAAATAGAAAACTTTAAAAATAAATCTCTAATAAATATTCAGAATAGGTAATCTTTAAGCATGGAAGATGTTGTTTGGTATAGAAAACCTTTACTTTCCGAACCAGTAGCAATTATTGCTTTTGAAGGTTGGAGTGATGCGGGAAACACAGCAACTGGTTGTGTTGAAAATTTAAGCTGTACATATGATGTTGATCCATTTGCAGAGCTAAATTCAGACTCTTATTACAACTATCAAATGAGAAGACCTGTTGTAGAGGTAAAAGATTTTGGTGAAAGAAATTTTCATTGGCCTCAAACTTCTTTTTATTCAATTGAAGATTACAAATTAAAAAGTGACCTAATTTTAGTTTTTGGAGAAGAACCATCCATGAGATGGAAAGATTATGCCAGAAATATTACTGATACCCTCCTTGAACTAGGTGTTAAAAAAGCAGTTACTTTAGGTGCTTTTTTTGGACAAGTAGCACATACTTTACCAGTACCAATTTTTGGTGTTAGTGGCGACCCTACCTTTCATTCCCGATTTAATGTATTAAATCCTAATTATTCAGGTCCAACCGGAATTACTAGTGTTGTTGGACAAAACTTAAGAGACAATGGAATAGAGACAGCAGGACTTTGGGCTGCAGTTCCTCATTATTTAAGCAGCGGTGGATATCCAAAGGGTATGAGTGCTTTGCTAAACAAAACTTCCGAAATACTTAAAATTGAATTAGATGATTCAGGAATCCAAACAGATGGTCAGCAATTTGATCTAAAACTAAATAAAGCAATGGAAAATTCTCAAGACCTTGCGGAGTATGTTTCTAAACTTGAAGAAGCTGAGGTCAATATAGAAGATAACTTTTCTGAGGATAACCTAGTTCAACAAATCGAAGAATTCTTAAATGAAGAGGGCGAAAGCTAACTAAACGCTTTTCTTCTTATGCCTATTTGATTTACGACGCTTACGATACTTATGTTTTGACATTTTTTTGCGTCTTTTTTTAATCAAAGATCCCATAAACTTAAATTTTGTCCTTTTTTCCTAACTGCGAAAGTCTAACCTATTTATAAAGCTAAATGAAAAAGAATTTATGAAAATTTTTCTTTTTCAAGATTTATTGCCTTTAAAAGTGTCTCTTCACCATTTCTATTTTTCTTATTAGCCCACAAACCCCAGGTAATCATTGAGATTATTTCAAATAGTTCAAATTTTTCTAAGCTATCAGAATTTAAAACTCCTATCTCTTCTAAACTTTGACGCCTAAGTTCTGGATCTAAATGGAATTCATTTTGCCAAAATAAATCTGCGAAATCAAAAAAAGGATCTCCCATAGATGAATATTCCCAATCAATCAGATAAGTTTTGTCTTGAAAGATAACAAAGTTTGCGTGATAAAGATCATTGTGGCAGGGTTTCTCAAAAATACCATAAGCACTAATTTTTTCTATTAATTTGTTACCAAGCTCAAGCGCTTCGCTCTCAATATGGTTTGTAGTATCCACTAAATTTTTAAATACTTTTAAAGGATTGAAATTTT
>Ga0255764_10001147_pt1 | contig 22946 bp, 20 predicted proteins | sample 071ome_30_FD_179964 | JGI IMG/M metagenome (GOLD analysis project Ga0255764, IMG submission 179964) | Coastal salt marsh microbial communities from the Groves Creek Marsh, Skidaway Island, Georgia - 071406AT metaG (version 2) | ecosystem: Environmental > Aquatic > Marine > Intertidal zone >... | reverse complement strand
CATGCAAGAGCACGAATCCGAATTTAAAAGAGAGGAAACTAGAAATATACAGTATGTTGTTTTTGAAGAAAATCCAACTGATGACGATTTAGCAGCTATACGTTTGCGTTTAGACGGATTGAAATCTCAGAGAATTGCCTACAATGATGTTTCAAAATTGACAGACACCTTGGAAGGGTTTAAGGAAACAAAAAATATTTTGGATTTTATCGATCAATATTCAGAAGTGTCTTTTGATTCAGTATACAAGCCAAAAGGACGGTATAACAATGAATATGCAGATATCCTTTTCGGTCTGGATAAAGGAGAAGTTTTTGGCCCATACAGAGACGGAAATGCCTTTAAGATTTCAAGACTTATAGACATCAAAAAGAATGCTTCTCTTCGCGCAAGTCATATTTTAATCGCCTACCAAGGAGCTACCCGTGCAAATTCAAACCTCACAAGGACAAAAGAGGAGGCGAAAAAAGAAGCCAATCGAGTGTTCCGACTAGCTCGTAGAGCTTCAGCAGATTTTGAAGCATTAGCCAGACAATATTCCGATGGGCCAACACGCACTCGCGGTGGGGATTTAGGATTCTTCCAAGAAGGAGAAATGGCCCAAGAATTTTTCAATTTTGTGGATCAAAACAACGTTGGAAGAGTTGGTTTAGTAGAAACAGAATTTGGTTTTCATATCATAAAAGTAACTGACAAAGATGATTTGGCTTTGATTGCAGATGTTGTTGCAGAAGCTGTTCCTTCTGATGCTACTTCAAATGAAGTGTTTAGAGAAGCGACACAATTTGAAATGGATAGTAACGAAAAAAAGGATTTTATCGGAATTGCTGAAAACAACAACTACTCTGTACGTCCCGTGAAGCAGATTGGAGAGCTTGAGGAAAACTTACCTGGTTTACCTCAACAAAGAGCAATTGTTCGATGGGCTTTTGAAGACGATACTGATGTGGGAGCGATTCGTCGTTTTTCACTTAGCCAAGGAGGCTATGTAGTGGTCCAATTAACTGCAAAAGTTAAAGAAGGACTCGCTTCAGTTGAAGAAGTAGGAGAAGAAGTCAGAAGGATTTTAACCCAAAACAAAAAAGCTGCACTCATTCAAAAACGTTATGCTGAACAGGCTACTTTAGAATCTCTTGCTGAAGAGACAGAACTCACGATTGAAACGGCAACTGCAGTTAACCAGAAAAACCCTACACTACCCGAAGGAGGAAATGAACCAAAAGTAGTAGGTACTGCTTTTGCAATGGATGAAGGAGCCGTTTCTTCATTGATAGCAGGAGAAAGAGGAGTTTATAAAATTGTTGTTGTCCAAAAGACTACGGCAGATGATTTAGAGGACTATACAACTTACGCTAAACAGATGCAACAAGAGATTAAAACAACTCTCTTTGAAAGTATTTTTGCAGCTCTCGAATCTGTTTCAGAAATAGAAGATAATAGAGTTTTATACTACTAAAAGAGTCTTTTAAAACCCAAAAACCCTTCATACTGATGTTTGAAGGGTTTTTTTGGCACAGATTTTGTTTATAGCTTGAAAAATTGCTCAAGCTTATGCGACTCTTTTCAATATCAAAAAGGTTCAAACAGTCACTTGCACTAGTAGGAACGGTATGGATATGCTCTTCAACTAATGAACCAGAGGCATCCTATTATAAGCTTGTATTTACCAACCGAGACCAAGTAGAAGGGTGGATTAAATTTGAAAATGAAAAAGAAGAACAATATGTTTTTTTAGCAGCTTACAGCAAGTCAAAAAACATACTGCATGTAAAGAAACAAGAGGAAATTTTTATGGCTGTTCTAGAAGAGAATTCATTTACAGCCCTAATTGACGATCAAAAAATGACTTTTAAAAAGCAAAAGTCAACCGCCTTATAAACACATTTCTCTGTAAGGTATGATAGTGGTAAATCCTTTTTCTTTAAAATATCCTACGCTGGTATCGTCACCAATAGCTAAAATAAAATCACCCCCCCAGGCCCCTAAACTCTTAATAGCACCTTTGTATTCGTTAAAAAGTTCCTCTTTGATGGTTTTTTGATTTAGGAGTTTACTAATTAGATTTTCGTGTTGGATAAGGAAGGCTTCAAATTCTGATAGTTCTTGAGACACAGCTATGGCTTCAGTCAATTCGTTAAGAGATGTGATGAGAGTAGAAGTTACTTTGGAGGTCTCAAAACTTTGAACAGCCAGTTGGCTGTTTTTCTTTCTATTTAAATAAACAAAAAAGAGTTGGTCTTTAAAAGAAGGGTTAAAATCAATGGATATAATTTCGGGATAATCACTTCCTTTGGTGTAAAAAATTGGACCCTCTGCAAGACCACAAGCAATATCATAACCACTACCACCAAAAGTTCTTTTTCCCAAAAGAAAAGGATTGATTCCCGCCCAGTTGGCTACATTTACAATCAGGGTTGAAGAGCTTCCCAAGCCCCAATTTCTATGAAATTCTAAATTGGTTTGAACGAATCCACCCTGAGATAAAAAGGAACTGTTTTCGCTTCTAGCAACGAGTAAAATTTGCTGTAATCGCTTAGATATTAATGTGTCTGTAGAGTAAGTTATTTCAAGCTTAGCGAGATCAAAATGCGTTTCAAACCAAAGTGAATTATTCCAATCATAACTTTTCCAGTGAAGGATTTCACTATCCTTTACCTCATAGCTTAAACTTTGGCCCTTTTTACATGGAAGAGCAAGGGCTTTAGCTCCAGCAAGCACAGCGTATTCTGAAGTGAGCAAAACTTTACCGCGACTGTAAAAAAAAGCCATGTCAGGGAGTGTTTATTTCTAAGAAAGCGCCTACAGCTTGAACAGTCACTACTTTATTCTTAAAATGTTCTACCGCTGCTTCTTTTTGATTTTTAGTGGCTTCAAATTGATTGAGAATATTCAATAAGTGCATTTTCATATGGCCCTTTTGAATTCCTGTTGTAACTAAAGAGCGCACAGCAGCAAAGTTTTGTGCAAGACCCCCTACAGCGATTATTTCCATTAGTTTTTCAGCGGAGGGATTGCCAAGAAGTTCCATACACCACTTAACCATAGGATGCAGTTTTGTCAGTCCCCCCACAGTTCCAACAGCTAGTGGTAAGGTAAGCTCCATAGTAAACAGCCCTTCTTCAATTGCAGCAGTACTCAAAGATGTATATTTTCCTGAGCGTGCAGCATAGGCATGTACGCCTGCTTCTACAGCTCTAAAATCATTTCCCGTAGCTATAATGACCGCATCTACGCCATTCATTATACCTTTATTATGTGTGACTGCTCGATAAGGTTCACATTGGGCTATGTTAATCGCAGTAACCATCTTTTTGGCAAAACTTATACCATCCGTTCCACTTTCTTCAAAAGCGAGATCTTCAACAGGACAGCTCACAGATGCCTTTACTAAACAGTGCGGAACATAATTAGAAAGAATACTCATTACTATTTCAACACCATCCTCTCCTTGAGAAAATAGATCAGTTTGAACATATTCTTCAAATGTTTTTGCCAATTGTTCTAGACAAGAATTAATAAAATTAGCCCCCATTGCATCTCCTGTTTTGAATTCAAGATGCAGTTGATAGTAATTTTTTAACGCCTCGCTTTTATCTATCAGTTCCAGGCTTGTGATTCCTCCACCACGTTTTTCCATGTTTTTGGTAAGGTTCGATGTGGCTTGCAGTAAATCTCCTTTTCTTTTTTTAAAAAATTGTTTTAAACGTGATGGTTCACCCGTATAAAGAAAGTGGATTTGCCCCACCTTTATAGTGTTAAGCACAGTTGCTTGAAACCCACCTCTAGTACTCCAAAATTTGGCTGCGTTTCCTGCTGCTGCAACAACTGAACTTTCTTCAATTGCCATAGGCAAGGTGTAATAAGAACCGTTTATTAGAAAATTTGGAGCAACTCCTAGGGGGAGATAAAAATTAGTAAGTGTATTTTCTATAAACTCATCGTGACGGGTTTGAAGTTTTGAATCGGAATTCCAATAAGATTCAAGTTGTTTTCGAGCTACTTCAGGATTTTTAAAATGAGTTTTTGTAATCCAATCAATTTTTTCCGATTTAGTCAATTTGGAAAAGCCGTTGATTTTGCTACTCATAGTAAATTTTTGTTAAAGATAAAGAATTTGACTCCCTTCTAAAATTAAGGTTGATGCATTTTTCCTAAATTGTTACTCTAAAAATCAACAAAAACAGAACTCAAATGATGCGTTCCTATAAACAAATAGAAACCCCTTTATCAAACTCTATAACAAGTACCTACCAAACTAAAAAAAACCCAATTCTAATCTTTTTATTTCTTTTTTCTTTTCAGCTAATGTCTCAAAACCCTGAGTTGGATTTAAAAAAATTATGGGATGGAACATATCAGCCTCAAAGGATGGAGGTTCTTCGCTCCATGAAAGACGGGAGTCACTACACCGTTCTAGAAAAAGACAGTAATAGAAAAAACAGCTTTATTGTATCCTATGCTTATAAGGATCCCAATCAAAAACAAACACTCTTTGATGCAGCCCAACATACTCCTGCAATAGAAATTTCAGATTACAGTTTTTCAAAAGGAGAAAATAAATTACTTATTGAAACACTTATTGATCCTATTTTTAGAAGATCCAAACAAGGAATTTATTGGGTTTATGATAGAACCACTAAACAACTTGAAAAACTGAGTGAGGATAAGATTCAAGAACCTTTGTTCTCCCCAGACGGTACTAAAGTCGCCTATGTATACAGAAGAAACCTATTCATTAAAGACCTCGCTTCCAAAAAAATTACCCAAATCACTTATGATGGCGATTATCAAACACTTAATGGAATAACAGATTGGGTTTATGAGGAGGAATTTGGTTTTGTTCGAGCCTTTGATTGGAGCCCTGATTCCAAACAAATTGCCTTTATGCGTTTTGACGAGTCACAGGTGCCTGTGTTTTCAATGGATATATACGGAAAAAAGACCTATCCTTTTCCATACATGTTCCGCTATCCAAAAGCAGGGGAGGAAAATGCTACCATTCAACTCTTGGTTTTTGATCTAGCATCAACTTCGAAAGAAGTAGTTCCCTTTGAGAATACCCCTCCCTATTATATTCCAAGAATGCAATTTGCTGGAGGAGACCACAGCCTCATTATTCAAACACTGAACAGACATCAAAACGATTTAAAACTTTGGAGATGGGACACCCAACACAAGGAACTAACCCTTTTGCTTAGAGAACAAGACAAAGCCTATGTAAGTATTGATGATGACCTCACCTTCTTAGAAGACGATAGTTTTTTGTGGACCAGTGAACGCGATGGATATAAGCACATATACCATTATGACCATGAAGGAAAACTTTTGAATCAAATCACGAAAGGGAACTGGGAAGTTACTTCCTTGTTTACTTACAATTCCAAGCGGAAAGAATTGTACTATCAATCTGTTGAAGGGAGTAGCACAGAAAGAGGTATCTATGCCATACAACTCAACGGAAAGGGAAAGCGTGTCTTACAGCCAACAAATGGAACTAATGGAGCAACTTTTAGTAGTAATGGTATTTATTATATCCATTCCTATTCCGATGAACAAACGCCGCCTAGATATACCTTATATGAGACCAGAAAAAACAAGCCTGTCCGTAAACTTATAGAAAACGGGAAGTTGGTTTCTAAGTTAGAGCCGTTCGATTTTTCTGACAAGGAATTTTCAACTCTCAAAATCAACGGTAATGAGCTGAACACGTGGATGATAAAACCTGCTGATTTTGATCCAACAAAAAAATACCCCCTTTTAATGTTTCAATATTCTGGCCCAGGATCCCAACAAGTAGCCAACCGTTGGGGAGATTCTCGAGCCTTGTGGCATAAATATGTTGCAAACAAAGGTTACATCATTGCCTGTGTTGATGGAACTGGAACAGGTTATAAAGGGGCAGCTTTTAAAAAGGCAACCTATCTAAACCTGGTCAAATACGAGACTTTAGACCAAATAGCAGCTGCGGAATACTTTGGCTCATTGCCTTACATAGACAAGAACAGAATAGGAATTTGGGGATGGAGCTTTGGAGGACATATGGCTTCTCATAGTTTACTAACTGGAAATGATGTATTTTCACTTGCCATTGCTGTGGCTCCGGTTACCAATTGGAGGTTTTATGACACCATCTACACCGAACGCTTTATGCGAACCCCCCAAGAAAATCCAGAAGGATACGACTTGAATTCACCATTGAATTATGCGGATCAGCTCAAGGGAAAATTTTTAATCATTCATGGGTCAGGAGATGATAATGTACATGTACAGAATACTATGAGAATGGTCGAAGAACTCATACAAGAAAACAAACAGTTTGAATGGATGATTTATCCAGACAAAAACCACGGGATATACGGAGGCAATACACGCCACCATCTCTATACCAAAATGACTAACTTTATTCTTGAAAATTTATAATTAACTCAATCGAATACAATGGCTGAATCAAAACTAACCACTCAAAACGAAACCCTTTTTGGTCATCCGAAAGGATTGTTCTATCTGTTTTTTGCTGAATTATGGGAGCGTTTTAGTTTTTATGGGATGCGAGCACTATTGACCCTCTATATGGTCAATGTTATTTTTCAAGAGTTAGTAGAGAGAGATTATGCTGCTGCAGCTGTATATGCTTCGTACGGATCTTTGGTTTATGCCTCTACTGTTGTAGGTGGGCGAATATCAGATACCCTTTTAGGCTTTCGTAAATCCATTTTTTTGGGAGGAATTTTAATGGCGTTAGGTCATTTTGTTTTGGCGATAGAAAACGACTACACTTTTTTTCTAGCATTAGGTTTTATTGTAGTGGGAAACGGGTTTTTTAAGCCCAATATTTCCACATTTGTTGGATCGTTATACGAAGAAAAAGACCCTAGAAAAGATTCGGGTTTTACCATTTTTTACATGGGGATTAACATAGGCGGTTGGATAGCACCCTTGTTATGTGGATGGCTAGGAAGCACCTATGGTTGGCATTACGGGTTTGGTTTAGCTGGATTTGGTATGCTTACAGGGCTTTTGTTTTTTTGGAGAGGGATTACCTCGGGAGTATTCGGAGATAACGGACTAGCACCCTCAGAGCAGCGACTTAATGAAAAGATTTTAGGAATTTCTCGAGGTAGTTTAATTACTCTAATTGCCTTTTTATCCGGCCCCATAATTGCAGTATTACTCGCGAGCTATCAATCAGTTGCTACAGCAGGTTTTTTATCAGGTCAAAATATTGTCAATCTTATTTTTAAAGTAGTTGGAATATTTATTTTGGGCTATTTGGGGTATATCTTGAGTAAAGCTACTGTTGAAGAACGAAAAAAGCTCTTTGTTGCGATTTCTATTACCTTATTCATGACATTATTTTGGGGTTTTCATGAATTATCGGGTAGCGTCATCACGCTTTTCGCTGCTCGAAATGTAGATCTAACCGTAATGGATGCTGCACAAACCAATTCCCTAAATTCAATGTTTATAATCATTTTAGCACTTCCTATTTCATGGATGTGGACTGCTTTAAACAAAAGAAAAATTAATCCTAGAACCCCATACAAATTTGGATTTGGCTTGCTCATAGCGGGGTTGAGTTTTTTCGTTTTAGCAATAAGTGGCTCTGTAGCCAATGATCAAGGTTTGGTGCCCTTTAGCTACCTGCTACTGATGTATTTCTTGCTCTCTATTGGAGAATTATTTATGTCACCAGTGGGTTTATCAAAAATCACCGATCTTTCCCCACAACGAATCGTAGCTTTTATGATGGGAGTTTGGTTCCTTTCTTCAGCATATGCTTTTCAATTGGTGGGTTTTATCGGAAAGCAACTCGCCATAGAAAGCGAATCAACAAATATTGGTGGAATGGAAACTTTAGACATCTATATTGGTGGATTTAGTTTAATTTCACAATATGCTATAGGTGCTGGAATACTAGTACTTCTTTTGTCTCCCCTTTTGAAAAAATTAATGGGAACAATTCACTAAAAATTAATTTATTATGAGATGGTTGTTATTGTTTGCTGTTCTTTCCCTTAATCAAATTTTGGGACAACAAATACAATGGATGACTTTTGCTGAGGCTCGTGCAGCACAAGAAAAAGAGCCCAAAAAAATCTTTATGGATGTTTATACAGATTGGTGTGGTCCGTGTAAGTTACTAGAAAAAAACACTTTTCAAAATCCGGATGTTTCTCGTTATATCTCAGAACATTATTATGCTGTAAAGTTTAATGCTGAGGGAACAGAAGAGATTGCATTTTATGATCAAGTATTTACCAACCCAAACCATGATCCAAATAGAAAAGGACGAAATGCAACACACCAGTTTACTCAATATCTCGGAGTAAATGGATACCCTACCATGGTTTTCTTCAGTGAGGATGGAGATCCTATTATGCCCATAGTAGGCTACTTAAAACCGAAAGAGATCGAATTGTATCTTAAAATGATTAAACAAGGAGACTATCAAGTATTTTCTAAACCTGAAGATTTTGAAAAATACAAGAAAAACTTTGTGCCTCGTTTTAAAGGGTAATTTTTAAAGCCCCTTTTACTCTTGTGCTATAAAAGGATACGTTTTTTTTAAGACAACTTTCTTCCCATCGCTCAACAAACCAAGGAGCGTTTGATCCATCTGCTTAGATCCTTCAGGTTTAGAAGTTTTATTTCTTAGGAAATGTTGTTTTTCAACTTGATAATACAACTGAAAGTTCAAAACACCTGCACAGAAAAAGCTGCAATAAAGAAGTGAGCTTTTCCCTATTTTGTACTTGCTCTTTAAACTCCAAAAAACGCATAATAATAAAACGATTATACAAGAATAAAAGGGGGCTTGAAGTGGTAAAAAATCAGAAAAAACTCCTCCAAGGAGAAAAAGAAGCACAAGGGGGTAAAGTATAGATCGGGGCAGATGCATGCCCTATTTTACACAAATTTTGACAATTTATTGGAGCGATTGAAAAATCAGTTTTGCAGTTTTTTCACTAGCACCCCTACCTCCTAGTGTAAATTTAAGTTTGGTATACTCTTTCTGGATACGTTTTTGTTTTTCTTTTGAAAAAAGCAACTGTAAGTGTTTCACTAAATTTTCTAAATGGCAGTTATATTGAATAAGTTCTTTTACCGCTTCGTTTTCTAAAATGAGATTTACAAGTGCAATATATTTTAAACGGATAATTTTTTTTCCAATCCAATAGTTTAATGCACTGCTTTTATAACAAACCAATTGTGGTACATCAAACAGAGCAGTTTCTAAAGTAGCAGTTCCGCTGGTCACAAGTGCAGCAGAACTGTTTTTCAACAAGTTATAGGTTTGATCATAAACAACTTTAATTGAAGTATTAATGAGATAAGGAGAATATTTTTCTGGACTTATTCCAGGTGCACCAGCTACAATAAATTGATGTTCTTTGAATGCAGGAGCAACTAGGGCAAATAGTGGAAGCATTTTTTTGATTTCTTGAAGGCGACTACCTGGCAACAGGGCAATGATCTTTTTGTCAGCGTCTAAATGGTGGGTCTTCATAAAATGAGGATCAAATTCAAAATGTTCCAATTGATCCAAAAGAGGATGGCCTACAAAATGGACTTTAAAATCGTGTTTTTCTTCAAAAAAAGCCTTTTCAAAAGGAAGTACAACATAAAGCGCATCTAAAGATTTTTTCATTAAGTGAACTCTGTTTTCTTTCCATGCCCAAACTTGTGGACTGATGTAATAATGGTTTTTGAACCCCTTTTTTTTTGCCCATTCTGCAATGCGAAGATTAAATCCAGGATAGTCAATGTAAATGATCACATCTGGGCGAAATGCCAAAATATCTTTTTTACAAAATGAAATGTTTTTTAAAACAGTTGGGAGGTGTTTTAAAACTTCCCAAAAACCCATAAATGCAAGTTCAGTATAATGCTTGACCAATGTAGCTCCTTGTTTTTTCATTAAATCGCCTCCCCATGCTCTAAAACAGGCTTTGTCGTCCAGCTCTTTGAGCGCACGAATCAAAAGTGATCCATGCAGATCACCAGAAGCTTCGCCAGAAATGACATAATATTTCACGGAAAATATTTAAGTTAAAGGATACAATTTTAATAAAGCAATTAGGACAACCACTAGCAAAGAAAAAACTAAAATTCCAGTAGCAAAGGCAAAATTATTCTTGCGAAGGGAGATAAAAAAAACAGGTAAATTAATCAGTGCAGCCAAAGAAATTAAACCTCCTAATTTTTTTTGGTGGTATAAATGAGATAGACTTTCTTCCAAAGTGAGATCTGATAGAAAAAAAAGAAGCATCATTATACCAAAACCAGTCCATAGGAGTCCTGTGAGGATACCAATAAAAAAGGATTTGTTTTCTATAAACTCCATGTATTTAGTTGTTGGATACAATGATGTGCAGTAAGATCAAACTGAGTGGGGACAACAGAAATAAATCCATTATGCAGGGCCCATTCGTCTGTGTCCTCTCCTTTGTCTTCGTTTATGAAAGTTCCTGTTAGCCAATAATATTCCCGACCCATAGGATTGGTACGTTTATCAAATTCTTCCACCCAGCTTGCTCTTGCTTGTCTGCAAATTTTAATTCCTTTGATCTCTTCTTGTTTGAGTTTTGGGAAATTTACATTGAGAACAACATCTTTAGGAATTCCTTTGTTTAACGCTTCAATTGTAATTTGTTTTACAAAATTTTTGATTTGGCTAAAATCTGCGTTCCACTGATAGTCCAGGAGCGAAAAACCAATTGCAGGAATACCCTCTATACCCGCTTCCATTGCAGCACTCATGGTTCCTGAATAAATGACATTAATAGAAGAATTTGATCCGTGGTTGATTCCTGAAACACAAAGTTCAGGTTTTCGATCCAGCAACTCGTTTACTGCTAATTTAACACAGTCTGCGGGGGTCCCAGAACAACTGTATTCTAATTGTGGCCCGTCAGTTACTTTAATTTGATCGCAATGCAAGGTGGAGTTGATTGTGATGGCATGACCCATAGCAGACTGAGGTGAGTCTGGGGCAACCACAACTACCTTTCCGATTTCATTCATTACTTCGATTAAAGTACGTAAACCGGGAGCAGTAATCCCATCATCATTGGTTACTAAAATTAACGGTTTTTTATCCATTGGTTTGAGTTTCACAGCTAATGTAAGAAATCTTTATTCGCTTTTCTTTTAAAACAATATTAACACTCCTCTTTTAGAATATATGTATCTTTATAGGCTATGTTAAAGAAGAAATAAAGCCATTTTTATGAGAAAATATATCTGGATATTAACATGTATACTTGTTAGTGGATTTGTGTTTGGATTTTCATTAAAGAATGAAGATCCTAATCAAGACAAATTATTAATTGAAATCATTTCTTATGTTTTAGACCGGGGGCATTATGACCCTAAAGAAATGAATGATACTTTCTCAGAAAACGTTTTCATGAATTATCTGGACAATCTTGACGGTCAGCATCGCTTTTTTTTGAATTCGGATATAAAAACTTTTGAGCCATTTCGATATCAAATTGATGACGAGGTTAAAAAGGCACAAATTAATTTTTTCAATCTTACCCATTCTAAATTAATGGAGCGGATGGAGCAAGTAGAAGGTTTTTACAAAGAGCTTTTAGAACAGCCCTTTGATTTTACAATAAAAGAAGAAATCAACTTAAATTATGAAGATGCACCCTATGCAAAAAACATTCAAGAATTAAAAGCTATTTGGAGAAAACGTTTTAAGCTCAATACGTTAGAGTCTTTTACTACAAAAAAAGAGGAGGAGCTCCAAAAAAAGGAACAGGACACTAATTATACGATGATCCCCGATCAAAAACTTGAGGAAAATGCCCGTAAAGACCTCCTCGAAAACATGAGCTATTTCTTTGAAAACTACAATGATCTTAAACGTAAGGACTGGTTTTCTATTTACATTAATTCCATTGTAGTTCAGTTTGATCCTCATACCTATTATTTTGCTCCTCAAGACAAGGACCGTTTTGATATGTCCATTTCCGGTAAATTTGAAGGAATAGGAGCGCGATTAAGTAAACGTAACCAACAAATTAAAGTGGTTGAAATCATCTCTGGAGGACCCGTTTGGAGAGGCAATCATTTAGAGGTCGGCGATGTAATTTTGAAAGTCAGACAAGAAGATGAATCAGAGCCTATTGACATTTCCGGAATGGTTATAGACGACGCTGTAAAATTAATAAAGGGCCCAAAAGGGACACAGGTTTTTCTAACGATTAAAAGAGTAGAAGGAACTATAGAAGAGGTAGCCATAACTAGAGATGTTGTGGAGTTGGAAGAAACCTATGCTAAATCTACTCTCATAAAAGATAATTCAAGTTTTTATGGAATAATTGAGCTCCCAAAATTTTATATCACTTTTGATGACTATAATCAAAGAAATGCAGCGACAGATGTAAAGAAAGAATTGGAACAACTTAAACAAAAGAACGTCAAAGGGATAATATTGGATTTGAGAAATAATGGCGGGGGATCATTAAAAACGGTAGTTGATATGACGGGATATTTTATAGATGAAGGTCCAGTTGTTCAAGTAAAAAGTACAGGAGGAAGAAAAGAAGTGCTGAAAGATGAAGATCCCAATGTCATTTGGGATGGTCCACTAGTGATTTTGGTAAATGAATTTTCTGCATCTGCTTCTGAAATAATTGCAGCAGCACTGCAAGATTACAAGCGCGCTATAATTTTAGGAAGTGCACAAACCTTTGGGAAAGGAACAGTTCAAAATATAGTTGATCTGAATCGTATGATAACAGGAGGTACTTATGGCGATTTAGGAGCATTAAAAATTACTACAGATAAGTTTTATCGAATAAACGGTGAATCTACCCAGTTGGAAGGGGTGAAAAGCGATGTCGTTTTTCCTGATCGTTATGCTTATGTAGAAATGGGAGAAAAAGATCAAGATAATCCATTATCATGGGATAGAATCACCCCGGCAAACTTTAAGCCATATGCTACAATGACCAATTACGAATACGCTGTTGAAAGAAGCAAACAGCGCCTCAAAGAGAATCCGATAGTTAACCTAATAGATGAACAAGCACAATGGGTTGAGAAACAACAAAATGATTTTACATATTTCTTGGACTACAATTCCTTTAAATCTGAAAGAGAAACAAAAAAAGAGTATGCAAAGAGATTTAAAAAACTATCAGAATTCTACACAACCTATCAATTTGAATGGCTTCCTGAAGCAGGTTCTAGCGAAAAGCCCAATGATGATTTAATTGAAAAAAGAAATCGAGGAGTGGAGTCTCTAAAGAAAGATATTTACATCTCAGAGGCTATAGAAATATTAAAGGACCTTTCTACTTCTTTAAAAGTTGAGCGTTCAATAGTACAAACTAAAAAAGAGTAAATCCATTTGGAATTTAATCGTGCTTTAAATCGATTAAAAAAGGACGTTTGGGCACGTCTTAGCGCGCTCTTTATTTTGGTAATTTGTTTGGTTGCTTTATTTGCCTACCAGCTGGCTCCAGATCAAACAAGATTTGCCAACCAAATGCATTTATCGATACATTCTCAGCCTCCTGGGTTTTCTTGTGAAATTTTAATAATACCTAGTAAGTCTGATAAAACGTTAAAAAAGCACTTTTTTACAGGGACTTTAAATGAACAAGAGGAGATCCCTATAGATGAAATTTTTTGGACTGAGGAAGGTTTGTCATATAAGCGTTTCGGTAATACAACGGATTATTACGAAAAAGTTACTTTAGATCAGTTCCCAGAGGGCACTACCCGTGAAATTATTGAAGCTAAGTTTTTAAAAAAACATTTTTTCCCATTGGGGACAGATAAATATGGAAGAGATTTGTTGAGTAGGCTCATTGTAGGTTCTAGAATTTCTATTTCCATAGGTTTTGTAGCAGTTTTTATTTCCCTTCTCTTAGGAGTTTTTTTGGGCGCTTTGGCAGGTTTTTTAGAAGGGATAGTGGATAAAACAATCATGTGGCTTATCAATGTGATGTGGTCGATCCCCACTCTTTTGATGGTGATAGCAATCACACTAGTCTTAGGGAAGGGATTTTGGCAAGTATTTATAGCAGTTGGTTTAACGATGTGGGTAGAAGTTGCTCGCTTAGTCCGCGGCTTGGTAAAATCAACAAAAGAAGAGCTCTTTGTCCAAGCAGGTACAGTTTTGGGTTTTTCAAAAACAAGAATATTACTGAACCACATTCTGCCCATGACTATAGCCCCACTAATAGTGCTTTCAGCTGCGAATTTTGCTAGTGCAATTTTATTGGAAAGTGGGCTTAGCTTTTTAGGAATTGGTGCACAACCTCCAATACCTAGTTGGGGAGGCATGGTAAAAGATCATTTTAAATACTTACTATTGGGTAAACCGTATTTGGCTTTATTGCCAGGGATCGCAATTATGAGTCTCGTGTTAGCTTTTATGACACTGGGAAACAGTCTAAGAGATGCTCTTGACGTTCGCAATTAATACAATCTACTTGCATCTAAATTTAAATAAATAAAAAACATCAAACTGAATGCTATTAAATTAGTTCCTCCAGAACTGATAAAGGGAAGTGGAATTCCAACAGTTGGAACCAAACCCAAGGTCATTCCTATGTTTATGAAAAAGTGAATAAATAGAAGGCTTGCAAAACAATAGGAGAAAATTCTACTAAAGGATTGGGTGTGTTTTTCCGCTCTGTAAAGTACTCTTAAAATGAGCAAAGTAAAAAGAAGTACCACGCCACTACTTCCTAAAAAGCCCCATTCCTCTCCAATTGTACTGAAAATATAGTCCGTGTGTTGTTCTGGGACAAATCCACCTTTGGTTTGTGTTCCGTTTAAAAATCCTTTTCCAAATAAACCACCCGATCCAATAGCGATTTTGGACTGATTGATGTTATACCCAATGCCTTGGGTGTCTGTTTCTAGTCCTAAAATTATATTGAAACGGTCTCGATGACGTTGCTCAAATATTGAGTTAAAAATAAAATCAACAGAAAAAGAAAAAAAAACAGAAATCGTTAAGGCAAAAAGAAATGGTTTTAATTTGATTTTGCGAAACCTGCGTAGGGAAATCAAATAAATTAAAAAAAGAAGAAAGCCTAATGTCAAACTAAAAGATACAGGATCAAAAAGAAGTGTTCCTATAAAAACAACCATCAGTCCAAATCCTAAGAATAAAATCCTAAGATCCAGACCTTCTCTAATTAAGACAAAAAAGAGTCCCATAAAAACCAATGCTGATCCAGCATCAGGTTGTAAGATAATAAGGATGATAGGAAGGGCAATGATCAAAAGTACTTGACCTATAGCACTCCATTTTTTAAAATCCATCTGAAGGGAACTCAGTCGAGTAGTCACCAACAAAGCAGTAGTAATTTTTACAAATTCAGAAGGCTGTAAGCTAAAACCACCAATCAGATACCAAGAGGTTGCTCCAGAAATCTTTTGACCAAAAAGGAACAGACCCAACAAACTAAAAATGGAAAGACCGTAAAGCAAGTAGGACAAATGTTCAAAAAAATTAGAATTAATGAATAAGACAAGAGGAAGAAACAGTAAGGAAACTACAAACAACCAAAATTGTTTTCCAGCAGAGGTTCCCCATTCCCAAAAAGGGGTGTCTGCCTCTGTAAAACCTGTAGAATAAATATTTACAATACCGAAGCAGACCAAAAACAGATAAAGGATAAAACTTACCCAATCCACACGAAAAATCATATTGTTATTCATTGATAGAAAAAGGTTTACCAAGAAGAGGTTTTTCATATTCAGACTCCAAGCTTCCTTGAAGCATTCTGTTTTCAAGCCAATTCCTTTTTACAGAACCGTTTAAATATTTTTCTATCATCAAGCTGGCTATGGGGGCAGCCCATCGACCTCCCCAATATCCGTTTTCAATGAATACAGCAAGCGCTATTTTTGGGTCTTCTTTTGGAGCAAATGCAATAAAAATAGAATGGTCTGTAAGTTGAGTTTTTTCTCCTTTAAGGAGAATAAAATTTTCTACAGTTCCTGTTTTTCCACATACCTCAATTCCATCGATTTTAGCAATTCGGGCTGTTCCACGTTCGACTACTTGGTGCATTCCCTCAATAACAGTTTCAAAATGTTGCTGATCTATTAAAGTGGTATTTTTTGGGTAAAGTGAATCATTCGTTACTTGAGAAACCCTTTTTCTGAAATGAGGTTTTCTGTAATATCCTCTGTTAGCAAGAATGGCAGTAAAGTTTGCCATTTGAATGGGGGTTGTAAGAATTTCTCCTTGCCCTATGGAGTTGGAAATTATAGTAGAAGCACCCCAACTCCCTTTGGGATACCATTTGTTATAATAGTTACTTGTAGGGATAAAGCCTTTTTTTCCTGTTGGTAAATCGTAACCCAAATAATTTCCTAAACCAAATTTATCAAGATGTCTTTTCCAAAGATCTACTCCCTCTTCCGGGCTAGGTTGACTATCAATGATGCGCATAAATGTTTTGGCAAAATAGGAGTTGCAAGAGTTGTAAATCCCTTTTATCAAATCACTTTGTGTTCCAATACTGCAATGGCACCTCATAAAAGCACCCCGGGCGTAATAATGACCTTGATTACATGAAAAAAGAGTATTTGGGGTAATGACTTTTTCTTGAAGTCCAATAAGGCCATTGAGTATTTTAAAGGGAGAACCAGGTGAAATCTCAGATTGTAGACTTCGATCAAATAAGGGTTTGGCAAGAGTGTCGTTTAAAAGCTCTTTAAAATTCTTTGATCGTGTCCTACCTATCAATTCATTGGGGTTGTAATTGGGCGCTGTTATCAAAGCCAATACTTCCCCTGTTTTGGGCTCTAAAGCAACAATTCCACCTCTTTTATTTCTCATCAGTGACTCTCCGTACACTTGTAAATCTGCATCTAACGTTAGAGTAATGTTTTCTGCTGCCTCAGGAGCTTTATCATAAGCACCCTCTTCGAAAGATCCTAAAATTCGATTGAATCGGTCTTTTTGAAACAGCTGAATCCCTTTTTTCCCTCGCAGAACATGCTCATACGTCTTTTCTATGCCCTGCCTTCCAATCATTTCACCTAGGTCATAGTCTGTTTTTGATTTAATCTCATAACGATTGGTTTCACTAGTATAACCTAAAACATTCGCACCAGCAGTAATTTTGTAATCTCTATCTGATTTTTTTTGAAAATAAAAACCCGGCAATTTCCACATTTTTTCTTGAATCCGTGCAACTTCTTCCATGGACAATTGTCTTAAAACTACTGAAGGAAGTTTGTAAGAAAAGCTTTTGGCTTCTCTGATTTTTTGCTCAAGTTCTCCTTTACTAAGGTTCAAATTTGAGATAAGAGTTAAGGTGTCAAAAGGCAACAGGTTTTCTGGAACAACCATGAGGTCGTAAACGGGCTTATTGGCAACCCAAAGGGTTCCATTTCTGTCGTATATTAATCCACGTGTAGCATAGACAGGACGTTCTTGAATTGCATTACTAAAGGATCTTTCAGAATAATCAGAATTGAATAATTGCAATGCCATTAATTGGAAGAGAAAAACTAGGGAACTTCCAAGTGTAAAACTTATTAAAATAATTTTACGAATCATTTAATTTTTTGTAAAACCGGGAGGTCAATGAAATTAAAAGTAAGGAAAATAAAAAAGTGAACAAGCTGTACTTTAAAATAAGATACTTTGCAGACCAACTGAAGAATACAAAACTAAAATAAAGCAAATGATGAACTCCCAGAAGAAGGGTTAAGAAAAAATATTTGTTAATGGTCCTGTTATCGTTTTGAAAATGTGGTGGAATCTCTGCAGTGACACCAAAAGCATTCCTAATTAGCATGGGTCTTAAAAATGAAACAGTAAGAGTGGCAATAGTATGTGCTCCCCCGGAAAGACTAAAAAAATCAATTGAAAAGCCAATCAAAAACCCCACGATAATAAAAAGGGTTTGATTGGTTTTAAAAGGATAAATTACCAGAAAAAGCAAATAGATCATTGGATTGATAAAACCGAATAACTCCATTTTACTACAGACTAATATTTGAAGTAAAACAAGCAGAATGAAAGAAACACTAAGACTGATAGAATCTCGATTCATTTAATTGTTTCTTTATATAAGGTATTGATTTCTTCTTGGTCTAAATGTTCAACGACATAAACATAATAAAGTGTAGTGGGATCATCAAAAAGTTTAGCGTTAATGGAATAATAACCGCTGGTTGTATTTTTCTCAAATGATGTAATTTTTCCTAGTGGAATTCCAAAAGGAAAGTAGGAAGACATTCCCCCGGTTACTATGGTGTCTCCAACAGCCAGTTGGGCATTTTGAACCACATCTTCTATAACAAAATCAGTTGTTCCTGTACCTTTCCAAGAAAGGGACCCTAGGGTATTGCTTTTTTTAAGCCGGACATTTATCTTTAAATCTTGGTTGAGAATAGAAACTATACTAGAATAGTGATCGGAGACTGATTTTACTATACCCACAATACCTTGATTGGAAAGTACCGCCATTTCTTTTTTAATACCATCTTCATAGCCTTTATCAATAAGAATGTAATTTATTTGATTCAGGTAACTATTTCTTATTACGTTAGCCTCTTTGACTTTATATGGGAAGCGTTTTTTTGTTTTTAAAATACTGGGATAAAGTGGGATGTTATTTGATTTAAGCTCTTTTTCTTTGAGCTTCTTATTTTCTGCCAGAAGCATTTCATTTATTTTTTTTAAACGAAAATAGTTTCCGATAGTATTGCTAAAATCATTTAATCCTTGTGAAAAGTACATGCCATAACGTTGCATGTGTTTTTGATGAAAACGGCTCCTTCCATTTAAAAATAGAAGGGAAATAAAAAGTAGAACAATGTAAAGAATGAGGTTTCTATGCTGTACGAGCGCATTTAAAATTCGCTGCATACTTTTTATTTTATAAGAACTGGCTTAAATCGTTCAACGTTTTTTAAAGCAATTCCAGTACCACGTACCACTGCTTGAAGGGGTTCTTCAGCAACATAAATGGGTAAGTCTGTTTTTTTTGAAAGACGTTGATCTAGACCTCGTAATAAAGCGCCACCCCCAGCGAGATAGATACCAGTATTATAGATGTCTGCGGAAAGTTCTGGAGGAGTGAGTGATAGGGCTTCCATTATGGCATCCTCAATTCTAATTATAGATTTGTCTAATGCTTTGGCAACCTCTACGTGATTGATCATTACTTGCTTGGGTTTTCCTGAAAGTAAGTCCCTACCTTGTACAGACATTTCTTCTGGAGGGTTTTCAAGTTCTTCTACAACACTCCCGACAAGTATTTTAATTTTTTCGGCAGTACGATCTCCAATATACAAATTGTGTTTGCTACGCATGTAGTTAATGATGTCATTTGTAAAGACATCCCCTGCTATTTTTATGGACTTATCACAAACAATTCCAGAGAGGGCAATGACAGCGATTTCTGTTGTTCCTCCACCAATATCAACAATCATATTTCCTTTGGGCTGCATAATATCAATCCCTATACCAATGGCTGCTGCCATTGGTTCGTGTATGAGGTAAACTTCTTTACCATTAACACGTTCTGCAGATTCCTTTACGGCTCGCATTTCTACTTCGGTTATCCCAGAGGGGATACAAATTACCATTCTAAGAGAGGGAGAAAAGAAACGACGATGTAAAGTAGGGATGCTCTTTATCAAGCGATTGATCATCTGTTCAGAAGCATTAAAATCAGCAATCACTCCATCTTTTAAAGGGCGAACTGTACGAATATTTTCATGAGTTTTTCCCTGCATCATGCTGGCTTCCTCACCAATGGCAATCACCTTTTCTGTTCTTCGATCTATTGCGACTATAGACGGACTATTGACTACTACCTTGTCATTGTGGATAATAAGGGTATTTGCAGTACCTAAATCGATTGCTATATCTTCTGAAAATAATCCCATTTTGAAAGATTAATAAGTAAAATTAAGAATTAATGTTTAAAGTGCCGCACTCCAGTCAAAACCATTCGCATTTGATTTTCATCGCAATAGGCTATAGACAAATTGTCTTTGATCGAACCTCCGGGCTGTATGACCGCATTTATTCCTTCTTGGTGAGCAATTTCAACACAATCTGGGAACGGGAAAAACGCATCACTAGCCATTACAGCATTGTTGAGATCAAAGCCGAAACTCTTTGCTTTATTGATTGCTTGTTGTAAAGCGTCTACTCGTGATGTTTGTCCGGTGCCTGAAGCGAGCAATTGTTTGTTTTTTGCCAATACGATGGTATTGGACTTGGTATGCTTACAAATTTTTGAAGCGAAAAGCAGGTCTTCAACTTCGTCTTTACTGGGTGCTTTTTTTGTTACTGTATTCAAATCGGCTTGTTCGTCCGTTTTGAGGTCTTTGTCTTGAACAAGGACACCATTAAGACAACTTCTCAAACTCTCTTTCGGAAGTTTATTTTCCTTTTGGATTAATAAAATTCGATTCTTTTTTTCTTGAAGTAGTTGGAGTGCTTCATCCTCGTAACCAGGAGCAATAACCACTTCACAGAACAGTGTGTGTATGGCTTCAGCTGTTTTAATATCAATCGTTTTATTGCATATTAACACTCCACCAAAAGCAGAAACAGGATCGCCAGCCAGTGCAGCAGTATAGGCTTGGTGTAGGGTTTCACGAACGGCAAAACCACAGGCATTATTGTGTTTTAAGATGCCAAATGCTGGTGGACCTTCATAGAATTCGGCCATCAAATGAACAGCTGCGTCTATATCAAGCAGGTTGTTATAAGAGATTTCTTTTCCGTGAAGATGCTCCAAAAGATTTGAAAGAGGTCCATAAAAATGCCCTTTCTGATGTGGATTTTCTCCGTAGCGGAGTTCTTGACATTCGCTAATGCTCAGTTTAAGTCTTTGTTCGGTTTTATTAAAGTGATTGAAAATTGCTGTGTCATAATGTGAGGAGGTATGGAAGGCTTTAACAGCAAAACTTTTTCGGTCTTCTAAAGAAGGAGTCCCATTGGTTTGTTGATACACGGAGATGAATTTATTGTAGTCTTCCTTATCAGAGATACATAGAACATCTTTAAAATTTTTGGCTGCAGCACGAATTAAGGCGATGCCTCCAATATCAATTTTTTCAATAATTTCACTTTCCGTAGCATTACCAGCTACTGTTTTTTCAAAGGGGTAAAGATCAACAATTACTAAATCAAAGGAAGGAATTTCATAAGTCTCTAATTCTTTTTGATCTCCGCTATTGTCCGAACGGTTTAGTATTCCTCCAAAAACTTTTGGATGAAGTGTTTTGACACGTCCCCCCAAAATTGAGGGATAGCCTGTGAGGTTTTCTACGGCATGCACTTCATGTCCTAAATCTCGAATAAAAGTTTCCGTTCCTCCTGTGGAATACAAGGCAACACCATTTTTCACCAAAAGATGGACTAAAGGTTCTAAACCGGTTTTATCAAAAACTGAAATTAATGCGGAAGTTATTTTTTTTGTTTGCATAAAGTATTAGAGACTTAATAATGAAGATCCATAGGTTTCTGAAATTAATGAACAACACGCTTCTAAAAGTTGTTCGTCTTCTGAAGAAAAGGGGTCTTTTTGATTGGAATCAATATCGATTTGTCCAATGTTTTTACCCTTTAAAAACAAAGGGACTACAAGTTCAGAACGCACTGAAATACTACATGCTATATAGTTCTCTTGCTCTTGTACATCGGGAACCATAAAATTTTTATTGGAAATAGCTACTTGACCACAAATACCTTTGCCAAAAGGAATAGAGGTATGTTCTGTAGGTAGTCCAGAAAAAGCCTTGAGATGAAGAGTTTCATTATTAAAATCAGCAAAATAAAAGCCTACCCAATCGTAGTGATCGTAACGCTCTCTCAAAAGAGAACAACAAGTTTCAAGGCCTTGTTGTGCAGATAGTTTTGACCTAGAAAATAACATTTTAAGCTCTTTGAGAACCAGAAACGGATCCGTTTTTAATGACATCCGACAAAAGTAAGGATTATCTTATTTACAATCAGCGATATCAAAGGCAATTTAGGGAAAGCACCGAATTAACTTTATTTTAATTTTTTTGTAAGATCACAAGCTTTAATTTTGGATTGAAACTCATTTATGAAAACAAGTTTTTACATATCGGGAATGACCTGTATGGGTTGTCAAAAATCGGTCACAGAAAAAATAAGTAAAATTAATGGAATACATGCCGTTTCAGTTGATTTAGAAAGCGGAAAAGCGGTCATTGATTCGGAGCGAATACTTACTTCCCAAGAAATTTCAGAACAAATAGGTTCTAAATACACCGTGCATAATAAAGCTTCTATTCTAGGCGGGGAACAACCATCTTCCAAAATGAAACAGTTGACCCCTCTCTTGCTTATTTTCATCTATCTCTTAGGAGGAACATTTTTTTTAATTTATAAATTCCAATTGACTAGCGATAAAGGGATGACCCTGTTTATGGGTTTGTTTTTTATCGTATTCAGTTTTTTTAAGTTCTTGGATTACAAAGGATTTCCAGATTCGTTCAGCCGTTACGATCCTTTGGCAAAAAAAATTCCGGTATATGCCCAGGTGTACCCTTTTATTGAAACCTTGCTGGGAATTGCTTTTTTATTGGAATGGCAATTGAAGATCGCGTTGCTTACCACAGTAGTTGTTTTATCAATTACCACAATAGGAGTGTTGCGTTCGCTACTCCAAAAAGCCCAAATAGAATGTGCTTGTTTGGGAACTGCTTTAAAGTTGCCAATGACAGAAGCCACCCTTATTGAAAATGGAATTATGTTGGTGATGTCCTTTTACCTCTTCTTGAACTAATTGATTAAAATTCAGTATTTTTGCAGCATGAAGATGAAACGTTTATTTAGTATATTTCTCGCTTTTCTCCTTTTAGGGACTCGAGTAGGATTTGCATTAAATGTTCATTATTGTGGCGATCATGTTGCTAATGTTTCTCTTGTCTACAGTCCAGAAAATTGTGGTATGGAG
>Ga0255764_10001143_pt1 | contig 22974 bp, 19 predicted proteins | sample 071ome_30_FD_179964 | JGI IMG/M metagenome (GOLD analysis project Ga0255764, IMG submission 179964) | Coastal salt marsh microbial communities from the Groves Creek Marsh, Skidaway Island, Georgia - 071406AT metaG (version 2) | ecosystem: Environmental > Aquatic > Marine > Intertidal zone >... | reverse complement strand
AAACCGACGCTGGATCGCCCTCCTTCGGTATGTCACCTTCGCCTTTTAGGTCGGCGAGAGTCGAAACGCCAGCTGGCAAAGGCTGGTTGCCGGTAGAGAAAACAAAAACAAACGGCCGTTTAGGAAGAGCGGAGAGACGGTTGGTTGACGACCACTCAGGAGAAATTTCATCGAGCATGTCGAGATAATTAAGGTCTCTAAAGCGATCCATTGTGATTAAACAGACAGCGTCTGACTGCTCAAGGACATACTTCAACTCGTCACGCCGGTTCATAAAATTAATGGGCACCGCCACAGCGCCGGCGCGCGCGATTGCGAACTTCAGTGCAACGAATTCAGGGTAATTTGCCATCAAAAGGGCAACGTGGTCTCCCTTTCGCACCCCCTTTGAAACGAGGCCCACCGCTAGTTCGGTCACCCATTGATCAAGGGCACGGTAAGAAAAGCAACCTCGCTCACTTACGACGAACTCGTTGTCAGGCCACTCTGAGGCCGCTAGCGACAGCGCCTGATCAAGGGTCAGCGGATTCCACGCTGGCTTGGCCTGCTCCAGCGCCGCTTGCCTGTCTGCTGGCAACATCTTGTGCATACGGGACACACCTCGCGCGCAATGCCGCGCTCCTCTTTAATTCCAGCCCTGATCCTGCCGGTACGAGGCAATCCAGCTGAAAGCTGGCGGCCGTCGCCACCCTTAAATAGCCTTGTCTCAGAGCGACAGGATGTCGCGCGTTTCGCGAAACTTCACCTCACCGTCGGACAAATCGTATACCTCAGCCCGATGACGCACGTATCGGCGATCACGTTTTACAAACTTTTCTATCGCCTCCGTTTTGATCTGGACAGTCGCTCCCACATAAATCGGCGCAATAATCTCAGAGTCATGAAACGTATGAATGGAACCGATTGAAAAAGGCTTAGTGTGATCAAACTGAACCGACAAAATAAAATGCGATAGCAGTAACGGCGGAACGATTGCGCTACCAAAAGGTGAAACCCCGGGAATACGCCACACATTCATCTTCCATGCCTCATACCACGGGTTAAAGTCTTCCACACCATCGGCATACATCACCACTAATTCGGGCGTCAGGCAGAGTTCCCTGGACAGCACGTCACCCACCTCGACCATCTCCCAATAGGGTTGGCAATCCTCCTCGAGAGACTCGATAAATACGCGCGTTTGCTCGCGCTGCATTTCTGTTTGCGGCCTGACCCAATGCCCCTGGGTTGCTTTTTCAGCGGTAGCAGGATCCCGTTCGTCTGACGTCACTGTATTTCGTCCTTGTCTGCCGTGGGCACCGTAACCTCTACTGTCCCCACCGTTTTCTTATCGCCCACCTCGTTTTCGCACCAGACATCAACCACAAATCGCCACCCCTCCTCAACGACTAGTTTCTGGGAGATCACGCCATGAACCGAGATAACTTCATCCGCCACCGTGGCATTTATGTACTTGCAGGCGACCCGAGAACCGCAAAAAAAGTGGCGGCCAAAATGGTTTACGCACATCTCTGAGATATAGGCTGAGGTCATTTCTCCCGTTTGAATAGGTGCCGATAACCCCGTGGACTTTGCGTAATCAACATCCCAATGATTTGGGTTAAATCGTCCCCAAACCCTCGAACCCATGAGCTGTATCACCGCTCGTTTTTTGATGGTCTGCAGTCGCCAGCCAACTGGCGTCTCGCCCGTCACCTGTTCACCCAAATTTTCTTTCACCCACCGCTCTCCAGTGTTCCGCTATCTGTGGTTATTGCCGCCGCTGAAAATTTTGAGCGGGACAGGTTGACAACTTAGCATTTATTTCAACACTATTGTTGACAATTTGCAATGCCCCTACTCATAATTCCAGCCACAGATTTGGAAGCCCAGTTGAGTAACCGCGGCCGCGCGCCGCCCCAAGAGGTCCTAGAGTTAGAATCATGGCGGATGCACCAAAAAACCAAGTTTTGGACGTACTCATTATTGGCGCGGGTTTAGCTGGACTCCGCGCCCTCCACACGTTTCGTGGCGCAGGTCTGAACTGCCAGATACTCGAGAAATCTGACGAAGTGGGTGGGGTGTGGAACTACAATCGCTACCCTGGCGCCCGTTGCGACGTAGAAAGCTACGACTACTCCTACTCATTTTCCGCCGAGCTCGAGCAAGAATGGCGCTGGACCGAACGATACGCGCAGCAACCCGAAATTCTTAGTTATATCCGCTTCGTCGCCGAAAAATTTGACCTGCGAAAGCATATTAAATTCGACCACGCATTAGCAGAAGCGCGATATGACGAGGCTCGGTGTCACTGGGAACTTCGCTCCACCCGCGGTGAAACATGGGTCGCCAAAACCGTGGTTATGGCGACCGGGCAGCTGTCAAAACCCAAGAAACCGGATTTAACTGGCGAATCTGATTTTACCGGAGAGATCTATCACAGTGCGTTGTGGCCCCGCGAGCAAGTCAACTTCAAAGACAAACGCGTAGGGATTATTGGCACCGGATCCTCCGGTGTTCAAATGACGCCTGTCATCGCTGAGCAGGCACGGCACCTCTACGTCTTTCAGCGCACTGCTAATTACAGTATTCCAGCCTGCCACGCAGACATCAGTGATCAAGAAGACGCTGATATAAAAGCGCGTTATCGCGAAAGGAGAGAGCAAGCCAAAAACTCACCCAGCGGACTCGGATTTGTGCCAAGCGGAAAATCCGCCCTCGATGACACGCCCGAGGAGCGTGAAAAAATATTTGAGGCGGCATGGCGGAGACTGGGCTACGGGTTTGCGCTGGCCTACAAAGATATTCTCCTAAACAGGGAAGCCAATGACCTAGCTAAAGCGTTCGTGCATCGCAAAATTGCTGAAAAGGTAAATGACCCAGAAATTGCGAAAAAACTGACGCCAAAAGGCTTTCCTTTTGGCGCCATGCGACCCGCGGTAGATCACCTGTACTATGAATCTTTTAATCGCGACAACGTCGAGCTCGTTGACATCAAAGCAGATCCCATTGAAGAACTGGTGGCGACGGGCGTTAAAACATCGCGGAACGAGTACCCCGTCGATATTCTTATCTACGCTACCGGTTTCGATGCGTTTACCGGCTCGCTTTTTACGCCGGACATTCGGGGTCGCAATGGCATTTCGTTGCAGGAAAAATGGTGCGATGGCCCCGTCAACTATCTAGGCTTGAGCACCTCTGAGTTTCCTAACTTTTTTATCATCGCCGGCCCGGGCAGTCCTTCGCTCCTCAGCAACGTTTTGCTTTCAAGCGAAGAACACGTGGACTTCATCTGCGAATTGCTTGTTTCCATGAAAGGCAGGCAGATGAAGGAGATTGAGGCCCTGCCCCAGTTTGAAAAGGACTGGGTGGCGCACGTTAACGAGCGATCAAAAGAGACGCTGTACCCCCTCGCCAGCTCGTACTACGTGGGAGCAGAAGTAGCGGGCAAACCTCGCGTCTTTATGCCCTACTCAGGAGGGGTAAGGGGATACCGGCGGATACTGGAGCGCGTGAAAGCCAATGACTGGGAGGGTTTTCGCTTCGGCTAGGACTCAACAATAAGACGCTACTCTATCTAGCCAGACGCGGGCGCCGCCCAACCAATGACTCGCCCCACAAGACCGACTCCACCTCTACGCTCTCGAGCATACCGGGCAAGCGCCTCGTGAGCAGGTAAAAAAAACCGGGGTGATATCCCCGGTAAAAGCCATGAGCCCCAAGCAACAAACTTTAAAATTCGTAAGTCGCGCGAACACCCCAGGTCCTGGGTGGAGATAACCACATGGTCTTTGATCCTATCGAGGTGTTGTCGAAGCCAAAGTTAAAGTACACCTCATCAGATAGGTTTTTACCGTACAACGCCACAGACCATCTCTCGTCTGCGCTAACAAAGGTAACGCTCGCATCGATCAAAGCGTAGTCGTCAAGTAAGAGAAAATTGAAATTATCAGCTGCCGAATCGTCTGCATAACTGTAGCTGGCTCGCCAACTCAGGCGACCCGCACCGCCTGCTGAGTGGTCGTAAGTTCCCGCAACAAACCAGGTTCTCTCCGAAACCATTTGCAATAGGAAGCTCCCAACATCGGTATCTTCACCAAAGGTGCGCTTCAGGAAATCTGCTTCATCGTAGGACGCGTCGACATATCCGTAACTAGCTTCTAGTGTCAGATTATCGGTAAGCGCGAAGACACCCTCCAATTCGATGCCTTGCATAGTCGCTTCTGCCGCATTGAAGATCGACTGCACGCCGGACTGATTGTTTGCCGACAACTGCATGTCTTCGTAGGCGTTGTGAAAGAGTGCGACGTTAAAACGCCCTCTCCCGTCACCAACATCAGTCTTCAAGCCGATCTCCAAAGCATCGACCACTTCCTCGTTGTATGGACCAGGTGTTGACCCAGGGGCGTCCGGACTGGTTACAAGACTGGTGTCAGAAAAACGGACGTTATAGCCACCGCTCCTGAACCCTCTGGAGTAGCTGGCGTAGCCCATCATGGCGTCGCTGATATTCCAGGTCAGCCCGACCTTGGGCGTAAAGTTCGACCAATCCTCGCTGTCATTGAAGGCCGGCTTGCAATCACTCAAGCTCGCCGACGAGCTCTCGCTAATCGGGTCACTGCCTCCGAAGTTCGAGCCAACGAAGCGCTTACAGTTACCGGTACCCGTGGGGTCTCCAATGACACCGATCGCAGCGTCTTTTTCTTCTGAGGAATAGCGCCCCCCTAGCGTCACTGTGAGCTTATCTGTGAGTGCAAAGTCAGCCTGCGCAAATACCCCAAAGGTCGAATGGTCAATGGTAGAGGATGCTCTTAGGTCCAGTGCATCGATGAGTAGACGCCGCTCGTTGTAGGTGTACTCCTGATCAAAAAAGTTTACGCCCGTGGTGAGAGTCATCCGATCTGAAATATCGCCGGACCAGCGAACCTCCAAGCTCAACTGTTCCTGATCAAAACCCGTACCCGGGGCAAATTGGAAGCGAATCGTATTGGGAGCACCGTCAATGTCTCCCCATACCTCCTGTTCCATATCGCGATAGCCCGCTACTGCTGTTAAAGAGCCATTCCACAGATCCCACACACCTTCGAGCGTCAGTGCAGACCACTCGATGTTGTTTTCACCAACGGTCGTTTGCCGCGTAGTGTTGTCAGCATAGGGATCAAGGTTAGGTTCGAAACCGGCGCACTCTGCCAATACCAGAGCAGGCACACCCAGACACATAAAGTTCCTACCCGACATACCGTCGGCATCGATATCACCGAACTCAGCGATTGCTGTGAACGTGCTGTTCTCTCCCCTAAAAGACACTGCAGGCCGCACAACCAAGGACTCTCTGGCGCCTTGCTCACCGCCGATTGTGGTGTTGTCCCAGATACCGTCTTGGTCTCGCCATAGCACGGCGAGTTTGCCAGCAACGTTATCCGATATTGGCCCGCTTATAAGGCCTCGAGCCTCAAACAGCCCGTAGGCGCCTGCGCCCACCTGCAGCTTGCCGGTCATCTCATCGTGATTAGGCCTCGTCGTTTTGACAGAAACTGCACCAGCACTGACGTTGCGCCCGAACAATGTGCCTTGTGGGCCCCTCAATACCTCCAGTGATTCGATGTCAAATACATCGGTTACGACACCGTAGATTGTGCCGAACGCAACACCATCCTGAACTACACCCACGGCGGGGTCTGAAGAGGGAATAGATTGGCCCGTAGTCCCCCATCCCCTAATCGAAAAGTTTGCAGTTCCCGGGACCGTGCCCTGTGGAGTCAATTGAACATTCGGTGCAGTAAAACCGATGTCAGTCAAATCTACCGCAAACATCGCCTCAATTTTCCGCCCAGAATAAGCGGATATTGCGATGGGCACATCCTGTACCGCCTCCGCGACAGATTTTTTCTGCGCGGTAACGTACACCTCCTCTAGCAATGCATTGTTCGCTTGCGCAGTTGCAAACGTAGTCGCTAGCGCTGTCGTTGTCCCTGCGACCGCAACAAAAAATCTTTTCCGGAAACCTGCGGTGTGCAGCACGTTGTCAAAGCCGAGCATAAGACCACCCTTTATTTTTGTTAACATACATGTTGATTATTCTCCTAGGAATTAACTATTGTCAACAATAATGTTAACTTTTTTTGGGCGGTCAATTATTAAGAAATCTCGCTTAGTCACGACGTTGAGCGCGTCATCTATTATGCGTCGGGGTGGGTAAAGGTGAGTAAAAAGGCAGGATGCTCTGTCTATGATCTCGACCTGAGTCTGTTAGGCAGCTTCATCGCGAACGCCCCATCATAGCCGGCTGAGTCTCACTCCTTGGCCGCTAAGATCGGACTATAAATACCGCTAATTCCCGTGTGTTGCGCCAGGGCGAGGTAACGGGTGATCACACAATCGCAGCAATAAAAATGTCGGAGAACTCGGCGCCGCCGAAACCACGATTAATAATCACCGCGTTGGGAAAGGCCTTGGTAGCGTGTCACATACGGATACTCGAGCTCCCCACGAACGAGATTCGGCCTTCGGGCAGCGTGTTTTTGGCCTCCCACTCCTGAAAGGCGAGGATATCCTCGGCAAAGCACAGTGGGTCAAGATCCGGTGGTTCATCAGCGTGCAGCGAGAATGACAACGCCAGTGCAAAAACCAACGGGCACAAAAAAGCGGGGGCCAACATCACCCCCGCTCACGGCTTCTAATCCCCCAGGATTATTCGTACGAGAGTTCCGTGGCTTTACCAGCAAACACTCGATGTACGTACACAGTGTAGCCCAATATCGCCGGCAATGTGACGATTGCGCCCCAAAAAATAAATTGCAGGGATTCCGTAGCCGCAGCCGCCTCCCACAAGGTCATGCGGCCGATCACGATATCGGGGTAAATACTGTACGCGAGGCCAATAGCGGCCATCATACAAATGACCATGAGCGCCACAAAGATAAACCAGCCATAGCCCGCGTGGAGCACCTTGGGGCGGCGTAGCATCCAGTCCATGCCGATGATCGCCAGCGCGCAGCTCATTGGGATGGGCAGCAAACCGATGGCATCAGGTAGCTTGAACCAGCGATCGGCGATATCAGCACTCACCAGCGGGGTTGCGATCGAAACCAGCAACAGCGCAAAAGCCATCGGTGGCAGCGCCAGCCGGCACCAGTGGGCGGCTTTATCGAAGAGCTCGTCTTCGGTTTTGATCAACAGCCAGGCACCGCCGAGCATGATGTAGAGCGCAGGAAGCGTGAGCGAGATCAAAATAGAAAAGGCCACGCTGATGGCATCACCCGTGAGGCCGGTAATATAAGCACCGAGCATCCAGCCCTGCGCCATCGAAGCCATCAGGGAGCCCAACGCAAAGAGCTTATTCCACATGGGCTGGCGGTGGTCCGCCGACTTCACGCGGAAGTCGAACGCTGCGCCCCTGAGAATCAGCCCCACCAGCATGATGGTGACCGGGATATAGAGCGCGGTGAGGATGATGCCGTGGGCCTTGGGGAAGGCGATCAGCAGCACCCCTACCCCCATCACGATCCAGGTCTCGTTGGCATCCCAGAAGGGGCCGATCGAGGCGATCATGGTGTCTTTCTCGGCGTCAGTACCAAAAGGCAGCAACATGCCCACGCCAAGATCGAACCCATCCAGAATCACGTAAAGCAGCAGCGACAGGCCCATCGCCGACACAAAGAAAAGCGGCAGCGCTTCACTCACGCGGTGGTCCCTACCAGTGGCGTGCCCAGGGGGTTCGAGTCTTCTTCAAGTGACTTGGCTGGCTTCACCGCCATAATGCGCAGCGCCTTCATGTAGGCAATCATCAGGGCAATATAGAGGCCCACGTAACCAAACAGCGTGCCCGCGAGCGTTGCGGACGGGTGCTGCGCGACCACCTCGGTCGTGGACACCAGTCCCTGCACAATCCAGGGCTGCCGGCCAATCTCGGTCACGTACCATCCAGCCACGCTGGCGACCCAACCCGAGAAGGTCATGAGCGACACGGCCCGCAGCGCCACACTGTTCAGCTTGCCGCGCCTAAACAGCTGCCACGCGCCCCACCACGACACCAACAGCATCAAGGTGCCCACACCGGTCATGACACGGAAGGACCAGAATACTGGCGCCACCGGGGGGTGCTCAGCAAAATCATTGAGGCCTTTTACCTCGCCCTCGGGGTCGTGGGTCAAAATCAAGCTCGCCGCATAGGGGATTTTGATCGCGAAGCGGGTCTCGCGGGCTTCCTCATCGGGGATCCCCACAATGGTAAACCCGGCGCCCTTTTCGGTCTCCCAGACGGCCTCCATCGCTGCCACCTTGGCGGGCTGGTGCTCGAGGGTGTTCAGGCCATGCAGATCGCCCGCCAAAATTTGCAGTGGGATCACCAGCGCGGCGGTGTAGATACCGGTCTTGAGCACCATCTTGGTCGCGGGACCATCCACGCCCTTGCGGACTCGGTAGGCACAGACACCCGCCACCAAGAACGCCGAGGTCAGCAGACTCGCGAGCATCATGTGGGTAAAGCGGTACGGGAACGAAGGATTAAAAATAATCGCCGACCAGCTCTCGGCAAAAAACTGCCCGTCGCGAATCTCATAGCCCGCAGGCGTGTGCATCCAGGAGTTGAGCGCGAGAATCCAGAAGGCCGACAGCGAGGTGCCAAACGCCACCAGGAAAGTTGAGATTAAATGGGTGCGATTCGACACCCGCTGCTTACCAAAGAGCATGATGCCGAGGAACGAGGCCTCAAGGAAAAACGCGGTCAGTACCTCATAGCCCAGCAAGGGGCCCGCGATGTTGCCAGTGCGCTCCATAAAGCCCGGCCAGTTAGTGCCGAACTGAAAGCTCATGGTAATGCCCGACACAACGCCCAATGCAAAGGTCAGGGCATACACCTTGACCCAAAAGTTATAGGCGTGTTCCCAGTACATGTTGCCGGTTTGGGTGTAGCGCACGCGGAAGAACAGCAGAAACCAACCCAGCCCGATCGTAATGGTCGGGAACAGAATATGAAACGTGATGTTCGCCGCAAACTGGATGCGCGAGAGTACAAAGGGGTCGAGTTCCATGGGGCACCTATTTCATTGGCCGCGAAATATACGAAATTTGCCCGCCAAACGACGACTAATCGGCATGGTTTTTTGTCATGCGCCACATTCGTGAGATTTATGGGCTTTTGTTGGGGGATTCATGGTGGTTTTGCTAGGGTCGGGGGCCCCTGCCCTGATCCTTGGACCGCGATGGCCCGTAAACAGGGGCATTCCGCCCTTCTATCCGAACCAAACCCCACCGGGAGCCCCCACCCACCATGCGTTGTATCCGGATCCTGAGTGTTGTGTTGCTGCTGGCCGGGTGCGCCAGTGGCAGCGAACAGGCCCAGAACGACCAACCCATCTATGAAACCACCGACAGGGAGTGGCCCGTGAGCGCGCACTACGACGGCAAACGCTTTTACAACACCAGTGGTGCCGACAAGGGCGCGGGGGATATCAGCCAATTCCTGTGGCAGAACCTGTGGAACAAAGAAAAGTGGCCCAAACAGGTCGAGAACCCCCCAGCCGACCCCATTGTGGACCGGGTGACCGAGGGCATCCGCGCCACCTACATTAACCACGCCACGGTGCTGGTGCAGGTGGCGGGCCTTAATATCCTCACCGACCCGGTGTGGTCAAAGCGCGTGAGCCCGGTGACCTTTGCCGGGCCCAAGCGGGTGCGCGACCCCGGTATCCCGATTGAGGCGCTGCCCGAGATCGACCTGATTCTGGTGAGCCACAACCACTACGACCACCTCGACACCGCGAGCCTCAAAACACTGCGCCAGCAGCAAGAGAAAGAGCCGGTGATTGTGTCGGGGCTCGGTAACGCCAAGCTCCTAAAAAAACAGGGCTACCCAAACGCGTTAGAGCTCGACTGGGGCGAGCACAAACAGGTAGGCCCCACCACCGTGCACTTTGTGGAGTGCCAGCACCGCTCGGGGCGCGGCGTAGCCGACCAAATGAAAACCCTGTGGGGCTCGTTTGTGGTGGAGACCCCCGAAGGCGCGATCTACTTTGCGGGCGACACCGGCTACTCGCCGCACTTTAAAGCCCAGGGCGAGCAATACGGGCCCTTTGCGCTGAGCCTGTTGCCGATTGGCGCCTACGAACCCCGCTGGTTTATGAAAGACATCCACCTAAACCCCAGCGAGGCGGTGCAAGCGCACCTGGACCTCAGCAGCCAGCAAAGCCTTGGCATTCACTTTGGGGTGTTTCAGCTTACTTGGGAGGCGATTAACGACCCCATTACCGATCTTGGGGCCGCGTTGGATGCACAGAGGCTGCCGAGAGAGACGTTTTGGGTGTTGGAACCGGGCAAATGGGCTGAGATACCCCAGTAACATCTCGCGGCATCGCTCATGCGTTATAAACAGTGATCGTAGCCAGAGTTGATCGCTGGGTCACAAACCGCGCGACCCCATCGAATCAGTGAGGCAAAGAGTTCGGTGGTAATGCAGGGAGCCACATCATGAAATGTACATCTGCTACCTCGTCACGGAGCTTTTTGGCTTGCCGGTACTCGGGGGAGTTCATGAAGCGATTTAATCCTTCCAGCGAATCATAACGTTCTATGAAGTAACCGCCCGCGGTTGGGAGTTCGCCCTCGATCATATTTGCTTCGGCATACGCGAGGGGAATATAACCGCCATACTTACCGGCCAGGGGGCCTGCAACCTGCTGATAATCGGGAAGTCTTTCAGGATCGGTAATCGTCACCGAGCCAACCAGGTAAACGGACTCATCTGTCACCGCTTTGCATCCATCGTCTTGTAGACACAGTTCATCGCCTCCAGCGTGCGCGTGACCGGTCTTATCCAGCATGCCGTTGAGCTTTATGTTGAGGTAGCTCGGCTCATCAGCGAGGCTCACCCACATAATATGGTCCATGTTCTTGGCGGTGCTCTTGATCATCTCGCCGCCGGTTGTGGCCAACTGGATATAATCCCGCCCTAAGCGCTGGTTGTATTCGTATCCGTGAACGTGCCCGTTAAACACCGTGTATTTATCCCCGCCGAGGGCTTGTTCGATCTTTTTGAAGTTTGATTCATTCTCATCTTTCCAGACAGGCTTATGCATAAAAATGAACGTCCAGCGAACCCCTCTGTTGGCTTCAATCGCCTTCAGGACATAGTCCGTCTGGGCATCACTGATTACCCCATAGGATCGTTCGGGCATTTTTGCATACTCGGTGTCTTCGAATGCCGCGGGATTTTTCTTGTACACAGCAAGCGCATGATTGCGATTGGACTTAAGGTCAAAGAAAAGCTGGTCGGTAAAATCCTCGCTATCCAGCACCAGGAACAGGGTGTTTTTATAGAGGAAGTGATAGTAGCGCGGTGCCACGGTTTTTTCGTACCAATGGCGCATCGCGGTATTTGAAATATCGTGGTTTCCGACCACGGGGTAGAAGTTCAACTCGCCCTGGTTCAGATTTTGCGTGAACGCGTCCCACTCCTTGTTCATCTGATCGGTATCTTCGGTACCGCCTTCGATCAGATCGCCGATACTCATGATGAAGTCAGGGCGCATGGCGCTGACACCGGCCGCGCCAACTTTAAACACACCAGGGCGTTCGCCGCCGGTGAGGTCGGCGATGATAGCGAAGCGTACGGTGTCGTCGTCGGTTACCGGAGGTTGGATTGCAGCTGGTTGGTCGGCGGCAAAGCCTGGAGTGGCGCCGACTATTATGCCGACCGCTAGCATGATTTTCAGGAACGGGCGCATAGAGATACTCTCCCAAATACGGTATCGATTTTACAGCCCCACTCGGGAGTTTATTCCAAAACTTTTTGAAAATTTTTATTTGGCGGGTTTTGCCAAGGGGTTGGCAGGCGCCGCAAATCCATTGAGCTGGTCTCTCGCCACACTACGAGCATCAAGGATGAATAATCCAGCCGCACACGGCACACGGCCTTGAGCACAAAATGCGAAGAACAGCGGACAAACGAGCAAGCGCATTAAAGGCGCAGTATCGTAGAGAAGCCGGGTCAATTTTTTATGATCGATCCGCTAACTGTTTACGCAGCTGGTCTTTCCGGACTTTACCACTTGGGGTACGGGGTAGGTCTTCAACCACCTCAACCCGCTCGGGTATTTTTTGGCGCGCAAGCCCCTGCGCCTCAGTGAAGGCAGCGATGTCTTTCTGCGCAAGTTTGTCGCTCTCAGGCTCCAGGATAATAAAAACGCACACGCCCTCTCCCAGCCGCTCATGCGGCATGGAGACTACGGCCGCTTCCTTAATACCAGGGTGGAGATGAAGGCAGTCCTCGATCTCCTTAGCACTGATGTTTTCTCCACCGCGGATAATAATGTCTTTTTTTCTGTCGGTGATCAGGATCGCGCCTTCTGCTGTTCGTCGACCAATATCGCCCGTGTAAAAGAACCCGTCACGGGTATGAGCTTCTGCATTTTGATCAGGGTCGGCATAACCAAGAAACATACCCGAGCCCCGCGCCGTGATTTCTCCATCCGTGCCGTCGGCCACCTCTTCACCGTTATCATCAACAATACGCACCTCGTAACCATAGGCATGCCCATCGGTCGTGGCGGCCAGCTGCGCATCGTTGAGCCATCCCAGTGTAATAATCGGCGCCTCTGTACTGCCATACACCCGAACCGTCCTGCAGTTTTCCAACACATCATATGCCCGCAACACCAAAGTGGGAGGCACTGCCGCACCACCACAGGAGAAAACACGCATAGTCGGCAGCGAGTCAGCGCGCCGCTCTGCTGCGTCCAGCAACTCTTGAAGAAAAGGCGTAGCGCCTACTGTCATGGTACCGCCCACGCGATGAATGAAATCAATGCACTGGTCAGCGTTCCATCGCTCCATCAATGCAGAGCGCCCATCGCGAATAAAGGGCAGATTCAAGCCACTGCTGTAACCGGTAATATGCGTAATGGGCGACGGCATAATCATCACGTCTGATGAATTGGTGCCGGAGTGGTCACTGGTATTGTCCAGAATACGGGTCAGCGTGTTGTGACTATGCAGCACCGCCTTTGGAAACCCGGTGGTACCTGACGTATATAGCCGACACTTAACAGAGTTGGGGTCTATAGCGGGCAAACTGGCCTCGCTAGCGGGCTCACAATCTGTCAGCTGCTCGTATTGGATGGTGCCGGGATATTCGGCGACTGCTCGCACGGTGACGACGTGCTCGAGATGCGGCAATTCCGGACGCAGTCGGGAGATCATATCGACATAATCAATACTTCGGTGCTGATCGGGTATGAAGATCAATTTGCTGGCGGCATCGCTCAAAATAAAGCGCAGCTCGGCATTGCGATAGATAGGAACGATAGGATTGACAACCAATCCGAGCGCCGCAGCCGCAATATCGATGACAGCACCCTCTCGCCAGTTGGGTAACTGAAAACTGATAACGTCACCGTGCTGCAGCCCCAGCGCATGCAGTGCGCCAATTAACCGCAGCGCCTCGTTGGCGATACTGCCATAGGTAGCATCGGGCTCGTTTTCTAAAAAGATGGCTACCTTGTCGGGGTGCAATCGCGCCTTCTTAAACGCCTCTATGGCTATGGTGGTATTGCGCCATTCTGGCGCGTCGCGAGACAGGCGTTCTTGACTGAGAGAGGTCATAATTCCGTGAGCACCTTGCACTGGGAGGTAGGCGACCTGAGCGCTTCAAAAGCCGCTGGCATGTCATCCAACTTAACGATATCGGTAATCATTGGCGTCGCATCTATTCTCTTTTGGCCAAGCATCGCAATCACAGTCTCAAAATCGTCTCGCGTGTAAGCGATGGCAAAATACAGACTCAGTTCCTTTACCAAAGCCTGAACTGGAATGATCGTATCGGGCTCCTCGCAAACCCCCACAGGCACTATCCGGGATCGACGCGGAGCAATATTGATGCTCTCCTGCAGCAAGCCAGGGGCACCCACACACTCAAAAATCACGTCTGGAGCCTCGCCACTCACATCCGCAAACTCCTCCCCTAATGTAGCACCCGGAGTCAACGTGCCGGTGGCCCCCATCTGCTTGGCCATAGCGCGTCTTTGCTCAGCCATCTCAGAGACCAACACATCTTTTGCTCCAAAAAACTGGCACCACAGTGATACGGCGAGACCCACTGGTCCGGCGCCGATAATCAGGACCCGCTCACCCGCTTTGAGCTGCGCCACGCGAACAGCGTGAAGCCCCACCGCAAGCGGTTCAATGAGCGCAGCGCTCTGCATCGTCAAATCGTCAGGTAATTTAATCGTCTCGCTAGCACCCGTTTTGACATACTCGGCAAATCCTCCGGGGGTATTCATCCCGGTCAGCTTCACTTGCAAGCATTCAAAAGGGCGTCCATTGATACAAGATTTACACACCCCACAGCCGATAAAGGGCAGCGCAGTGACCCGCTCACCGATTGCCCATTGACCCTTTATCGCCGACCCCACCTCGGCAATGTGACCGCAAAATTCGTGACCCAAAATAGAATCACACTCTGCTGCAAAAGCACCTTCGCGAGTCGAGTGAAGGTCAGTTCCACAAATTCCGCAGTAGCTAACCTTTACTACCAATTCGGTAGCTTCAGGCGATGGATCGGGCACGTTCTCCACCAGAAGTGATTGCCCAATCCCTTTGAAAACAGCTGCCCTCATAGTCACTTCACCTCTTCTATTCAGTTCAAGATCAACGGGATGCTGGCATAAAAAACGCTTGCCCAGACGCTACATTAAATTTTAGTGAATGAGCAAACTGGCCGCGTGCTTCGTTATGCTTTTGTAAAGTACTTTTTGACTTTAACTCAAATTAAGTTGAGAATACTTCAATTATTTATCTAGCAGTTACAGCGTCTTACCGGCATCAGTAACCCTTCATGTCAGAAATTAGCCTGCATCCTGGCGTCGGAGAAGGTCTATCTGAAAACAGAACAACATCACCGAGCGGAATAATGACCACAGATCAAAACATCGCCTTGGATTTAAGCAGCGACGCATTCTTAAGAGAGCCGCACACGTCCTATAGGCTTGGTAGACAGCATTTCCCCGTCTATGCCGTTCCCGATCAAGACCTAGTAATGGTTTTCGGTTACGACGAGGTGCTCGAAGCGCTGATGAAACCCAAAATTTTTTCCAGCAAAAATGAAGAATCCGTTTTAGGCGCCTCAATACACAACCCGGAGTGCCAGGCGATTTATAAAACCGGCTGGCCTCAAGTTCCGACACTGTTAACCAACGACCCCCCCTCACATACCCGCTTCAAAAAATTGGTCAACCAAGCCTTTACACGAGACCGCGTCGCTGGGATGCAGGGTCATATGGAAGCCATGGCCGATGCGCTCATTGACAACTTCATTGAAGACGGCGAATGCGACTTTATCGATCAATTTGCTAATCCACTTCCGTGCCAAGTGATCGCGGAGCAGTTGGGTTTTCACGAGCGCGACATCCCAAAAGTAAAGGTGTGGAGTGACGCGTTTATAGACCTTATTGGGACTGACATGACATCGGCAGAGCAGGTGGAGAGAGCCAAAAGTGTCGTAGCTTTTCAACACTATATGAAGGCCTGCCTGGACGAACGACGCACTCGCCCAAGGGAGGATGTGCTGACTGACTTGGTCAATGCCCGGGTTGACGATGAAACCCCCCTGAACGAGGCAGAGCTTCTCAACGTTGCTCAAGCGCTACTGGTAGCCGCCAACACCACAACTTCGCACATGCTGTCAGGCGGGCTACTCGCTTTGATCGATCATCCAGTGCAATTAGCCAAAGTCCGGGAAAACCCAGATCTCATACCCAACATGGTAGAGGAGCTACTCCGGCTGCAGACTCCCACTCAAGGCATGTGGCGGCGGGCTTCTGAAGATACAGAGCTCGGTGGTGTCTCAATCAAGAAGGGTACGATGCTCATGCTGATGTTTACGTCGGCCAATCGTGACGAAAAGTATTTTACTCACCCGGATGATTTTGATGTCGAGCGAGACTTTTCCACTGCCCATGTCGCGTTCAGCCGAGGGGTTCATACTTGCATCGGCATGATGCTTGCGCGCCAGGAATTGGTCTGTGCATTCAGACAAATACTCAAGCGAATGGACAACATTAGGTTATCGAGCTCCAGGCCACGCCCACAGTATGAGCCGAGCTTGATCTTTCGTGGCCTTGAGAGTCTCCACATCGAATTTACGGCGCGCTAGACAAGCTGTTCGCTGAGGTAATGATTTCGCCTGGCAGCGCGGGCTCCAATGTATATCCACACCGGCCCTTTTTAGCGGCAATGCAGGCTTAAAGGCGGGCTATCTCGCCGGATGCTTGCTGAGAGTCAAACCTGCATAGAGGCAACATGGTCTCCAGAAAAATCCGACGCGCATCTTTTAGTTGCATACCCTTGTCAAAATAAACAGACGAGCGCAAACCAATGATCAGTGCGTAGCATACCTCGGCTGAATCAGCAGAGCTTTGCCCAAGAGCAGATGGCGCCTCTTCAAAAAGAGCCACTAGGTAAGATTTACAAACCTCATCAAAATTATTTTTTGCGCGACACAATCCATCGTGATTTACAGCAACACCAAAGCACTCCAGCATAATGCCAATCTCTTTACGAGATCGCGCCTTACCCTTAAACCAAAAATCGGCCAGGGCATGGATTTGATGCAGCGGCGCGTTTCTGGCTATGGCTTCAACCTGCTCTAAAATTCGGGTCGAAACAGATTCAAAGTATTCGAGCAAGATAGAGTCCTTGCCCGAGAAGTAATAGCAGAGGTGGCTGGCCGACATATCGGCGCGGTTTGCAATGTCCTGAAAAGACGTATTGAAGTAGCCCTCGGCTTCAATACAGTCGTGCAGCGCCTTGAATATCTTACGTCGTCGTCGTTCTCCCGGGCCCACCGAGGTTGCTGGGGATCGTTTTGATATTGCCAAAATGGCCTCGCCGCGGGCTTGAAAACTAGCGCGCCATAGTACCGAATGGTCGATTCAGTTGAAACAACTCGGTGGGATCCCCGCGTTGTGAACTTCGCGTGAGGGGTGATTCGCAGCGGGAGTAATCGTCGCCCACCACGAAGCTGCCTCTCTCAGAGGCCAAGCGACCGTCCAATTATCTCCTTCATGATTTCAGTCGTACCACCATAGATTGTCTGCACCCGGCCGTCTCGCCACGCTCGAGAAATACTGTAATCATCCATGTAGCCATAGCCACCATGGAGCTGCAGGCACCGGTCGTTCACTTTATTTTGCAGTTCGGTAGTCCACCATTTCGCCATGGCAGCCTCTTCGGGACTGAGTTCCTTATCGTTGAGTGCAACAACGCATCGATCGACAAATTCCTGCCCTATTCTTATCTCTGTCTGCATTTCTGCCAGCGCAAAGCGGCTATTCTGAAAGGAACCAATGGGCTGACCAAAAGCCTCCCTTTCTTTCACATAGGCCAGAGTCAGATCAAAACTGTAGCGCGCTGCCGAGATTGCAGATACGGCAATGTTGAGCCGCTCCTGAGGTAAATTAGACATCATGTAGTAGAAGCCTTCATTTTCGTTGCCCAGACGATTTGCCACTGGCACACGGCAATCAACAAACGACAGCTCGGCGGTGTCCTGGCAATGGCGACCGATTTTTTTAAGGTTACTACTACGCGTAAATCCCGGTGTCCCCGACTCTACCACCAGCAAGGTAATGCCTTTATGGCGATCAGCACCGGTGCGCACTGCCAAAACCAGTACATCGGCGTTGATACCGTTAGAGATGAATGTTTTAGACCCATTTACAACATAATGGTCACCGTCTCGCTTGGCCGTAGTGGCCAGACGACCCAAGTCTGATCCGACGCCCGGCTCGGACATGGCAATGGCAGAGATCAATTCACCAGAACATAAGCCGGGCAACCACTTCTGCTTTTGCGCGGCATCACAGAACTCAACAAAGTACGGAATGATGATGTCGTTGTGCATGGCAATCCCCGAACCTGCACTGCCGACCCCCGCCAACTCAAACTCTTCCATGATGATCTGGTTGAAGCGGAAATCATCAATTCCAGCGCCACCCCATTCGGTTCCGACCTGCGTGCCTAAAAACCCGCTGTCGCCAGCAGCTGTAAACATTGATCGGTCACAGATGCCATTGGCCTCCCATATCGCGTTGTGAGGCACAACTTCTGATGACACAAATTTTTTGAAAGCATCTCGGAATAACACATGATCTTGCTCGAAATGATTGCGCTCCATATATATGGCCACCGTAATTTTTTCAAAAAAAAGAAGACACTACGCAAGGGCAGTGAACGCATTTCTAAACAGCGTTTTCGGGCTGGGCTGCCCTCTTTTAAGCATGGCACCCACCCTCAAAACTGACAACAAAAAATTGAATAAATTTCAATATTTTTTGAGTCATGCTCAATTAAAGTTTCGCAACCCACCGGAGTGCGTTATGCTCGATGAGAGCGCAGAAGCGCCCATGCTGCGACCTTTATCAAGACAACAAGCAGAGGAAAACACCGTGGCCAGACAGAATACGCTCTATGAACCCAGTCGACATTCAGCGCAAAGCTATGAGGATATTCTGGCGTCTGACTTGGTGCCATCTCCTGACTTTTATCGCGAGGGTGAGAATCCGCCGGCAGAACTGGAGTCGTACGCAACCTCCCGTTACTACGACCCGGCCTTTTTCCAAAAAGAGGTTGAATACCTTTGGCCCAAGGTATGGATATGGGCCTGCAGAGAAGAGGAGATACCCAACGTTGGTGACCACATGGTGTTTGATATCGCCGGTTACTCTTTGCTGATAATTCGATCATCCGATAACGAGATCAAGGCGCTTCATAACTCCTGCCTACATCGGGGAAGGCAAATCATAGAGTGTGATGGAAAAGGCGCCAAGGCACTGCGTTGTCCCTTCCATGGTATGGCATGGAATCTTGATGGCTCTCTCAAATTTAATCCATTTGCATGGGACTCCCCCCAGTGGGACGAGCAGGAAACGCGATTACCTGAGGCCCTTGTCTCTACCTGGGGGGGATTTGTGTTTATCAACATGGACCTGGCGGCCGCGCCTCTCGAAGATACCCTCGGTCCTATTCCTGATCACTTTTCTCGATATGATCTTGAAAACCGCTATAAGGCCGTACACGTCAGCAAGAAAATTCGCGCCAACTGGAAAGCCTCCACTGAGGCTTTTATGGAAACCCATCATGTTGTGGGCACTCATCCGCAAGGGTTGCCGATGACAGCCGACTCGAATACCCAATACGACCATCCCAGCGACTATGTTGGTCGGCAAATCTGTGCGCACGCGGTGCAAAGTCCGCATATTACCGAAGAGCTCAACCAGCAAGACATATTTGATGCCTTTTTTGGCTCTGGGCAGCACGACGTGGACGACGAATCAAGATTGATCGTACCGGATGGCATGAGTGCCAGAGCTTACGCTGCACAGGTTATGCGAACGCAGCTATCGTCAATCACAGGCGAGGACTACAGTCACGCGGGCGACGCCGAGTTCACCGATTCACTAATGTACAACGTGGCGCCGGCCATGAGCTTCTGGGCCGGCTTTTACCAAAACATTGTCTACCGATTTCGACCCAATGGCACCGATCCAGAAAGCTCAATTATGGATATCGTGATTTTGCGGCCCGTACCAAAAGATGGCCCCCGACCCGACCCCGTGCCCATCATGCATCTAGACTTCGACGATCCGGTGACGTTAGCGGGGGCCACCATGGGCGAAGGGCTTTCCGTTGTATTCGAACAAGACGCAGTGAATCTTCCTTGGGTCCAAAAAGGACTTCGAGCCAGCCGAACAGGAACCGTTGAGTTCACCCACTATCAGGAGATGCGCCTACGCTTGCATCACCGGCTTATCGATCGCCTGATAGAAGAAGGAGAAGCAAAAAAATGAGGAACGCAATTCGAATCCTGGCGGTTTGTATCGCTGGTGTAATGATGCCCGGATATCAAGCGGTAGCTGAGGTGGCTGAATCTTACAAATGCAAAATGAAAGCCGGAGTGAGCAGAGCACAACTCGCAGAAATGGCGGAGACTTACATTGGCGTTGGCGAGTCCAAAAATTTCACCGACTTTAAACTCAGCATCCTGTTTCCTATGTATAGCGATGATATATCGACAGGCACCTTTTTCTGGAACGGCACCTCAACCACGATGACGGCGCTTGAACAGGCCATTGCAATCTGGGAGGGCCCTGACAACAGTGAAGCTCAGACACTTTGGTTGCAATACGTAGAGGGCTGCGAGAGCGCTAGTCTCTTCAGCGCCGTTACTATTAATTAAGGCACATCTGATTAAGGCACAGCGCCGCGGCCGCTTTTAGCCGGGGCACCGGAGAAGGCCAATGCTAACTGCTGAACACTACCGGTCTATGGCAATAGAACGTCGAGAAAACGGGGTGGCTGTCGTTACGCTCAATAGACCCGATAAGCTCAATGCCGTCGACAGCACCATGCACACCGAATTAACCCGCTTTAGCGTCGATTTTGCGAATGACGACGATCTGCGCGCGCTCATTATTACGGGCGCTGGTAGGGCATTCTGCGCAGGCGGAGATTTTAGTCCTGAAGATCAGGTCTCGGGCGGGAGTGACGGGAAAAAGCTCTGGAGAGAGTCACGCCAAATCGTAGATAACATGCTCGCTTGTGAAAAACCCATTGTTGCGGCAATAAACGGTTATGCGCTTGGGCTAGGCGCCACTGTGGCGCTACTCGCTGATGTGTCTGTCGTATCACCGTCAACAAAAATCGCTGATACGCACGTGAATATGGGTATTGGCGCAGGCGACGGAGGCCAGGTGATATGGCCCTTCCTCATCGGCGTCAATCGCGCCAAGTACTATCTGATGAGCGGCGATAAAATCGGCGGTAAAGAGGCCGTTGAAATGGGTTTGGCGACTTTTATGGTCGCAGAAGACGAGCTGTTAGTGCCGCGTGCGATCGAGATTGCAGAAAAATTAGCGGCCGGTGCGCCACTGGCGGTCGCCGCATCAAAACTGGCGGTGAATGCATATCTGAGATCAGTCAGCGCCGCGCTATTTCCATTGGCAGCGCACGCACAGGAAAACACGATGGCTAGCGCTGATCACCAAGAGGCGATTTTAGCTTTTCGGGAAAAACGGGCCCCTCACTTTAAGGGCAGATAATTTCTTTCATGGCGAATCTATCCATCTGAATTTCTCTTAGTAAAACGATCAAACAAAAAAGGAAAGTCGTTGATGCCCGACACGTATAGAAAAATTGTTGCACATAAATATTCGAAGAACTTTAGAGAGGCGAGCGAGATCGTTAGTACAGCGATCGTTGAGCCGGGCCCCGGTCAGATCTTGATCAGGAATAGCTTCGGAGGAGTCAATGCTTCAGACGTCAATATCAGTGGTGGCGTTTATTTTTCAGACGGAAACTTTCCATTCGATCTAGGTTGTGAATCAGTTGGTGAAGTCGTTGCAGTTGGATCGGGCGTGACCGAGTTCAAGGCGGGAGATGCGGTCGCATCGCCTCAAATGGGGAGCGCCTACAGCGAGATGCTCTGTAGAAATGTAGACCAATTTATTAAGGTGCCCGATTGCTCTCCTGAATATCTATCAGTGTCAGTAGCCGGTCTAACCGCTTCAATTGGGCTCCACGAGGCAGGAAACATGGGCTCGGGGGAGACGGTACTGATTACTGCAGCGGCCGGCGGCGTCGGTAATTGGTGCGTCCAGCTAGCAAAACTTGCTGGGAACCATGTTATCGGAACCTGTAGCACTCAGGAAAAAGCAAAAGAGTTGAAAAGCATTGGCTGCGACAGAGTGATCGTCTACTCAGAAGAGGACCTGGGTGAGGTGTTGGCTGCCGAGTATCCTGAGGGGGTGAATCTTGTTTTTGAGCAAGTTGGCGGACAGACTTTTGACACCTGTGTCGACCACATCGCTCAGCGCGGGCGAATATTGGTCTGTGGGTTCATCTCAGAATATATGGGAGACCCCCAAGAGGTCACCGCCCCTCGGATTTATCACAAGCTCCTATGGAAGTCGGCGCAGCTACAGGCATTTCTCTACAAAGATTGGCCTGACAAAATCGCCCATCATCTTGAATCGCTCATAGAACAGGTTGCAGGAGGTCACATCAATCCGCTCCTCGACCCGAAGGAATTTCTTGGCCTGGAAAGCGCTGCAGACGCACTGGAGTATCTTCATTCAGGCAAAAATACGGGGAAAGTGGTGGTCAGATACTGACAGAGCCCAGGCCCAAATCTCTGAAGCCCAATGGTGTTTTCTGACAATAGCCCGAGGAAAAAACGATGAAAAAACTGACTTTTGCTTGGGCGTTATTGATCTCAATAGCGCTTTCCTCTATCGGGGTCATGGGTTCAAACCTCGCAGCATCAGAAAAGCAAACCGCCACTCAGGGCAATGTGGGTCCGGTATCGGATCGTCTCGCGATTCGTGAGCTAATTGAGTCTTATATGGCCGCTGTCATAGAACAAGATGCCGACAAATGGATCGCGAACTGGGCAGAGGATGGCGTTTGGAATCTGGGGGGCGGCGACATCTCTGGCAAAGATCGTATTCTCGAATCGTGGTTAACCATCATGGCCCCCTACGAACACACGGCCATGTTTGGCCAACCTATATTTATTCAGGTCGAGGGCGATGAGGGTGTGGCGCATTGGCACACCAATGAACGACTGAGATTGTTCAGTGGCAATGAAATGCTGGCAGTGGGGCGTTACAAGGATCGCTACATGCGTATCGATGGCGTCTGGAGGATCAAACGCCGGGACTATAGCGTGGTCTTTACCACCACAGTGGGCCCCGAGTAGTGACCGGCACAAGAATGACAGCAATGGGCCGACCCAACAGCGCAGTGATAAGTGATTCTGTACTTAGGCGCACAGTGATAAGACTCTCCGTCTTTTTGCCTTGCACCTCAGCATCAGCGAGGGACATCTTATGTCAATTAACCGGCGTCAACTGCTCGCAAGCAGCGCGGCAGTCAGTGCAATTAGCTCAGCATTCTCTGACGCGACCCAGAGCCGAGATAGCATGAGCGAGAGGCCAATTGCTT
>Ga0255764_10001107_pt1 | contig 23327 bp, 14 predicted proteins | sample 071ome_30_FD_179964 | JGI IMG/M metagenome (GOLD analysis project Ga0255764, IMG submission 179964) | Coastal salt marsh microbial communities from the Groves Creek Marsh, Skidaway Island, Georgia - 071406AT metaG (version 2) | ecosystem: Environmental > Aquatic > Marine > Intertidal zone >... | reverse complement strand
ACTTGACTTAACTCTCTCTGTTGAAGAAGAAGAGAAAAAGCGTCTCTCGTATATCACAACTAACTTTTTTGCACTCCGTTTCATTTAGGGTTTCAATCCAAAAGACTTGCCCCCGCAAATCACAAAAGTTTTCTTTTCGCTCTTACTCGCGCGCACGAACACGGACGAGAAAGAAGGAAAACCCGTTCGACAGTCTCGTTCTCTCTCTCTCGTTCTCTCTCGTTCTCTCTCTCTCGCGTGGGGACTCTTTGTTTGCGTACCAAAACGGGTTTCTCGAAAAGAAACGCGCTGCATTTTCTCGGGTCGTGAACGCACACGCGCGAATCTCCCACGACGCCGCTCTCTCTCTCTCTCTCTCTCTAGAAAACGAAAGAGAGATGAAGACGAAGGACGACGCTGGCGCCAGTTTCGAGGAAAAGTTGAACGCGATACGAGGATTTACCGAGGAAGAGCTGAACGCGTGCGTGAAAGTGTTGGAGAAGATAGCGCCCAAAGCACAAAACGGGAGGAAGAGGACGGCGGCGGGAGGAACAGAGAGCGAAGAAAAGCGAGGAAAGGAAACGAAGAAGAAGAAGAAGAAGAAGAAGAAGAACGCAAAGACGAGAAGTGATGACGAGACAAACGACGAGGACGACGACGAGGACGAGGACGAAAATCAGCGAGAGCGATATTACGACGAGGAGACGTTAGAGGAGAGACGAGAGGATGAAGACGAAGAGGAGGCGGACGTGCGCGGCGAAGAAGACGGAGGGACGAAACGCGCGGCGGCGCGAGGAACGTCCTCGTCGTTTAAAACAGTCATCGAGCTCAAACAGCACAAGCGATTGCGCACGTCGCTTTTGCCGCTCGTGGAGTATTTTACCGCAAAGCTCTACCGAGGTCAAGACCCGGCGGAATATCGAGAGCAAAAGCAATCCAGGAGGGCGAGGAACGATCGGAACCAGAGGATGAGAGCGTTGGATCGAGAAGTGGTGGCGAAAACAAAGTTGAGAGAAGAGCGGTTGAGAAAATTGAGGCGTTTGGAGGAGACCAATTTTAACGCCTCTTCCGAGGCAGAGTTGTTAGAGTGGAAGAGAGAGAGAGACGCCGCGAGGAAGTACATAGGAAATGGCATGGATAATGGTAGCGCGGGCGAGGAGGAGAACGAACGAAAACAAAATCAGTTGTCCGGGATGTTAGTACCGGATGGCGTCGTCGAAGAAGAAGAAAACGGAGAGAAATTAGGAAAAACTTTGGCCGGTGCCACCCAGAATACTCTTCACATTCCGAACGCGTGTTACTGTTGCAAAAAACGTTTCACCGAAGTGCATCATTTTTACGCCTCCATGTGTCCGTCCTGCGCGGAGGAAAACTATTTTCGCCGACATTTCACCTGCGACATGCGAGGAAGATATTGCATAGTCACCGGAGCTAGAGTTAAAATAGGATTTCGAGTCGCTTTGAAATTGCTCAAAGCGGGCGCGTTCGTCGTCGCGACGACGAGGTTCCCGGAAGATGCTCGGGAACGGTTTAAGAAAACCGACGTGGAGTTGTTGAAAAAACAAAAGCAGAAAGAATCGTTCATGAACCGATTGAAAATCGTCGCCATGGATTTGCGAGATTTATCAGCGTTAGAGAAACTGTGCGAAAAATTGAACAAAGAATTGCCAAGATTAGACGTCATCATCAACAACGCGTGCCAAACCGTTCGGAGACCGCCGACGTATTATAAACATTTACTAAAGGGTGAATTGGTTAAAAAGAAGGAACGCCGCGAACAGCGAAAAATGATTGGAAACGGCGATGCAGGAGGAGGAGAAGAAAATGCCAATACACTCCTAACGACTACCACTGACAATAACGACGACGATGACGACGATGACGACGAATGGACGGTACCTATGTCTGTTTTACAGTCGCAACTCGAAGTTCTCGAAAAAGATAAAGAGTTTTCCGCTACCGACGAGACGTCGGCGATGACTACGACGACGAGAATGAAAACAAACACCATGTTCCCGGAAAATGTCTTCGACGTCAACGGACAACAGGTCGATTTGCGAACGCAGAATTCGTGGACGATGAAACTCGGAGAGATTGAAACTCCGGAACTGCTCGAAGTTCTCGCCGTAAACGCCGCGGCGCCGTTCGTTTTGAATGGCAAATTACGCGCGCTCATGAAGCGCACGGCGATGGAACTTCCTGTACCGACGACATCGACGACGCGAGGAGAAGAAAGAAGATGCGCGTTTATTGTAAACGTTTCTGCCATGGAAGGCAAATTCTATCGCTACAAGACCGCCAACCACCCGCACACGAACATGGCCAAAGCTGCTTTGAACATGATGACCGCCACGTGCGCCAAGGATTACAAAAAAGATTTCATATACATGACGTGCGTGGACACCGGATGGATAAACGACGAAAATCCTCTCCCGGTCGCCTCGAGAATCGCAAAAGAACACAACTTTCAAACGCCCATCGACGAAGAAGACGCGGCGGCGAGAGTCGTCGGTCCCATTTTCGAAAGCGTCGCCGACGACGAAGAAAATGAAAAAGAAAAAGACGACGACCCTCTCCCTTCGTTTCGCAAAACCGTCTGGCCTCCCAAATCCGGAGTGTTTCTTAAAGATTACAGAGAGAGCGAGTGGTAATTAGTAGTAATTAGTAGTAATTAGTAGTAGTAATAATAATAATACTGGTAATAATACTCGTAGTAAAAGAAAAAAAAAGAGAGTTCGTACACACGCGCAGCAGAAAAAAGAAAAATAAAGAAATCTCTCTCTTCATTTTTCCCCGATTCACTCTGCTCTGCGCAGATTCGAACGAACGAACCGAGAAAGGAGAAGAACGAGGAGAGGGTGATTTTTGAGCGTCGGCGAGAAGAAGAAGAAGAAGAAGAAGGAGAAGACTTCGACGAAGACTTCGACGAAGAACAAACCATCGGAAAGGTTTAGCTCTCGTTTAGAAGATCAGAAGAATCAGAGCTCAAAAGAGATCAAAACAGAGAAAAGAGGAAGAAGAAATCAAAAAATATGTCTTCGTCGGTGCACTCGGGCCACTCGGGGGGAGGAGGGAGCGACGACCACCTCGCGCGTCGTCATTCTCATCGTCATCATTATCATCACACGACCATCACGGGTAGGTTCGCGGCAGCGACGACGAGTGCGAATCCGCTCCCCCGCAAAAATCAGCCTTTTCGAGAGGCGCGAGGAGGAAAGGAAGAGGACGAGGAGGTTTTTTCAGATGAGGACGAAGACGAAGACGAATGGGACGATTTTTTCGATGATGATAATGATGACGATGACGATGACGATGAAGAAGAAGAGATGGAGGAGGAAGAAGACGAAGACGAAGAGAAGAGACGGGTATGGCGGGGAAAACAACGACACGCCGACGCTCCGAGCGCGAATCCCAGCGCGAAGCGAGATGAACAAAACCAGAAGAAATATCGACGACGAGAGGTTTTCCCGAAGCTCGCGTACAACAATCTCGGTAAGCGAACGAACTTTTCGCAGTGCTTGAACGCTCGAGCGAAAAAATGGAACCCGATGAAGCAGTTTGCGCCGGTGAAAAATGGCCAGTTTGCGCCGGATTGGTCTTTTCACGAGTTTGAGTTTCCGGAACATCGGGATGAAATCATAGAGTTTGAAAGTAGTGTTGGTCAGAGACGGTTCGCGTTCGTGCTGAACACGATCGAGAGGGAACTACGATCGGCTAATCCAGAGTTGGTCGAGTTAGTTGTGAAGAGTTTGCTGAAATGCACGAACTGCGACGTCGCCAAGACGTTGTTTCGCGCGCAGAAGTATTTTGATTTCTATCAAGATATGTTTGGTTCGTTGCGGAACATCCAACAGTTGAACACGGACGAGGAGTTGAAGCGAGCGTTTGAAACTGGCGCTTTGCAAGTGTTCGAAAACGTAGACGGGGAAGGGAGAGCGCTGGTTGTCGTTATGTTGAGCAAAATTGTCCATGGCGCGGGAATTAATCCAAGAGCGACATCGTTGTTGATGGTGAAAATGCTCAACTACGTGATTTTACGCACGTTGAAAAACTACCCCACGACGCAAAAGAAAGGGTTCATATTTCTGTGCGACATGCACGGATTAAGTTTCGAGCATTTCAACGTGAACTATACCAGAGTGAATTTATACACGATTGCGAACTTCATGCCAATTCGAGCGGAGAGGGCTGGGATCATTCGACCGCTATTATTTACGAAATTTCTGTTGCCGGCGATGAAGTATTTCGCCTTTGCGTCGCCGAAAATCCGCTCCAGATTTCACATTTTGATGCAAGATCCGTCGGTTTTGATTCAGCCACCGTTTAATTTCAGGATAGAACAAGTACCGCCAGAATACGGTGGCACCAACAACATGTCTTACGGAATCTTAGAGAGGATTAAAACGTGGATGTTGGAAGAGGAGGAGATGTATTCGGAGTTTGGCGGCGTCGAAGACGACGATCGAAGCGGCGACTTTGAAGGCGTAAAAGATTCTCCCATGGAAGAAGGCGAAGACGCAGAGGAAGAGAGAATAGAGGACGATAAAACGACCGCCGCGAGCGGCGATGCCATGTGCGTGTAAAAAAGCAAGAGAGAAAGAGAGAGAGAGCGTGTGTATCCTTTCTGATTATGTAAATACTGTTGTACAAAATGCATCCAAAGCGTCTCATTTACGCGCTCGAAGAGCAGATGTTGATTTTTCATTTTGTTGTTTGTGTATATGTAGAACTCGATAACTTTGTAAAAATATGATGAAAATCTGACTAAAAAAATCAGACAGACACGAAGGTTGCGTCATAAAAAATAAATGAGAGAGTAACTAACGCATATCACACAACACGAACGCGAGAGCGACGAAAGATGTCGTCATCGATCGGTGCCCGGTGAGCTCCCACCAAAACTTTATCGTTCGCGATGCCGCCGGTGCTTCTTATTCGCGACGCGCGCACGAAAACGAACAACAACAACAACAACAACAACAACAACTAGAAATTCACGCGCGCAAATCTCTCTCTCTTTCTCTCTCTTTCGTTCTGCAAAATGATACCGGCATCAACGACAGACGAAGATAATCAAGGAGACCAGCGTCACTACCATCATAATCATAATCATAATCAGCAGCAGCACAAACAAACGCTCGCGTCTTTCAGCAGTCGAGAGCTGAGAGAACAATACGAAATCCCCGGGGTTTTTTTGATTGAAGACTTTGTCACGAGAGAAGAGGAGCGCGAGTTCATCGAGGCGAATCGCAACGATAACGAGGAAGAGAGAGGCGGCAATTTAGAGCGGCATAACGAATCGGACGAGAAGAGTCGAGGATGGAAATCGTTGTCGAAACGTCGCGTGCGACATTACGGGAAGAAGTTTGATTACGACACTCGCGACGCGGCGAACGACGCCGAGGAGAAAATTCCTGAACTGCTCGATGTGGACGTGAGAGAGAGGCTCCGGGCGCTTATCTCCTTGAGCGCCGCCGACGACAATGAAAAAACATCCGAGGGAGCGAATAAGAGAGAGAATGAGAGTGCGAAAAACGATTTTTTGTTCACGCGTCAGAACGCAAATGACGACGCGTGGACCGGGGATGAGAGAAGACAAATATCTGACGCGATTCAAAAAGTCATCGCGTTTGATCAAGTCACCGTAAACGAATATCCGCCCGGATGTGGCATCGCCCCTCACGTGGACACGCACTCCGCATTCACGGGAACTATCCTCTCCCTCTCTTTGGGCGATCGGTGCGTCATGGAGTTTCGCCACCCGAACCCAAACGAAGAAGCAGAAGAGGAAGGCTATTTGACCTCTTCGACTACCGAGAGCGCCGCTACTACTACTACTACTACCACGGCTGCGCGGCAAAATAGGAACGATACGATGATATTCCCCCACCGCGCGCTCGAGTTGCCTAGGCGATCTCTCCTCATTCTCACCGACTTTGCTCGGTTTAATCGCCAGCATTACATTCCAAAACGAAAGTCAGATCCTATGATTGACGGAACGCGACGAATGCGAACAGAAACCAGATATAGTTTCACCATTCGACAAACGCGCAGCTATAACAACGATGGCAATAACAACAATCAAAGAGAGAACAGTGAGAAACAACATAACATTCGCTCGTGCGACTGTCGATTCCCGCTCTTTTGCGACGTTAAAGATGGGCCGTTCTCCAAAATCATTTCGCGAAAGAAGAAAAAAGAAGACGGGTAGAAAAAAAAGAGCATCACCTATTGATGAGACGAGTGCGTGCGAACAATACGTAGTGCACATCGACATTTAGAGCGGAGCGGAGAGATGTACATCTCGAACGATCGATCGATTCAAGTGATCGGACCCTTTACAAAATGAAACTTCATTCTTCCGTTTTCATCGCAGCACTTTCGACGCTCTTTCTTATTCACCTTTTTCATGAAAAGCGGTTTTTTGGCTTCAAAAACTTATTTTTTTTCTCCATCAGCACAACTCACTTCTTCTTCTTCTTCTCATTCCACGACGACAAAGACGACGACAAAACGGAGCCGTTGTTGTCGTTGTCGCTATCGTTGATGATGTCAGCGCTGTTGTCATCGCATAAAGGGGGCAGAAGAAGAACCGCGGCGGTGGTGGTGGTGTGCCTCGTCAGTGGAATTCTTCTTCTTCTTCTTCTTCTTGTTCTTCTCCCCAAGTCGACGACGATATCTGTCTTTTCTTCGTCTTCTACTTCGTCGTCGTCGTCGTCGTCGTCGTCGTCGTCGTCGTCGTCGATTTACGACAGCGAAGTGAGAGAAAACGAAGAGAATGCAGCGCTCCTCGATTCTTTTTCCTCGACGTTGTCGTCGTCGTCTTTGTCGTCGACGTCGTCGGACGAAACCGTCCAGGAGGCGAATGTGATTTGCGACCGAACGCGTCAACTGTGGGTGGAAGGCGAACCACCGAAAGTGAGCGCAAAGCTGAAACGGGGCAGTGGCGGCGCGCCGAAGAACTTGCCGAGATTCGCACCGCCCAAATGTAAGAGGGATAGAGTGGAACGAGTTCGGATGGCTATCGCGGTTTCGACGAGAATCGCGAGAGGGCAGACGACGACGACAAGCTGGGCGGATGTTTTGGTGAAGAAAGTGCACGCAAACTTGCCGAAGCTGTGGAAAGCGGAGATTATTTTTTACGACGACGGTGAGAACGATGAAGATGAAGTGAATGAGAGTGAAGACGGAGGTGACAGTGACGAGCAAAACGGCACGCGCGAAAGGAAGAGAGAGAGCAGGCAAAGGAAGAGAGCCGCTACGGTGACGACGCGGTCGAGAGAGTATGTGAGAAAAGCGGCAAATTCAGCGAAAGATGGGAAAGGATACGCAGTTTACGCGACTTCAAGGGATACGGACGCGAGAGTAGTTTCGCGACTGTTGAGATTGACGAGCGCGGAGACGATGCTCTTGATGTATCCTTCTTCTTCTTCTAGTTTTAGTTCTAGCTCTAGCTCTTTGAGAGAAATAAAAACTGACATTGACGTATCTGTGGATTGGATACGGAAAGCGGAAGCAATGTTAGCGAAGGATGCAAAGTTAGTGGCAGTATTTTTTTCCGGTGGAAATTTCAGCGGCGAAAGAAAAGTAGAACGTAAGGGTGGGAGTGATCATCGCTCGTTACCCACATCAAATTCGATTGTGCTAGTAAAGCGAGAGGCTCTTTTGAGAGGAGGGTACCAGCTTCTTGCGGAGAAGAAAGCTGCGCCATGCGGTGCCAATAATCCAAATCCAGACGGTTTACTCATAGAGGCAATCAAGAACGTGGGCGGAAAGTACGTCACAATGCACGCATTATCCCCGCACGATGTGATCACCGCGACAAAATCAGACGATGGGGATGGTAGGGCAATTTGTGGTCCAGAATTTTTGGACGTGGAACCCGCATCTTGTGATGACGGATGGCTAGCTGGCGGTGGAATAGGGGAAGCCTCGCGGAGTGAAGTGAAAGTTATGGCATCAATCGTGATGCAGTTCTACGACCGGCCAAAATCTATATCGGCTCTTCCTGCGTTACTCTCCAAGAGATCTCCAGTTCTCGCGGAGCTACTGGTGAACAATGACTCTCGGAGCGGTCACGAAGCTTGGATGAAAAGCCTTCAAAGGTTTCATAACTCTATGGTAGTCCTAGCCGCAAACAACAGCGCGGACGAGAATGTATTGATGAAAAGGAACAAATACTCAGTGCCATTCGCTTTGCTCGTACACAGTCCAGATGTGCACGAAATCAGGGGTTATAATAGATTAGGTCGAGCTGCAAACGGTCCTTTTGTTGCTTTCATACAGGATGACGATCGACCTAACGATCCAAATTGGCTAGCTCGGGCTTTGAAATTATTCAAGGTTCAACCAAAATTGTCCATGCTTGGCGGACACGCGGGTAGATTGGATACCTCAAAAAATATGGAGGTGAAAAGACAATGGGGCGCTCGCTCCAGAGGATACCGTGGAGGCCCAACTTGGCAAAATGCCGGTGAAAAATATGGCAATGCCGCTGGCGCTTTACCGATTAAATTTCTAGATCCGAACACAGACGAGGCTTTCATGTGGGCATACAAAGTTAACAGCGCACCTTTAATCGTCCGCACCGATGATTTCATACGAGCTGGATTATTTCATCCCATGTTCTCCTGTCCAGGCGAGATGGGAATTGGTTTTGATTTCGAATTTTCAATACGGCTTTGGAAAAACGGCTTGGGTGTGGGATTGTATACGTCCGGGTTCAAGGACGGACTGGGCGGCGGAGGAAGTACGCGATCGAATCCAGTGGCGCTTTTGCGAAGAATGGCGGCGTGGAGATCAAATAACATTTTATTATATTACTGCTACCCGAATTTTCATCACGAGAAGGGAACGAAAATTGCGCAAGCGTGGAATAAAGAACTCGCCCTGCGCACGAAGACGAGACGGCCTGCAAAAAGCTCTCCGCTTTTCTAATTATTGCTGTTGATATGAAAAAAGAAAGCTTTGATGAAAGCAAAGAGAAGAAAAAAAGTAAGAATTAATGATAGAACATCACGAATATTCAATGTATCGATTCAGGTTTTATACATTCATCGGTCCTAATGCTCTTTTATAAAAAACAAGAGAAAATGCTATTTCCAAATTTTAAGCGTGCGATCAAAGCCTGCGCTCGCAATAAAGCCCCCAAAATCGCTTGTCCCATAACTATAACTACTACTGCTAAACTTACCGCTACTAAATCTTTTTCCACTTTTTCCTGTTCTTCCTGCAGAGCTTCCCAAACTACAATCCATTACTTTGCCTTCGTGTCCCTCCAAGCGGGCGAGTAAAGAAAAGTCTAGTGTGCTCCACAATTTAACCGTACCATCGAAACTGGAGCTGCTGAACCAACACCCCCGTCTTGGTTCAAAAGATACAGATGATACTAGTCCAGAGTGCGCAGGAATTGTGTACGCGTTCTCTTGCTTTCTTAAATCCCAAACCTTCACGAGATTATCTTCTCCTCCAGTGACACATAAAGAATTTGTGACGTCAACCGAAATTGATGTTACGCCTTTTGAGTGTCCTTTCATCGTCCATAAACAACGTCCTGATCTGAGATCCCACATGCGAGCGTACGCGTCCAGACCAGTCGAAAACAATAAACTTCCATCCTCGTTAAACGTGCAATTGTAAGACGGGCGAGAATGTGCCTCCTGACAAAAGATTTCTTGCGAAGTATTTGCATCCCAAAGTCGGATCGTTTTATCGTAACCCGCCGTGGCAATGGACGCGCCGCTCGGATGGTATTTGACTTTTGCTAAACGTCCGACGTGCCCAACCAGAGAGGCTCTTTTTCTACCTGAAAGACTGAAAAGACTGCACGTACCATCCATCGAAGCGGATGCAAACACCGGTAAATCTTCATTTCCAATTGATGCCATTATTAAGGGCGAAAATGCAAGCCCAGTAACTCGCTCCTCCGAAGCTTTTACTGTATGTGAGAGAACACAACTAATGTTATCCTCGCTACTTCTGTTGAGCATAATATCTTTTTCTTTTTCTCTGCTCTCTTTGGTAAAGCTGTTACACACATTCCAAACCTTGACCGCACCTGTCCAGGAACCGCTCAAAACGATGCCGAGAGATTCAGTGTTGAAGTCCTCCTCGGTAGAATCGCGTTCATTCTTTATTGTCGATGCTAACATCAGTCCATGATGGCTTTCATCGTATCGCTCGAGCACTAATGAAGCAACAGTACTCAGTGGTCTCGAATCACCAACGACTGAAGAGACAGGAGCGAATCGCGACTTATTCAAATCTGCGCATTCTTTCCTTCTTCGATTTAAGAAAGTATCGCTCGCCTCATTTCCTTTGGATTTTTCTCCCTCTTCTTTTCCTTTATCAATATCACCGGTATCTTCATTGATATCCGTTAAAACTCTTTCTCTCGCGCGTTGCAAGGAAAATTTTGCCGCGTGCATTCTGGCGCGTGTCAAAATCGCACTCCCTTCCGTGTAAAAAGTTTCCTTTCTCTTCCTCCCTCTCTGCCGGTTAAAAGTTCCGTCGGTTTCTCTCTCGTTCGATCCGTCCTCATCCTCATCCTCGTCGTTTCCTGTTCCAGCGACGGCGGCTGTGGCGGCGGCAGCAGACAGTGAAGACGACAATATTTTCTTCAATCGTTCTCTCCTTTCTGCTTTCCCTTCTCCAAAGAGACAAATCGGTTCATCGAGGGACCGCAACCGTTCCTTTACCTCTCGATCGCTCGTGGGAAGAACTGAGAGCGACGATGGAACGCCGAACGACAAAACATTACCACCAACATTGCTCGCGTGATTATTATTAACGTCGTGCTCTTCTTTTGCTCTCTCTTCTTCTTCTTCTTCTTCTCGTTTATTTTTCTTTCCGCCGACGAACAAATTGAGCTCTCGCACGACGTTTCTTTCTTCTTCCTCCTGGACCTCGCCGTCGCGGATGTCGTTTAACCTCGTCGTCTTCGTCGCCATTTCTGAGAGTATTCTCTCTCCTCCTCTCGCGCTCGTTTCTGACTTTGTTTTGTTTCCTCTCTCTCTCTCTCTCTCTCTCTCTCTCTCTCTCTCTCTCTCTCTCTCTTTTCGTTTGGTCTTGATATCGGAGCGCTCTTCTTCTCTCTTTTATGGCAAAATTTTCTCCTCTGTTTCTGTCTTTTCTCGAAGAAAAAAGCAAACAAAAATTCACATTTACACACTAACACAAAAACTCTTTAAAAACTCTTTCTCTCTCTCTCTCTCTCTCTCTCTTTTTCTCCCTGGGACGTTTGATAGATAAATAGATAGACAGACAGAGAACTCGGAAGCGAAAGAGAAACCCTCATCGTCCCGTCGTTTGGTTTATTTTTTTGTTCTAAAAACGCGCGCGAGAAGAGACGCGAGACGTTTCGAGAGAAAAAGAGAGGTACAAAAAAAGGTGGCGCCGACACAAAAAACAACGAACGGCCTCGATGACTTCAACGAGAGCGAACGAGGAAGCCATCATCCACCGGGCGCTGGAAGCTCTGGACATGAGAGACGATTTAAACGCTCGGAGTAGCAGTGGGAATACTACCGGTAATAATAACGCGAACATCATTCGAAGAGGAGGCGGAGCAGGCGGAGGAGGAATGGTCGAGTCTTCTTTCCTCGCTGGGGGCGGCTTGTCGTCTCCAAACGCCAACGGGGGGGAGAGGAACAAGATGCGTTTAGAAAAACAGAGACAAAGTTTCCTCTCTCGCCTCGCCGGAACGAAGAGGAATAAGGCAAAGAAAGAAAGCGTTGATGTTATAGCCACCAACAAAGAAACGGACGAAAGAAAAGAAGAAGAAATACGAAGCGACGCAGACGCAAAGACGGCATCCGTTTCCGCTGCGACTGCGACTACCTCGTCTACTCGTTCCTCCCATTCCTCCTCCTCCTCCTCGTGGGTTGGGATATCACAAAAGGTGAAGAACCAGTTGCGAGAGGTGGAACGCAAGTTTGGTGGTGGCAGTGGTGGTGGTGGTGGTGGATTTGGCGGCGGTGGATTTGGCGGCAGCGGCGGTGGGTTTGGCAGTAGTGGACAAAAGGTAACGGACAAAAGCGACAGGGCGACAGTGGAGCAAGCGCTCGATCCGCGAACTCGAATGATTTTGTTCAAAATGTTGTCGAGAGAAATATTTTCTGAGATTAACGGGTGCGTTTCCACCGGGAAGGAAGCGAATGTGTATCATGCAGTGCGTGTCATAGAAGTAGAGGAAGAAGAAGAAGAAGAAGAAAAGAAAAAAGGTGATAGTAATAGCGAAAATAGAGCTGGAAATGACGCAGCGACCACAAGCACGACTACGACGAGAAGTGAAATTGGAGGGAATGACATGAAGAAGGAGAAGGACAAGAAAATAATTCAAATGCGACAACATTTGGCGGTGAAGGTCTACAAAACGTCGATACTCGTTTTTAAAGATAGAGATAGATACGTGTCTGGAGATTGGAGATGGAGAAACGGATACGCGCGAAAAAATCCAAGAAAGATGGTCAAAACGTGGGCGGAAAAAGAAATGCGCAATTATAACCGGTTAAGAGAGAAAGGTTTGCGGGTTCCAAAAGTAATATGTCTGAAATCGCACGTTTTAGTCATGGAAATGATTGGTGATTCAGAAGGAAGAGCTGCACCTAGATTAAAAGACGCAGCGTCTTCGTTGAGCAGTAAGAAGATGCGTTCGTTATTCGAGCAGCTTTTGAAAGACATTCGAACGATGTATCAGGATTGTAAGCTCGTTCACGCGGATTTTTCGGAGTATAACTTGTTGTATCACAACGGAAATGCGTGGATTATCGATGTTTCGCAATCTGTTGACCTCGATCATCCTAGATGTCTTGAATTTTTACGAGAAGACTTGCTGCATTTAAAACAGTTCTTCTCGAATCGTGCATACGATGTGGTTGTTCCATCCGTTAAGGAAATGTTCGATTTCGTGACGGATCCCGCAATAAACGCTTCCAACATTGACCAATGCTTAGAGCTGTTGTCGGAAAAAGCGGCGAAGGATTTCAAGTTAGAAATTGATATGAAATCGAGGCTCAGTCAAGGCATCGACGCTGCACAGATACAAAAAGACGACGAGTTGAGAGCAGAAAAAGAAATACAGGCTGCGGTATTTCATCAAGCGCACATCCCAAAAGCGCTGGAAGAGGTAGATTATGCGGATAAAGATCAAAGACGACTACGCGAAGCGAGCGAAGCCAAGGACGAAAAACGCTCCGAAGGTATTTATTATCAGACTATCACGGGAATGAATTACGATTTGAGTGGTCCGCGAGAGATACCGAGTTTAATGCTAGCAAAGAAAGAAGAAGAGGCGGCAATAAAGAAAGAGGCAAAGAAAAAGGGAGAATATGAAAATGACGAAACAGATTTAGAAAAAAGTGGTAACAAGATGGCGCCGAGAACAATCAAAGAAGCGCAACATGAAAAAGCGATGGCGAGAGAAAAGGAACGCGATCGTGGGAGCGAATCAACTTCGAGTAGCGAAGACGATGACAATGACAAGGGCGATGATGATGACAGTGAAAGCGATTCGTCATCTGAGGTGAAGAAGGTTTGGGTAGATAGAAAAAAGACGCCAGAGGATCTCGAACGCGAGAAGCGAGAAAGGAAACAGCACAAGAAAGACGTGAAAGCTGCGAAATCGCAGAAGAGAGCTGAAAAAATAAAGAAAAAAGACAAGAAAAAGGCCATTAAGAAAGGAAGCGGTAAAAAATAAAAGAGCGCATTCATTTAATTCACAGTAATTCTTGTTTTTACATTTCATCGAAGTGCTTCTTCGATTGTTCTATCCCCGACGCCATCACTAATTTGTCTATACGCCATGAGTAAATTATTCCTCTCTTTTTCAGTAATTCGAGTTTTAAAACCTTCGTTGATCATTTCAATCTCAGCCGAGTTTTCGGTGAAAGGAAAAACGTTCAAGACGCTCACAATGGAGAATAAAGATAACAACAGATCCGCAGACGGGGAGGTCAATTCCTCGCGTTCTTTCCGAAGTGCGGAACAACTCGCGAGAAGCAAATTTCTAATCTTCACCGCGCACGACGATCGAACGATGTTGATCGCTGCCTTTGTAGGAATGTTCAAGAAATAACTCAATCCAACCACAAAGATGTTGACGTCCATCCCAAAACTCGAACTCGCTCCAGATCGGTTACCAACGCAATCTTCTACGGCAATCTCTGACGCCTGGCGATACAACTGCACGCGCGCATTCTCTGGTCCCACAGATTTTGCAATCGAGAGTCGATATTTGTTTTTCTCTTCGTACGGATAGCACTTTAAAGCGGTGGCGCACGCCGTGTGAAAATCTAAAATCATATCAGACGTCCACTGCACACCGTTGATTCGAGCGGCCGATAGATAACTCGCGCTCCTTTTTGCATCTTGGAGCAAATCTGCCTTTCTTTGTTTATCGATGCCACCGATTGATGTTCGGAGAAAAGGAGACTCTACCCACCACGTGGGAAGGTTTTGTTTTTCTTTCTCTTCATCTTCGTCTTCGATAGTTCTAGAGATTCTTGATTTCGTCGATGTCGATGACGACGTCGGAGAAGAGGATGAAGAACCGTAATAAACTTCGTCTAAGGCGCTTCGGTCGCTCAACTTACTCCCTCTCCTGCTCGCATCGCCATCTGGAACCCAAACCTTGCGACCGCCGAGACTTCTATCAATCACCCACTTTCCTCCCTCGTTGCTATTCCTCTTGTTGAGATTAGAACCTCGCAAGCCAGGTATATTCAACTGAAATCCTCCTCTCGGTATTACCCGTTCACCGTTCATCACTTTAACGACGACGTACGCTAAACCTATGAGCATGCTCCATCCGGCAATCGCCCCTGCTGCGCCCGTCAAACCGAAAATATTCGGCTGTTGTTGACGATACGCATAATACGAAGTCGACGACGACGGAGTCGACGGAGTAAACCGCACGGGTCCTCCGTCTCCTCTTCCTCTTCCGCCTCCTAACGAAGATCTAGACGGTAACAGCACGTCCGTCGCTTTCTGCACGTTTCTTTTTGCAAACCTTTTTGCTTTCTTAAGCGCTTTTTTTACTCTTCTTTTCGTATCTTTAACCGCAACTGCCGCCGCGGTCGGTTTTTTTTCACCAAATTCGCTCCCCTCCTCCAACGCAGCAGAAGGTGATGAAAAAGAAGAAGACGCTCTGTGACGTCGCAACGCGTCTTCCAACTCGCGCTCGTAATTTCTTTTCTTTCCGCCTCCGTTCGCTCGTCGCGCGGGTTTTCTCCCGCTCTTCGAACCGGTGGTTGTTTTTGTCCTTCGCTCCTCCTCTCGCTTTCTTCGCTCTTTTTCCCTGAGCGCATTTCTTTTTCCTCCTCCGGAACCGGAACCGGAACCGGAAGAAGAAGAAGAAGAAGAAACGAAGAAAGAAATCTTCCTCTCGTCCTCCGAAACCCCTCTCTTTCTCCTCAGCGCGCTTTTCGTTCGTCTCGCCCGAGACGGTGGTGGTGACGAGAGCGTCGCCGCGCTCGGCAAAAACGAAAGAAACGCACCGTTGCTGTTGCCCGCCGCCGCTTTCATCTCGTGGGTTTCTTCTCTTCTTTTCTTATTTCTTTTACGTAAAATATTTGTTGAGCATGTAAGATTTTTGTGACTTTGTTTTGGTAAGGTGCGACTTGTGGCGCGCACCACAGCAGACGTAGAGCAGCACATACCATTTATGTTGTATGCCATATGCGTACGTAGGGGTTCGGTGGGTTCAATACTCGTAATAATTTTTAAAATATCCATCCTCTCGTCGTGTGGGTTCTCCAACACACTCGTATACGAGTAAATATAATAATAATATTTCACTGTCAGACGCACTCTGTTTGCACCACAACAACACACAACTCTCCCCACTCCGGAGAAAAAGACGGAGAGAAAAGAAAATGAGTGCCAACGGGGGTGCGCCTGCTGTTGCGACGCGCTCGACGTCGTCGTTTGCGCTGCCGCGCTCTCCTTCTTTTTCTCCTTCTTCTTTTCGTTCGAGAGAATTTCGACGACGACGAAGACCAGGACAAGTTCAAAGGACGATCGCGCCGCGAAGAGGAGTGAGAGAAGAAGAAGGAGGAGGAGGAGGAGGAGAATATATAAATTCCAAAGCGTTCGAGGCGTTGCGAGAGGTGCAGAAGATACAACAACAACAACAACAACAAGGAAAAGAAGAAGGAGATGCGTGGGAGAAAGCGAAGACGAAGAAAACGAGGAAACCGAAGAATCCGTTCGAGGCGCCTCTAAAACCCGCTTCGACCACCTCTTCGTCGTCGTCGTCGTCGTCGTCGTCAAATACGTTTTCGTTCGTGAAAAAGTCAGTGGACGTGTCCAGTTTGCCGAGTCTGCGAGACGCGGACGTCGTGCTGAGACGATTCGACGACGAACAAAGGAAACGATTATCTTCTTCTTCTTCTTCTTCTTCTTCGTCATCATCATCATCATCTATGGCGGTGAGAACGTCTTCAACGTGCGCGGAACGCTCGCTTTGCAACGCTGTTCGTACGCTTTCGTACAACGCGGAGTCGATTATGTTTGGTATCTGCGCGGAAACCGGTCGAGAAGGCATCGACGCGTTGAAAGTTTGGACGGAGGAGTTGAATCTTCCCAGAGGAAAGTTACACGGTTTAGACACGGACGGCGTTCCGAAACCGATTCCCGAAGAGGCTGTTTTTATCAAGTATAATTCCTTGTCCGGCGACGCGTTTTGTAGCGAGTACCACGGCGAGTTTAGAGGTGTACTTTTTACCCCAGTTTTGAACGATGGAGTGTTCAGACAGTTTGGATATTTAGATTTGTCGTTATTCGGTGAAAATGAGTGATAACTGGTTGATGATTTTAGATGTTAGATGTTAGTTTCGTTTTGTAGTATTGCACATTTCTTGTCTGGATAGCTTTTACTCTTTAGTCACCGCCGCCGCTTTCTTTGTGAGATTCACTATTTGATCCTTGATCGCTTTTCGATCGTTTGCTGGTTCCGGCCACTCGATTCGTACTTTGCCCAGATTTTGACTTCCCAATCGCAAACTGACAGTCATCCCAATAGAGTCGATTTCACACATTTCCGCTTTCATATTTTCGTTATTATTCTTGTCGTCGCCGCTACTACCACTAGTGCTACTACTACTACTACCAACGCTGCCGCCGCTGCTACGAAGTAAATGCATATTTTCCTCTCCAAAAACCTCCATCTTTACGATATCTAGAGTACTCTCCGCGTGGTCTTCGTTCATATGTTTGCACACCGGCCCCGAAAATTTTCTCACCGGATCGACTTTTGCGTTTTGGTACTCCGTCGCGCTCACAGTAGCCGCCCGGCCAAACCCACCGACGTATTTCACTTCTTTCAACTCGGTCATTTTAAACCAACTGAAATCGCCAAAATCTACCCAAAACGCATCCGGATGCTGCTTCATATATATTTCTCTCGCTTTCGCTTTCTCTTTTTCGTCTTCGATCTTCTCAACCGAACCGACGAGCGTCGCACGAGCGGCGTCCGGTCTCATGCCTCCACTCTCCGCGCAGAAAAGCGACGCTCTTTTGTTCTTCAAAAGGTCCCTGGTATGCGAGGAGAGTTGCGACAGCGCGAATATCGGTAAACCCGCGGCGGCCTCTGCGGACCGAGTTGAGTCAACTCCCTCGCTTGCTCCTTTCACATCGCCTTCTCCCACCGCGAACGCGGCGAAAGAACCAACCGGATACGACGACGAACCGTCTTCTTCGCGTTCTTTTCCTTCTTCACCGTCTTTCTTTGCAGAAGAAGAGGAGGACGCCATCGTGCACAAGACGCCACCGGTAAAACTAGCGTTGCTCACCAGCGTTCTGCATTCCGCGGCGACCGATAACCGTCGACTCTTGTGCGCTTGCAACACAGAAAGAATCTTTTCGAACGTTTTGCCTCGATCGTCATCCTCTTCGGTTGCTTTGCTTTCGTTTTTGGTGACTGCGTGCGTTGTTGCCGTCGACGTCGTTTTCTTCATCGTCCTCCTCGTCAGAGTCAGAGAAGAAGGAGAGGTGTTGGGAGCAAAAAAAGAATACGCGCCGTTCCTTTTGCTCCGAATGTTGCTGCTTCCGCTATTGCTTCTGTTGAGCAACAGCCACGACGAAGAACACGAGGAGGAGGAGGAGGAGGACGTGGACGAAAAGAGCAATCGCGAGGAGTTCATTAAAAAAAACGCGCGGTGTGACTTGTGGTTTGTGGGTAAGTTGTTTGGTGTGTTTGTCCCGTTTTCTTTTTCGTGCCACGCGAAAAGCACACGAACACACCTGGACTCTGACACAAAACAACGCGCGCGCGTTTGTTCTCTCACTCACTCTCAAAGCTAAAGACAAGCAGACGAGCAGACAAGCATAAATCAAAAAATCTTATTTCAAAAAAAACGCATCCATCCATCCAGTCCAGACAGACAGAGCACACGCATCTCTGTACGAAATCGTCAATCGAGAGACGTTGGTGAGAGGAGTAGTAAGTAATTCACCCGCGAAGATACCAAATAAGAAAAACACCATGTCAACACCTCATTCACCTCATTCACCTCCGTCCTCCTCTTCGTTCTCGTTCTCTTCTTTCCCTCGAGTGCATCCGGTGGATTGGAATCTTCTCGAACGAGTGCCTTCGCCGGAAGATATCGTTCGTTTCAACGACCTGGACGGTTTAGAATTGATTGTGGAAGACATAATTCGCGGAAATTTTTCCCCCCAGGATGAGGATTTCGTCGACGACAACGACGACGATCATGGCGGCAACAATAAAGAAAATAAAAAGAAAGCGAAGTTAAAGGAGAAAGCGTTTCAAGTGGCACAGCTTTTGGTGGAATATTTACTCTTCGTGCAAGACGTTTTGATCGAACGGAAAACTGCTTCGCAAAATGAAAACGACAAGTTAAAGACAGAATTGGAAGTGTGGGTGAGAAGAGCAAAAGAGGAACGGGAGAAGAGAAAAGCGCTGCAGAGTACAACAAAGAAGGAGGAGGAAGATCACGAGAGAAAGACTGAGCGCGCAGAGGCGGTTGAGGTGGTTGAAGAGTTGAAGGTAAAACTCAAAGAAACGACGACTGCGCTCGAACGCGCGCGCGCAGAGTTGGATGAGTGTAAAAAAAGACTGCAAAAAGCCACCACGAGCAGAAACGAAGACGAACACGGAAACATGAAAAGTGGAAAAGAGAACAGTAGTTTAGCGACGGATGGTAGAAAAAATAATGGTAGCGACAACAACGGCATAGATAGGACGCAGTATTCTGGTAAGCTAACGCAAGAGGTGAAGAACTTATTAGTGCGCGTAGGCGCGAAGAGTGGAGGAAAGTTGAGCGACAGAAACACGGCGAGAAGCTTTGGAAAACTTAAAGAAATTATCGAAGCGGAGAGTAATTCGAGCGATAGGAGCGCCGCGGAACGAAGAAAGTATCAGGAGACAAGCAGGAATTTGCACTTGACGCTCGTTAATGGTGAGTCTTTCCAAGCTATATAAAGAGCTTTTGCAAGGTAGAATATGTTTTGCACTTTGTAAATCTAAATAACTGTACTATCTCTTTTAAAATCTATGATGAGGGGGTTATTACACAACACATGCCTGTTTCGAGTCGCCGCACGGAACACAGCTGTGCTATATGAAATCTAGACGCATCTTTTTTGTGTGCACACTTCTCTCATCTTGTAAAATCTTCGTTAGAAAGAGGTTCGAATACGCGTGTTTTTGATGCGAGAACGAAGCTGAAAACCAGAAACACATCGAAGCATAAGAGGGAGCAAATCTCAAAGATGAATTTTGGCGCAAAAATAGCCCAAGTCATGAGATGTCGTCGCTCGTACGCGACAAAGGTGGTTGAAACGAAAACGCCTAATCCACGAAGGAACGCGAGGGCGAGAACGCCAATGCACCTGACGTTCAAATCCGCGCGTTTTTTCTTTTGTTCTTCTTGTTGCTGTTCTTGTCGCTTCCTCTCTTTCTGTTCACCGCGCATCAACGAGTACGATGACGATGAAAAGTACGAAAGAAAGATTGGAAACATCAAAACTGAAATGATTTCTCCACAGAAAGTATCCAAGCCTAACAAAATCCCGCACAGGTACCAGTTGAACGAATCCATTCCAGTCATACCAGAGGTGAACCTCAATCCATTAAATTTCACCCAATGGCCTCCTCCATAGAATATTACCTGCGAGAAGAACAAAGTTGCTACACACGCGGTAAAAATACTTCCCAAGCGGAATGTTGTATTTTCTCTTTCTTCTTCTTCGTCGCTTTGGCTTTTGAACGGCGGCGAATGACGCACATCAGATCGCGAGGTGATCGGAAAAGACGCCAGCATATTACCAATAGATGAAGCAGAAAAGTTCATCATGTGTGCACTGAAGAGTACGAACACTCCACCAATGTAAGTTGAGTCTGTTAAGACTGCAAATACTGGCAGCAGCGTCCACAGGAAATCTCTCGAATTCATTCTTCGCCTCGGACTCAAATTTTCAAACTGACGCGTAACAGGAAACCAAATCCAGCTGCACGCGAAGACTATTCGGGGATACCAAAGATTGTCTCTGTTTGCAGCGCTCAACGCCCAAAAAATCCAGGAAACAGACATCTCAAAATTTTGAAGATGGTGGGACATCGCGAAGCAAAAAGTTGCAAAGATCAAGAAGCTCTCTCGAGAAGACGGAATTTTTTCATTTGAATTTATCTTCACCCACGTATACCCGATGCGAGCTAAGAACGCGTTGCAGATCATGGCTAAGATTGCGTTATAAATTATTCCATCTCTCAAGATTTTATTCGAGCTTGCGTGACTATACCTTGGGTGCTTTCTCTTGAGAGCTCTCAATCTGTCAACGCACGTTGACGCGAGTAAAGTCGCCAGGAGATATTGATACACTTCTCTTTCACTCTCTATGAATGAATTGGAACATCGCGCGGCGAGCGACAAGAAATATACTACCACGCTCGTAACAAATGAATACGGAAGCGATGTGAATGAATGCGAATTAGACGCACCGCTAACGCTCGTAGACGCGACTTTTTTTCTTTGCATCACAGTCTGAAATTTTGCATCGGGAATATCGTTTACACAAGTAAAGTACGCGATGCCGCACGCGTATAACAAAAGAACACCAAAGAAACAGATGATTCCAAATATCATAGAAAATACTCCGAAAGTAACCCACGAATTTCGCGTCATCGTTTGCGTTTCTCTCAAAAACGCAAGTCCTAGCTCCTTCTTATCATTCTCAAGTGAGCCGGTGCTCTTCAGTGCTGAAGCGTTTTGGTACCTAATGTGCATTTCTTCGAGTCGAGTAAACGCTGACGTTTCAAAACGTTTCACGCGATGATATGCATTGATGTACCTCCACACCTGACGTATATTTTGGTCTAGAGCGTGCGCAAAAGACTCGCTCCCTCTTGCGTTACCAATGTTAGTGTACATATTAGCACCTGTGTCATCCTTTTCGTCGAAACGAAATAAGTTCCAAAGTTTCTCGTTTACCACACCTAGCGAGGAAAATGGTATGGGAATACCCATGAGCACAGCAAGTGTAGGAACTAAATCTATTTGCAACATTTCGTTCTCACTCGTTCTGGTGCCAGAACTGTCGGCATCGTCGTTGTCATCGTTGTCGTCTATCTCAAAAGCTGCTCCAATATTTCCGTGAGGACGATGGGCGAAGAGAAACGAATTAACTTCAACTTCAGAGGAACCGCCGTGGTCACCTTCGTCGGTCATCCCGTGATCCCCGAAAACTAAAAACAGCGAATTTTTGTACACCTCTTTTTCTGTCTTCAAAGCATTCATTATATTCCTGATATCTTCGTCGTTTTGCTCCAATTTATTTTTCATTTCTTTTGTTTTCGCACCGTACGTGTGGCCGACATGATCGGCTCCTAGCATATGCCCAATCCACACGTCCCAATCCGCGGCTTCGCTATCATTACTGGTATTATTGCTACTATTATCATCACTATTACTATTATTCCTATTCTTTAAAGCTAACGCGTGCGCTTTCTTCCACGAGTTGCGAACGCCCGCATCAACCGTTTCAGTATCTTTAACATTCAGCGAAGGAAACGCTTCAAAATCACTAAAATAATACGAAGAAGGGCTACTGTCGACGTCGCAGTCGTTTGGTGGTGGAAATAACTCCGCCCACGTATCATCTCCCGCGAACATGATCTTCTTATTCCCGTTTCGCCAGAGTTGATGTATCAAATTATCCTCCTCGAGAGTTTTTGAACTGAACGAATTCGAAATGTCAACAAACGTTGGAAGAGAACCAGTCAAGAGTCCTTTCAGACGCTGCGATGTCGTCGTCGGAGCGTCGGCGATGAATTTAAACAGCAATGAATCGGACGTGTCGTTATCGACACTGTCACTGTTTTCTCCTGTATTCCTTTTTCTCGCCGTTGCTTTCGCTTTTGCTGCGGTGTCGTGATAGTAGTCACGCAGAGACGTCAAGCCGATGCCGACGCTCTCGTTGGAACGTTCCCTCTTCTGCGACGACGTTGAAAAGGAATAATTAGCTACCCAATCGTAACGCGCCGCATCGACTATGAGTACGATGAGTTTATCGATTCGAGAAGTAGTACGGGTACCAGTGGAAGAAGGAACATCATCCGCCAAGCTTCTTCCATCAGAGTAGCTCGAGAACGGCGGCGACGACGACGACGACGACACAGCTCGAGACGATGATTTTTGCTCGAGTTCAACGCGTACGAACAAAAAACCTCTGGCGAACAATCCTACGCAGCACAACTTCAAACATCCGAGACCAACCAACACGAGAAGGACGAGGGTGAAATCTGTCCTCTTCTCGCCTCGTCCTCTGCTGCCCGAGTGACCGCCGGACCGAGAGGAACCAGGACGACGTTTCATTCGGGTCGTTAAGTAAAAAAGTAAAAATCACAATAAAATATGGCACATCATGATAAAGCATGCTGAGATGCAACTTTTTTTCTTTTTCCATTTTTCGGCGAAGGTTTTGTAAATTTTTCGGCGAAAAAACTCTACTCTCTCTACTCTCTCTCTCTCTCTCTCTCTGTTTGCACAACTGCCATACCCACGGCAATACATCACGTGAAATGCAAAACATCACGCGGAAAGTCCATCGGTATTTGATCTCTTTTGAATATAAAGGGAACGTTTTCTCAGGGTTTCAAAAGCAGTGCGCTAATAATCAACCACAATCCCTAACCGTCCAAGGCACGATTGAGCAGGCACTTTTTCTGTTCACGAATGGAAGAGTAGAAAGGATATACGGCTCATCTCGTACAGACGCTGGAGTGCACGCAGTTCACAACACAGCGCACTTGGAAATTCCCGCGGAATTACCAGCTCGTACTAGCATTCGAATAAATAAAAGTAATAGTGATAGTAATAGCAGTAGTGATA
>Ga0255764_10001106_pt1 | contig 23329 bp, 24 predicted proteins | sample 071ome_30_FD_179964 | JGI IMG/M metagenome (GOLD analysis project Ga0255764, IMG submission 179964) | Coastal salt marsh microbial communities from the Groves Creek Marsh, Skidaway Island, Georgia - 071406AT metaG (version 2) | ecosystem: Environmental > Aquatic > Marine > Intertidal zone >... | reverse complement strand
TGCGGGAGCGCGCCCCATGAGTATCAAAGCAGACCGTTGGATCCGTCGCATGGCGGAAGAGCAGGGCATGATCGAGCCCTTCGTGCCGGGCCAGGTGCGGGAAGGAGCCAGCGGCGATCGGCTCATTTCCTACGGCACCTCCAGCTACGGCTACGACGTTCGCTGCGCCGATGAATTCAAGGTGTTCACGAACATTCACTCCGCTACCGTGGACCCGAAGAACTTCGATGCTCGAAGCTTTGTCGATGTCACGGGCCCGGTGTGCGTGATTCCGCCCAACAGCTTTGCCTTGGCGCGAACCGTCGAATATTTCCGCATCCCCTCCAACGTGCTGGTGATTTGCGTGGGCAAATCCACCTATGCGCGCTGCGGCATCATCGTTAACGTGACGCCCCTCGAGCCGGCCTGGGAAGGGCACGTCACCCTGGAGTTTTCCAACACCACGAACCTGCCGGCGAAGATTTACGCCGGGGAAGGGGTCGCGCAGATGCTCTTCTTCGAGTCCGACGAGCAATGCGATACCACCTACGGGGATCGGGGGGGCAAGTATCAGGGGCAGCGCGGCGTCACCTTGCCGCGCACCTAGGGGGTCGGGGCGTCGCCCCGGGCCGTCAGCCAAATCGTCAGGAGGCGACCGTTTTCCCGATGCTCCAGCCGGAGCAGGGCGCCGTCCGCTTCGGCGAACCACAGCTTCATGCGCTCTTCACTGCCCGCCTCGAACTGACGCTCGAGGGCCAGGGCTCGTTCTCCGGGGTCAGCGCCCGCTTCCCCTGGGGGGAGGGCCTCGGGGCCGAGCACGCGCCAGCGCATCTGTGTGGGGTCCCCGCCGTCGGTCATGGTGAGGCTCAGCTCCGTGTTCCGGGCGGGCCAGCCCGCCAGAAGGCGCTGCTTTAAGGCCAGCTGCCAACTGAGGGGGTCGAAGGTGCCTGGGGTGAGGGGGTCCTCCCGGGGCTTATCGCCGGTGCGCGTGAGGCGCCGCCGTTCCCAGTCAAAGATGAGCCGTCGCTCTCGCTGCCGCCCCAGGCCCTGCTGCCGGGTGACGTAGTAAAGAGGTCGGGGTATTCCCGCGCGATCCAGCTCAAAGGTCGCCTGTTCCTCAACCCCTAAAAAGAGGGCACCCAGGGTCGTTTCAAATTGAAAGCGCCCATCGCTGCGGCGCGCGAGGCTCCGCGTGCCCCGCGCATGAAAAGGCAAGCCTTCGTAGCTGGCCTCGTAATGATGAAGAAAGGGGGTGAGTTCAGCGCTCTGCCCTGGAAGGGCGCCGCTGAGAACACACAGCAGGGCGAGGACGCGAAGGCTTAGGGCCATGGGACCAGGGCCTCCCCATCCCAGGCCAGGGTCAAGGGGCGCGCGCCCCGCCCCGCTTCAGCGAGGTAGGACAGGGCCCGGGGGTAGAGGGCGTGCTCAAGTTCGAGAACCCGGGCGGCCAGGGTCGCCTCCGTGTCCTCCGGTGCCACGGCGAGGCGCGCCTGGGCGAGAAGGGGCCCGCCGTCGAGCTCCGGCGTCACCCAATGAACGCTCGCGCCGTGAAAGGCGTCTCCCGCGGCCAGGGCCTGGCGATGGGTGTGCAGCCCCCGGTGCGCCGGCAGGAGCGAGGGGTGGATGTTCAGAAGCGGGGCCGGGCAGGCCTCGAAGAAGGCGGGGCCGAGCACCCGCATGAAGCCTGCGCAGAGCACGAGGTCTGGGGCGGCGGCGCGAATGCGGTGCGCCAGGGCCTCGTCGAAGGCCGTCCGAGTGGAGAAGTCGCGATAGGGCAAGCACTCGGCGGGCAGTTGCCAGCGCGCCGCGAGGGCCTCTGCACCGCAGGGGGTGCGGTCCGTGATGAGGGCCTGCAGGGTGAAGGGGGCCTGGAGCCCGGCGCTGGCTTCAAGAAGGGCCTGAAAGTTAGTGCCTCGGCCCGAGGCCAGGACAAGACAGCGTAGGGGCATGGGGAAGGCTCCCGGGACGATGACTCTAGGAGGCCAGCATGGCCCTGAACAGCGGCTGAGCGCCTAGACGAGGGTGCCCTCACCCTCCGCCGTGATGTGGAGCGTGCCGGGTGTCACCGCCTCGCGCCCATCGACCACGGTGCCGAGGCGCCAGCAGGGCTGACCCACTGTGGCCAGGGCCGCCTCAACCCCCTCGGTTGCATCGGACGCCACTGCGAGGACAAAACCGACGCCGCAATTGAAGGTTTTCATCATCTCCAGGGGCGCGACGTTCCCGAGCGCCGCGAGCCAGGGGAAGGGCTCGGGCCAGGTCCAGCTCGCTAGATCCACCGCCAGGGCCAGAGGCACGGGGCTGTCCTTGGGCAACATCCTGGGAAGGTTTTCTGGCAGGCCGCCGCCGGTGATGTGGGCCATGCCGTCGATGGGGTGGCCTGCCTTCAGCAGCCCGAGGATGGTTTTGACATAGATCGCCGTGGGCTCGAGGAGCTCGGCGACGCGCTCCGGGGCCGCGTCGAGGCATCCCGGATTGGCCTCAAGAATACGCCGAATCAAGGAAAAGCCGTTGGAGTGAGGCCCGCTCGAGGGCAGGGCCAGCAGCTGGTGCCCCGGGGCGATGGCGGCGCCCGTTATCACCTTAGCTTCCTCCACAATGCCCACGCAGAAGCCGGCGAGGTCGTAGTCACCGTCGCTGTAGAAGCCGGGCATTTCTGCCGTCTCGCCGCCGGCTAGGGTACAGCCGGCCAGCTCGCAGGCCGCCGCGATGCCCTCGATGACCGTGGCGGCTTGTTCCACCTGGAGCTTGCCCGTGGCGAAGTAGTCAAGGAACAGGAAGGGTTCGCCGCCGGTCACGAGAACGTCGTTGACGCACATAGCAACCAAATCCTGGCCGACGCGATCGTGGCGATCGTAGTCCATGGCCAAGCGAAGCTTGGTCCCCACCCCATCCGTACCCGTAACCAGCAGCGGGTTTTCATAGCCCTTGGGTAGGCGGGTGAGCGCCGCGAAGCCCCCAAGGCCAGCGAGCATTTCCGGGCGCCGGGTACGCGCGGCGGCGGGGCCGATGCGGCGGATTAATTCGGCGCCAGCATCAATGTCGACCCCCGCGTCGCGGTAGGTGAGGCCGCCGGGGTGGTCGTTCCGGGTGTTATCGCGGGCCAAGGGAGTCTCCCATTTACATGAGCTGAGGCGCAGGACCCTTTACACTAGGGGTCAGCGCCGGCGCGGGGTCCGGCAAAAGGATGCCATCATGGTAGCAGAGCGGGGCGCACGCGAGGGGCTTCTCCCTTGCCTTTGGGAAGGGTTTCCCTTGGCGCGCGTCGCATTTGCGCTGGGGGGCTGCCTGCTCCTTCTCTGCCTTTGCCCCCGGGTTCAGGCCGCGCCCGAGCTTGGGTCGCCGGGGGCCCTCTTCGAGGTGGCCGTGCCCGTAGTGGATCAGGGCGCGCGCACCCGTACGCTGGCGGAGCGCGCGGCCCTGGAAACCCTTCTGAAGCGCCTGACCCCGGCCCCGGGGCTGACGAGTCGCCCCTCCATCGCTGGGGCCCTCCGGAACCCCGATCGGTACTATCGCAGCGCGAGCTATGCGCCCGGAGGGGCGCAGAGCCCCTGGCAGCTCACCTTGCAGTTTGATCGGGAAGCCATTCTTTCTCTCTTGGCCCAGGCGGAACTTCCGGCTTGGGTGAGCCATCGGCCCCGCTATCTACTCTGGCTGGTCGAGGAGTCGGAGGATGGGCAGCGCCGTTTGCTCGACGCCGAGCATCCCCTGGCCCGAGCCGTGGTGGAGGCGGGACGGGACCGTGCCGTGCCCCTTGCGGTCCCCCTCCTTGATTTGAAGGAGCTCCAGCAGGTGGCGCCCTGGCAGGTTTGGGGTCGCTTTTGGGGGGTGCTCAAGCCCCTTCGGGAGCGCTATGGGGCGGAGGGAGAACTCATCCTGCGTCTGCGCGCCGAGGGGGATGGCTGGTATGTCGACTACGAGGGAGAGGGCTTGCCCATGCCCTTCTCGGGAGCGCTGCGCACGGAGGCGCCTGCCGTCGCCCTCCGCGCCGTGGGCCAGGGCCTCGCTGATGCGCTCCTCGAGCGCCTCGCGCTGCGCCTTACGGGGGAAGCCTCGGGGATCGCCTATCTTCGGCTCGATGGGCTAGAGGCCCTGGGTGCCTATGCCGACGCCTTGACCGTGCTCGAAGCGCTGGCGGGGGTGGCGGAGGTCTTCGTCCTCGAGGCTCAGGACGATGCGGTGCTCTTTCGCCTTTCCGTTACCGATACCCCAGAACGGGTGCTGGCACAGCTCAACCGTGACCGGCGCTTTGAAGCGGGGGATCTCAGCCCGGGGCTAGCATGGCAAGGGCGGTGGAAGGGATGAGACCCCCCCAGCTGCCCCTGGCGCTGGCCTTGCCCGACCACGCCACCCTGGACACCTTCGAGCCCGGTGATAATGCCCTGGTGCTGAAGGCCCTGGAGCGCTTCCTCGGCGCCCGGGGGGAACGGCTTTGGCTCTGGGGGCCCCAGGGGGCGGGAAAAAGCCACTTGCTACAGGCCGCGTGCCAGCGGGTGCCGGGGAGCCAGTGGCTGCCCGGGGCGCTGGTGAAGGAAGCGCCGGAGGCCGTGTTGGCGGGGCTCGAACGGGTGCCGCTGGTCGCCCTGGATGAAGTGGACCTGCTGGCCGGGGATCGGGCGGCGGAGGAGGCGCTTTTCGATTTGTGTAATCGGCTTCAGGCCGCGGGGCAGGCGCTACTGTTGGCGGCGTCCGGCGCGCCCCTAAGCCATCGCTGGAGTCTCCCTGATCTGGCCTCTCGTCTCGCCGCGGCGAGCGTGTTTCGCCTTCAGCCCTTGGATGACGATGGCCGTGCTCGGGCGCTTCAGCGCCGGGCTGCGGCCCGGGGCCTCAGCCTGGCGGAGGCCACGGCCCGCTACATCCTTCATCGCATTCCCCGGGACCCGGCCTCCCTTTTTGCCTTTCTCGATCGCCTGGACGAAGCCGCACTCCAGTCCCAGCGACGGATCACCATTCCCTTCGTGCGCGAAGCCCTGGGGTCATGAGCGAGGCTTCCGAAAAGCGCATTCTGCTTACCGGGGGTGGTTCTGCGGGCCATGTCACGCCGAACCTAGCGCTGATTGACGCATTGATCGGGGAAGGCTGGGAGGTGCACTACGCGGGCAGCGCCGAAGGTATCGAGCGCCGTCTCGTGGAGGGGAAGGTGTCCGCCTACCACGTGGTCCCCGTGGGCAAGCTTCGGCGCTATTTTTCCTTCGAGAACCTGCGAGATGGGCTTCGTGTTCTGCACGGTCTTTGGGTCGGATGGCGCCTGCTGGGTCGGCTTCGACCCAAGGTCATATTCTCTAAGGGGGGCTTCGTGTCCGTGCCCGCGGTCGTGGGCGGCGCGCTCCGAGGCATTCCCGTGCTAGCCCATGAAAGCGATTTCAGCCCCGGCCTTGCGACCCGGCTGGTTGCGCCCTTCGTGACCACCGTGTGCACCACCTTTCGGGAAACGCGCGTGCCCAGGGCGCGCCAGCTCCGCTTCGTAGGCAGCCCCCTGCGGCCGGCCCTTCAGGCCGGGGATCGCGCTCGGGGGTTGGCCTTTCTCCGCTTTTCGGGGGAGCGCCCCATCCTTCTGGTGGTGGGGGGAAGCCTCGGGGCCACGGCCCTGAATGCAGCGCTGCGAGCTCAATTAGAGGTCCTGACGGCGCGCTATGACATCGTGCATCTGTGCGGTGCGGGAAAGGAAAATCCGACCCTTGAGGGGCCCGCCTATCGGCAGTATGCCTATCTCGATGAGGCCTATGGGGATGTGCTTGCGGCCGCGGATCGGGTGGTGTCCCGAGCTGGCGCCAATGGGCTCTTCGAGCTGTTGGCGCTGCGGAAGATCAGCCTTCTGGTGCCCCTGGGGCGCGGCGCCAGCCGAGGCGATCAGCTCGAAAACAGCGCCTGGGCTAGGGCCCAGGGCTACGCCCTAACGGTGCAAGAGGCGGCCTTGGGGAAAGACGGATTAGACCAAGCGCTCGCGGCTCTGGAAACGCAGGCGCCGGTGCTCGCCGAAGCACTGGAGGGCTTTGAAGTGCCCGATGCGCTGGCGGAGGTCATGGCGTTGCTGAGGCCCTACGGCGCGTCTTCGCGGAAGGTGCGGCTCATATAGCCGGCAAGCATGACTTTCAGTTCTTCCTGGAGCAGCTTCCTGCGAGGCTCGTCCGCGGCATCCGCTGCATTCAGAAGGCTATGCCCCGTTTCGATCACCATGATCAGGCAGCGGCTCCGCGCCTCCGCGGGAACCTTGGGGAAGCGCTGGCGTAGGATCGCATCCAAGCTTTCCTGCAGGGCATCACGCAGCTTCTGCGCCTCGCGCTGAAGGGGGTTGTCCTTCACCTGCGCGGCCCACAAACCAAGGAATCCCGGAAAGGTGGCGTAGAGGGCGCTTAGCCCGTCGACGAGGGAACCGATCCATTCCACGCCAATGGGGGCTCCGGCCTCCCCGAGCTGATCGCCTGCGTGGCTTTGCAAAAAGGCCCGAACGTCCGCTTCGTAGCCGTCGACCAGCGCGGCCACCGCCGCATCCCGGTTCGGAAAGAATTGGTAGAAGGAACCGATGGAGGTTTCCGCGCGTTCCGCAATGGCCTTGGTGGTGAGGGCGTCGTAGCCCACTTCTTCGAGCAGGACGGCCGTGGCCTTGAGAAGCGCTTCCACCCGCTGCCGTCCTCGAGCCTGGGAGGGCTGGCGCCGGCGCTGTAGAGGGGATGTGGTCATGGCATCAGTATAGCGCCCCCCACCCCCGCCCTGGCCAGGGTAGAATGCGCGGGTTTTTTGCCCCGCTTTTCGCAATAAGGATGACCCATGTTTAAGGTGCGGACCCATAATCAGATTGCCCTACAAGGCCTTGAGCGCTTTCCCCGGGACCGCTTTGAAGTCGGGACCGAGCTCGCTGATCCCGAGGGCATTCTGCTTCGTAGCCACGTGCTGACCCCGGAGGCGGCGACGCCCCGGCTGCGCGCCGTGGCTCGGGCGGGCGCGGGGGTGAACAACCTCCCCGTGGAGGCCTTCACGGAGCAGGGCATTGTGGTTTTCAACACCCCCGGCGCCAACGCGAATTCAGTGAAAGAGATTGTGGTGGCGGGGCTGCTCCTGGCGTGCCGAGACCTCTCCGGTGCCCTGGCCTTTACCCAGGGCCTCGCCCCGGACCTAGATGAGCCTGCATTGCACGACGCCGTGGAAGGGGAAAAGAAGCGTTTCGCCGGACGCGAGCTCGCTGGCAAAACCCTAGGCGTGGTCGGCCTGGGCGCGATCGGCGCGCGGGTGGCGGACATCGCCTTGCAGCTGGGCATGTCCGTGCTCGGCTACGATCCGGCCATTTCCGTGGATGCGGCCTGGCGCCTGCCCCGGGAAGTGCAGCGGCAAGAGAATCTGGCCGCCCTCCTGGCCCGTTCCGATTTCGTCACCCTACACGTGCCAGCGCTGCCGGAAACGCAGGGGCTGATCAACCGCGAAGCCCTGGCCCAGCTCCGGCCCGGGGCCGTGCTTCTGAACTTTGCCCGAGGCCCCATTGTGGATCCGGTGGCCATCGCGGAGGCGCTGAAGGCCGGTCGCCTGGCCCGCTACGTCGCGGACTTTCCCGAAACCGCACTCCTGGGCCTTCCCGGCGCCCTTCTATTGCCGCACCTAGGGGCCAGCACGGAGGAAGCGGAAACGAACTGCGCGGTCATGGCCGCCAATCAGCTGATCGACTTTCTTGAGCACGGGAACATTCGCAACAGCGTGAACTTTCCGCCCGTGGTGCTCGAGCACGCGGCGGGGACGCGGCTGGCCGTGATCAACGAGAATCGCCCCAACCGCCTGGGTCCGGCCCTGTCCGTGCTGGCGGAGCACAACCTCAACGTGATCGACATGCTGAACAAAAGCCGGGATGCGGTGGCGTACAACTTGATCGACGTGGAAGGCACGGTAACGGAGGCGGTGCTTGAAGCGCTCCGGCAGGTGGACGGGGTGCTGAAGGTTTACCACTTCGGCGAGGACCAGCGCTAAACCGCTGGGCTCGCTCCGGAGAAGCGCTCGGGGTTCAGGGCCCGGAGCATTTCCTGGTCCACCACCGGGGGGGCGCCGGTGAGGGCGCTGGCAATAATCTCACCCCCGAGAAAAGCAGTGGTGAGCCCGGAGGAGGCATGGCCCGTGGAGACCCAGAATCCCGAGCCTAGGGCCCCGAGAAGGGGGGCGCGGTCCGGGGTGTTGGCCCGCAGCCCCGCGAAGTGGGTTTGGTGCACACCGAGATCCCGGGGCCAGCCGAGGAGCGCAATCCAAGCTCGGAGCCGGCCCTCATTGCCTTGGCGATCGGCAAGCTGCTCGGTCGCATCCTCCGTACCGTGGCGATAGCTTGAGCCCACCACCCATCCCGCACCGTCAAAGAACGCGTGGCCTCGCCCCGTGAGTAGGGGGGCGCTCGCCTCGGCCGTGCCGGCAAAGCGATCGAGCTGACCGCCAACGATGCCCGTGGGCAGGTCCATCAGAGCTTTTAGGGAGGCCCCCGCTGCAAGCACCAGCGGCGCCTCACCGCTTCCCTGGGCCCGCGTCGTGCCCGCAGGATCGCGGAGGCGCCAGCCTTCCCCCGTGCCCTCGAGGGCGCCAAGGGTCACCCCACCCTCGAGCCTTGCCTGCGAAGGCCATAGGGCCGCAAGCAGCTGGGGCAGGTGGGCGTGGCCGCTCTCCGCGAGGGCGAGGTAGGGGCCCTGGGCGTCCTCCGCAAGGGTGAGGCGGGGCGCAAGCATGGGATAGCGGGCCGCGGTTTTCCCTAGCCGTTCCGGGCGCCGCAGTTCTCCGTATTGACGCAAGGGTGCGGGCACGAAGCCGGCCTGGCCCTGGACACGCATCAGCGCTAGGCGGTAGGCCATCCATAGGAAGGGACCCCGGGGCCCTTCATCGATGGGCAGGCGAGGATGGAGCAGGGCCCAGGGGTTCGCCGAGGCGCCTCCCCCCGGCGCGGCGTCGGCTTCAAGCACCTGGGAGGACACTCCCTGCTCAGCGAGGGCCAGGGCGACGGCGGTGCCAGCGAGCCCTGCGCCGACAATGGTGACCTGCGTGGGCACAGGCGCGGGGCGGCGTCCGAGCCCAGGGGTGAGGCGCGCGACCAAAACCTCGCGCTTCTGTGGTCCGCCCTCGGCGCTTTGAGGCCCCGGGACCTTTTGGGGTAGGAAGCCGGCGTTGGCCAAGCCCTCGCGTACGGCTCGGGCGACGGTAAAGGTGCCTAGGGTCGCCCCCGGCGCACTGGCCTTGGCGATTAGCCCGAGGAGCTCGGGCTGCCAGAGTGCCGGGCCAACCTTGGGGGCGAAGCCATCGAGGAACCAGGCATCCACCGCCGGTGCCTCGCGCTGGGCTAGCCAATCTTCCAGACCGGTCTGCGCATCCCCAAGGTAAAGGTGCAGGCGCAAGCGACCGCCTTCGAAGGGCATAAGGTGCCACCCTGCAAGGGGTTCCGGGAGCGCCGCGGTGAGGGCCTCCCCCAGGACTGCCAGGTCACGGGCGCCCCGGGCTCGGAGGCTCGCGAGAAAGCGCTGGCGGTCGGCGGGGTTAAGGGGTGCCTGCTCAAAACTCACATAGCTTAGGGGGCGGGGGGCTCCGGCCTGGCGCCAGGCCTCCCAAAGGAGCAGGAAATTGAGCCCCGTGCCAAAGCCCGTTTCCCCGACCCGATGCACCGGAGCCCCGTGCGCACCGAGGCGGGCCGGTAGATCGTTTCCGCTCAGAAAGACGGCTCGGCTTTCCCCCAGAGGATCTTGGCGATTGAAGTAGATATCGCCGCTCGCCTCATCGCTGGGAATGCCGTCGGCCCACCGGAGGGTAGGGGCAGGCAGGCCCCGGGGGTGGGGCGTCATGCTTCCCCGCGGGCCACGGGGCGGGTTGGATCTCGGATCCACTCGCTAAAGGAGCCCACGTAAAGGGCGGGGAGAGCATCGGCGCAAAGACCGGCGACGGCCATGGCTAGCAGGTTGTGCGCCGCGGTGACGCCGGAGCCGCAATAGGCAATGGGCGCCTCCGGTTCTTCAAAAATTGGGGTCCAGCGCGTCCGCAGAGCGGAGGGGTCCTTAAAGCGCCCCTCCGCCGTCAGGTTCTCGCTGTGGGGGAAGCAGGCAGCCCCAGGAATGTGGCCGGCCACGGGATCAATGGGTTCCACCTCGCCCCGAAAGCGGGGCAAGGCCCGGGCGTCAATGAGGCCCGCGCCTCCAGCGGTCTCGACCCGGCTTTGCACCATGGACAGCGTTGCGATGGGGGCTAGGGATGGTGCCGGGTGCCACGGGAGGGCGGGAGCCTGTTCGGGGGCTGAGCCCCGCTCGAGGGCGCCGCCGGCCGCATCCCAAGCCGGGAGGCCGCCATCAAGGACCCGCGCGCGCTCGTGCCCCAGGGCCGCAGCACTCCACCAGGCCCGGGCAGCGAAAGCGCCGCCAGCATCGTCGTAGAAGACGAGAGCGCTGTCCTGAGGGATCCCCGCCGCGGCGAAGGCTTCGCGAAGCTGTGCATGGGAAGGGAAGGGGTGGCGACCGGTCCGGGTTAAATCGATGGGTCCGGATAGATCGGCCTCAAGGTCGAGGAAACGGGCTCCCGGCAGGCGGTGGTCAGCGTAAGCGCGCCGCCCCGCGGCGGGATCGTCCAAGCGGAAGCGGCAATCAACGAAGCATAAGCCTGGCCCCCCCTCGAGGGCCTCGGAGGCGGTGATGAGGGGCTCGCGAAGGGTCTGCATGGCGCGTCTCACTGCCAGAAATAGGGGGTTAGCATGGCCTCGGGGCTAGGGCGCTGGCAAGAAAAGGGGGGCGGTCGTCGCCGGAGCCCGCGGTAGCGCTGCGGGGCCGAGGGTGCCAAAATGAAGATCGGGTCACGTGTTACTCAGCAGGAGCAAAGCGAATTATGGGACTGGACGGTCTATTGCACCTCAGCCTTTGGCAAATGGTTGTCGCAACCCTGGTGCTTACCCATATCACCATTGTTTCCGTGACGGTGTATCTGCACCGCTTTTCCGCCCACCGGGCCCTGGAGCTGAGCCCCGTGCTTCAGCACTTCTTCCGCCTTTGGCTCTGGCTCACCACGGGCATGGGTACGCGAGAGTGGACGGCGATCCATCGGAAGCACCATGCCCTCTGCGAAACGGAAGAGGATCCGCACAGCCCGCAGGTGCTGGGGCTGAAGAAGGTGCTGCTAGAGGGCGCCGAGCTCTATAAATATGGCAAGACGCCGGAAACCATCGAGCGCTACGGCCGGGGCTGCCCGGACGATTGGATCGAGCGCAACGTCTATCGCCACAATACCTACGGCATCGTCCTCATGCTGTTCGCCGATCTGCTCCTCTTTGGGGTCTACGGCATCACCATCTGGGCCGTGCAAATGCTTTGGATCCCCGTGCTTGCCGCCGGCGTGATCAATGGTGTGGGCCACTACTACGGCTATCGGAACTACGAGTGCGGTGATGCGGCAACCAACATCGTGCCCTGGGGCATTTTAATCGGTGGGGAAGAGCTGCATAACAACCATCACACCTACCCGAACTCCGCAAAGCTGTCCCAGAAGTGGTACGAGTTTGATATGGGGTGGTTCTGGATTCGCCTGTTCCAGCTCTTTGGTCTGGCCAAGCCCCGAAGCACGGGTCCGCAAACGGTCCGCGATCCTGCGAAGGCGGCCCTGGACTTCGACGCCGCCCGGGCCCTCGTCCACGACCGCTTCCGGGTCATGGAGCGCTTCGCTAAGCAGGTGGTCAGCCCCACCGTGGCCTCGGAAGGGGGCAGCGCCGGGAAAGCGCTCCGTCGCCTCATGGTTCGGGAAACGTCCCTCGTTTCCACGGAAGAGCAGGCGCGGCTTGAGGCGCTGCTGGCTCAGCATCCGACGCTTAAGACGGTCTACGAGATGCGTCTTGCGCTGCAGCAGGTTTGGCAGCGCCGGGGGGAATCAAAGGAGGCCATGCTCGACGCGCTGAAGGACTGGGTCGCTCGGGCCGAAGCCTCCGGCATCGCTGCCCTCCGGGACTTCGCTGACGAGTTCAAGTCCTACGCCCTGCCGCGCGCAGCGGCCTAGGCGGCAAAAAAAAGCGCGCAGCCCTTGGGGGTTGCGCGCTTTTTTTGTGCCTGCGATGTCGCCCTTGGGCTGGCTACATCCGCTGCACCACGGGGATGCCGAGCAGTTCCAGGCCCTGGCGAAGGGTTGCTCCGCAGCGACGGGCGAGGGCTAAGCGACTCGCTTGGGTGCCACTGTCCGGCGCGCTGAGCACGGGGCAGTGCTCGTAGAACGCCGTGAAAGCGGTGGCCACCTCGTAAAGGTGGGTGCAGAGGAGATGGGGCAGGCCCTGATCTCGTACCTGCTGCAGAACCTCTTCCGTGCGCAAAAGCACGAGGGCTAAGGCGCGTTCCTGAGGGGCCTCAAGCTTTACGGAAGCCTTCAGGCTCTCGGGGGCAAGGCCGGCCTTGCTAAAGAGACTTTGAATGCGGCTGTAGGCGTACTGAAGATAGGGCGCCGTGTTGCCGTCGAAGCTCAGCATGGTGTCCCAGGAGAAGACGTAGTCGTTGTTCCGGTGCTTGGAGAGATCGGCATACTTAATGGCGCCTAAGGCCACTGCCTTGGCGATTTCCGTGCGTTCTGCCGCGGCCAGGGCTGGATTTTTCTCTGCCACGAGGGCTTCAGCCCGCCGTTCCGCTTCATCTATCAAATCGGAAAGCTTAATGACGTCCCCAGCGCGGGTCCGGAAGGGGCGCCCATCTTCGCCGAGCATGGTGCCGAAGGGCATATGCTCGAAGCTGCAAGGACGGGTGATAAAGCCTGCGGCCTGGGCAACCGCGAAGACCTGCTTAAAGTGTAGGCCCTGGCGCTTGTCCACCAAATAAAGGGCTCGGTCTGCCTCTAGGCTGTCGCAGCGATAGCGTACGGCGGCCAAATCCGTGGTGGCGTACAGATAGCCGCCGTCGGACTTTTGCACGATGAGGGGCAGGGGCGCATCGTCCTTGCCCTTAAACTCGTCGAGAAAGACGCACTGGGCGCCGTCGCTCTCCTGAAGGAGGCCTTGATCTCGTAGCGTCTCAATAACCCCGGGGAGTGCATCGTTATAGGCGCTTTCGGCGTGAACGTGCTCCCGCGTGAGCGTCACCTGCAGCCGCCCGTAGAGGGCTTCGCAATGGGACAGGCTGACGTCGATAAAACGCTGCCAGGCTGCCCGGCAGGCGGGGTCGCCCTGCTGGAGTTTGACGACCGTTTCCCGGCTCAGGGCTGCGAAGGCGGGGTCTTCGTCGAAGCGGGCTTTGGCGCGGCGATAGAACTGTTCGAGGTCTGACAGCTCTGCTTCCGCAACCCGGTTGCCGTCGTCGGCCTCGAGGCTATTGAGGAAGGCCAGAAGCATGCCGAACTGCGTGCCCCAGTCGCCGACGTGGTTTTGCCGGAGCACGTTCCAGCCAGCGTGGTCGAAGCAGCGGGCGAGGGCGTCACCGATGATGGTGCTGCGCAAGTGGCCCACGTGCATTTCCTTCGCCAGGTTCGGCGAGGAGTAATCGATGACCACCCGGGATGCCTCGGCGCCCGCCCCCCGCGGCGCAAGCACCTCCGCTTCAAAGGGGTTTAGCCGGGCTTCGAGCACGGCCTCTCGCAGGCGCAGATTAATGAAGCCCGGGCCCGCGATGCTGGCTTCGCTCACCAAATCATCCAGCTGAGCGTGGGCAAGCACGGCCTCCGCCAGCTCCCGCGGGGGGCGCTTGAGGCGCTTGGCCGCTCCCATGGCGCCATTCATTTGATAGTCGCCAAATTCCGGCTTCGTGCTCACGGTGAGGGCAACGGCGCTGCCCTCGGGGGCGCCAGCGGCATGGAGCGCCGGCGCTAGGCGGGCTTCAAGCAAATCCTTCAGCACGGGGGGACCTGTCTCTGTCGCTCGGAAAGGCGCGCATCATAGCGGCGTCGACGGCCTTCGTCAGCCGCTGGCCCCATCGTGGCCTGGAGCACGAGGCCCTAGCGAGGCCCTAGGGTGCGCTGCGGGCAGGCGCCGCGGCTGGTCTTTTCGATGGTTACGGGGCTGCGTGGTACATCGCGCATGCCGTCCTTTACGGTGGTTTCCACTTCCCCGATGCGGTCAATGACCGCCATGCCGTCCGTGACTTCTCCAAAGACCGTATAACCGGGGCGATCGTCTTCGGCGTCGAGGTGAGCGTTGTCCACCAGGTTAATAAAGAACTGGGAATCGGCGCTGTCAGGATCTCGCTGCCGCGCCATGGCGAGGGTGCCCCGCAGGTTCTTGGGGCCTCCCACCGATTCGTTGCGCACGGGGCCGAAGGGATCGCGGTAGTTGAGCTCGGCGTCGAAGCCCCCCGTTTGCACCATGAAATAGGGGATCACCCGGTGGAAGATCAGGCCCTCGTAGAAGCCGTAATCGATATAGCTCAGAAAGTTTTTGGTGGATTCGGGAGCGCGTTCAGGCCATAGGGTCACGGTAAAGCGGCCGTAGTTGGTTTGCACACAGACTTCCGGCATGGCGCTTTGGAGCCCCGAGTTGTCGAGCCCTGAACGGTCCTCAGCGGCCCAGGTGCCGGCACTAAGCAGAAGGGCGAGAAGGGGCAAGAGGATGCGCATGGGGCAACTCCCTAAAACTAGGCAAGCAGAGTGGGTAGGGCGCTGAGCATGAACAGCACAGCCAGCACGAGCAAGAGGGCGCCAAAGGCGCGGTCCAGCCAGCTGCCATAGCGCTCAAGGGTCAGGCGTAGGGCCGGGCGCCGAATGAGGCGCACGAAGAGCAGCCAGACCACGGCCACCTCGATCCCGAGGACCAGCACACCCAGGAGCCGCTGTCCCAGGGGGGCCGTGGGGGGGAGGAGCTCGGTAAAAAGCGCCACCATCATGAGCAGCACCTTAGCGTTCAGCAGATTGCTAAGGAGCCCGGCCAAAAAGGCGAGGGTTAGGCCAGCCTTGGGGGCGTCCACTGTGCTGAGGCGTAGGGCGCCTTGGCTCTGGAGCGCGTGATAGGCGAGATAGCTGAGCCAGAGCGCGCCGAGCACGGTCATGGCCCCCAGGGCCTTAGGGTGCAGCTGGGTGAGGGCCGCAAGCCCCGTCAAGGCGAAGACGCTGTGGGCGGAAATGCCCAGTACGATGCCGGCCACGCAAACATCCGCTTGCCGTGGCGTTGGGCCCAGGGAAAAGCGCGTGAGCAGCACCATGTCCGGGCCGGGACTCAGCATGGCTAGGAGGACAATCAGCGCAAGGCTCAGCAGTTCGGGCATGGGGTAGAACCCAACAGGAGGTCAAAAAAAACGGGCCAGCGCCGAAGCGCTGACCCGTGGGGACGCGCAGGGCGTTTACATCACGCCGTAGGCGATCATGGCGCTAGCGACCTTGTTAAAGCCGGCGATGTTAGCACCCTTGAAGTAGTCCACGTGCCCGTCGGCGGCGGTGCCGTAGGTCACCATTTGCTCGTGAATGCCGCCAATGATGCCCTTCAAGCGCTCGTCCACCTCTTCCCGGGTCCATTGCAGCCGGAGGCTGTTCTGGCTCATCTCGAGACCCGATACGCCCACGCCGCCGGCGTTTGCCGCCTTTGAGGGGGCATGCAAAAGCTCGCGCTTAGCCTGAATGGCGTGGATGGCCTCCGGGGTGCTGGGCATGTTCGCCCCTTCAGAAATGGCCCGGCAGCCGTTCTTGATCAGGGCTTCCGCGTCCGCCAGCTCAATTTCGTTTTGCGTGGCGCAGGGGAAGGCCAGGTCGCAGGGGACGTTCCAGGGGCGCTGCCCCGCATGGAAGGTGCCGCCAAACTCACTGACGTACTCCTCAATGCGTCCGCGTCGGTTGTTCTTCAGATCCATGATCCACTGGAGCTTCTCCTGGGTGAAGCCCTCAGGGTCGTGGATGAAGCCGCCGGAGTCGGAGAGGGTGACGACCTTACCGCCGAGCTCGATAAGCTTTTCCGCGCAGAAGGTGGCCACGTTGCCGGAGCCCGACACCACGCAGGTTCTCCCCTCGATGCTCTCCCCGTGATGGCGAAGCATGTTGTCCATCATGTAGACCACGCCGTAGCCCGTGGCTTCCGTACGGATCCGGGAGCCACCAAACTCGAGGGCCTTACCGGTCAGCACGCCTTCGAAGCGATTCATCAGGCGCTTGTACTGACCGAACATGTAGCCCACTTCCCGGGCGCCCACGCCGATATCCCCCGCAGGCACATCCGTGTCCGGGCCGATGTGGCGCGACAGTTCGGTCATGAAGGCCTGGCAGAAGCGCATGACCTCTGCGTCGGACTTACCCTTCGGGTTGAAGTCCGAGCCGCCCTTACCGCCGCCCATGGGCAGACCGGTCAGGCTGTTCTTGAACACCTGCTCAAAGGCGAGGAACTTCAGGACGCTCTGCGTCACCGTGGGGTGGAAGCGAATGCCGCCCTTGTAGGGGCCGATGGCGTTGTTTTGCTGAACGCGGAAGCCGCGATTGACGCGAATGTTGCCGTTGTCGTCTTCCCACACCACCCGGAAGGTGACGATGCGGTCCGGTTCGGTCATCCGCTCGAGGATCATGAGGTCCTTGTAGACCTGCTTGTCGGCGATGTAGGGAATGATGTCCATCGCCACTTCGTGCACCGCCTGGTGGAATTCCGGCTCGCCGGGGTTGCGGCGGCGGACCCCCTCCATGAATTGTTCTAAATCGTCTGCTTGATGAGACATCGCCCCTCTCCCTTAAAGTTGGCGCTATCAGGCAATGATAGGCATTAACATCAAAGCGCAGGTGAGAGGGGAGTGCAACTCGCGCTAGGCGCCAGCGAGGGTGTCGCGGTAACGGGTCACGGCGCCGTGGAAGCCAAAGAGAAGGGCGTCGGCGACAAGGGCGTGGCCGATGGAAACCTCCTGTAGCCCGGGGAGGGTGCGCAGGGGAATGAGGTTGTCGAGATCCAGATCGTGACCAGCATTGACCCCGAGACCTAGGCCCTGGGCGGTTTCCGCGGCTGCGCGGAAGGTGGCGAGGCTCGCCTCCGTCGCAGGCCCCCAGCGGCGCCCATCAGCTTTGAAGGCTTCGGCGAAGGGTTCGGTGTAGAGCTCGATGCGATCGGCCCCCGTTTCCGTCACCCGGACAATCGCGTCGGGATTGGGATCCATAAACAGACTGACCCGGGCCCCTAGCGCCTTAAAACGGGCCACCAGGGGCTTAAGGGTCGTGAGATCCTCTTTCGTCATGGCCCAGCCGTGGTCCGAGGTGAGCTGACCGTCCCCGTCGGGGACGAGGGTCACCTGGGCCGGCCGGGCCGCCTCTACGAGTGCCTCAAGGCCTGGATAGCCGCTGTTCCTAGGGGCGGCGAGGGGGTTGCCTTCAATGTTGAATTCGGCATCCGGGTAGGCGCCTCGAAGCCAGGTGGCTAAGCGGGGCACATCATCGACGCGAATGTGGCGCTGATCGGGGCGGGGATGCACCGTGAGCCCGGAAGCCCCGGCCTCCATGGCCAGGCGCGCAAAGTCCAGGAGCTCTGGGCGGGCGGCGGCCCCCCGAGCGTTTCGAAGCAGGGCGATCTTATTCAAATTGACCGATAGGGCGATCATGGGTCGCGGTCCTCCGGGGCCTTCAGGTAGCCCTTACGTCCTAGGTAAATCAGCATGAGCGCCGTGTAGAGCACGGTCAGCCCGATACCGCCAAAGAGCTTATAGCTGACCCAGAACGCTTCGCTGAAGTTGTAGGCCACCACCAAGTTCAGCACCGCCGATAGGGTAAAGGCGCCGGCCCAGTACCAGCTGAGCGTTCGCCATACCGCTTCCGGGAGGGGCAGCTGGCCCCCAAGAAGCCGGGAAAGCATGGACTTTTGACCGAAAAGGTTGCCCCCGATGAGGACGAGGGCGAAGGCCCCGTTGATGAGCGTGGGCTTCCACATGATGAAAATCGGATCTTGCAGGTAGACCGTCAGCCCCCCGAACCCGAAAACGAAACCGCTCTGGGCCTGCATTTGAACCCCCAGCTTGCCGGCTAGCAGTCGATAGAGCACGGCGGCGACGAGCTGTGCGCCCATGAGGGTCCAGGTGGCGGTCACCACATCGCTGAATTGGGCGGCGATGAAGAAGGCGGCGACGGGTCCAAATTCAAGGAGGCTTTTCATGGGGGACCCGTTTTCCTTGAGGGGGGAGGTATTCGATCGTCATAATAGTCGATCGGCCGAGGCCTTGCCTCCGGCCAGCCCTATTTTGAGGCGAAGGCTTATGGCGCAATTCTTTTCCATTCATCCTGAGAATCCCCAGTCCCGGCTAATTAAGCAGTCGGTGGACATCATTGCCCGCGGCGGGGTGGTGGCCTATCCCACGGATTCGGCCTACGCCCTGGCCTGTCGTTTGGAAAATAAAGATGGCCTCGAGCGCATCGTACGTATCCGGGATATGGACCGGGATCACAACTTCACCCTGGTCTGCCCCGACCTCTCCGTGCTCGCGACCTATGCTCGGGTGGATAACACCGTGTTTCGCGCCCTGAAGGCTCATACTCCTGGGCCCTTCACCTTCATCCTGCCGGCAACGCGGGAAGTGCCCAAGCGGCTGATGCACCCTAAGCGCCGCACCATTGGGCTGCGCGTGCCCTCAAACCCCATTGCCCAAGCGCTCCTGGCGGAGCTCGGCGAGCCCCTCATGTCCTGCAGCCTGGTGCTTCCGGGGCAGTCCGGGCCGGAAACGGACCCCTGGAACATCCGAGAGCTCCTAGAGCACGCCGTGGATCTCGTTATCGACGGCGGCTTTTGCGGCCTCGAGCCCAGCACCGTGGTCGATTTCACCGGGGTTGAGCCGGCCCTGCTGCGGCAAGGTCTTGGCGATGCGTCGGCCATCGTGGAGGGTCCGTAGGGCCCCCTGGCTTTGCTATCATGACGACGTTGGGCGCGCGCGGCGCCCGTTTTACATAAGGGGTTTTGCCTTTGGCCACGGGGGATTGGGATCGTCGCGTGCTTTCCGGCATGCGGCCGACGGGACGCTTACACCTTGGGCACTATCATGGGGTGCTAAAGAATTGGGTGCGGCTCCAGCACGAGTACGAGTGCTTCTTCTTCGTCGCCGATTGGCATGCCCTCACCACGCATTACGAAAACCCCTATGACATCGAGCAGAACTCCTGGGACACGGTGATCGATTGGCTGGCCGCGGGGGTGAATCCGGGTTCCGCCACCATCTTCATCCAGTCTCGGGTACCGGAGCACGCTGAGCTCCACCTTTTGCTCTCCATGATCACGCCCCTGGGGTGGCTTGAGCGGGTGCCCAGCTACAAGGATCAGCAGACCAAGCTTCGGGAAAAGGACCTGGCCACCTATGGCTTCCTGGGCTACCCGCTGCTGCAGGCTGCGGACATTCTGATTTACCGCGCGGGGCACGTTCCCGTGGGGGCCGATCAGGTCGCCCACGTCGAGCTGACCCGGGAAGTGGCGCGTCGCTTCAACTTCATCTACGGCCGAGAGCCGGGCTTCGAAGAGGCCGCGGAAGCGGCGGTAAGGAAAATGAGCAAGAAGGCCCAGCGCCTTTACAACGATCTGCGCAAGGCCTACCTCGAGCGGGGGGACGAAGAGTCCCTTGAGCGTGCCCGGGCGCTGCTGGCGGAGCAGCAGAACCTTTCCATTGGCGATCGAGAACGACTTTTTGGGTACCTCGAAGGCGGCGGCAAGCTGATCCTCCCGGAGCCCGATGCCTTGCTCACGGAAACGCCCAAGGTGCCCGGCCTCGACGGCGAGAAGATGTCGAAGAGCTATGGGAACACCATTAGCCTTCGCGAGGCGCCGGAGGAGGTGGAGCAGAAGATTCGCACCATGAAAACCGATCCGGCGCGGGTGCGGCGGAACGACCCCGGCGATCCGGCCAATTGCCCGGTCTGGGGCCTGCATGAGCTCTATTCCGACGACAGCACGAAGCGCTGGGTGGTAGACGGCTGCAAGCGCGCAGGCATGGGCTGCCTGGACTGTAAAAAGCCCCTTATCGATGCCATTTGGAGCGAACAAAGCGGCATGCGTGATCGCGCTCGGCGCTATGAGGAGCAGCCTGAACTGGTCAAGGCCATTATTAATGAGGGGGTGGAGCACGCCAGGGATGTGGCTCGGGATACGCTCGAAGAAGTTCGGGCCGTCATGGGATTGACCCACCGGTGAGCGAAGGGGAAGGCGGAAAGCGCCTCGAAACGCTCCGCGCGGCGGGGCAGGCTCAGGGGGAGTTTCCCTTTGCTATTGTCGAAGGGAAGACCGTCACCGAGCTTCCCAAGGACCTCTACATTCCCCCGGATGCCCTTGAGGTGTTCCTAGAGGCCTTCGAAGGCCCCTTGGATTTATTGCTATACCTCATTCGTCGGCAAAATCTCGACATTCTCGAAATTCGCGTGGCGGAAATCACGCAGCAGTACATGCAGTACGTGGAGCTTATGCACGCCATGCAGTTCGAGCTGGCGGCGGAGTACCTCGTGATGGCGGCCATGCTGGCGGAAATTAAGTCGCGCATGCTGCTGCCCCGGCCCCAGCTCGATGAGACGGAGGAGGGGGAAGATCCTCGCGCCGAGCTGATTCGCCGGCTTCAGGAATATGAGCGTTTCAAGCAGGCCGCGGAAGACATCGACGCGCTGCCCCGGGTGGATCGGGACGTGTTCCCGGGAAGCGCAACGCCACCGCCTATCGATCGTCAGCAGCCCCTTCCGGACGTCGAGCTTAAGGAGCTCCTCCTAGCCTTTTCTGAGGTCCTGCGTCGGGCGGATATGTTCCAAAACCACAAGATCAGCTTCGAGGCCCTCTCCACTCGGGAACGCATGGGGGATGTGCTGAAGGCCCTATCCGGGGGCACGAACTTCGTGCCCTTCCAGACCCTTTTCACCGCGGAGGAAGGGCGCCTTGGGGTCGTGGTGACCTTCTTGGCGATCATGGAGCTGATCAAAGAATCGCTCATCGAAATTGTGCAAAGCGAGCCCTTTGCCCCCATTCACGTTCGGGCCCGGGCCCACGGAAGCTAGGAGACTGCCATCGTGACGATGCCAAGTGCGCTGCTAGAAAATGTTGTGGAAGGGGCCCTGCTTGCCGCAGGGGAGCCCCTGTCCCTGGATCGCCTCATGAATCTCTTCCAGATTGATGATGCGGTGGACAAGGGCCAGCTGCGGGAGGCCCTGTCGGCCCTTGAGGCGCGCTACGAGCCCACGGGGCTGATGTTGAAGGAGGTCGCTTCAGGCTGGCGCATTCAGGTCCGGGAGCAGCTCGCACCCTGGGTAAGCCGCCTTTGGGATGAACGCCCGGCTCGCTATACCCGGGCCCTTCTAGAAACGCTTGCGCTCATTGCTTACCAGCAACCGCTGACCCGGAGCGATATCGAACACGTTCGAGGGGTGGCGGTGTCCTCAAACATCGTGAAGACCCTTCTTGAGCGGGACTGGATTCGCATCGTTGGACACCGCGATGTGCCCGGGCGCCCCGCGCTCTATGGCACCACCCGGACCTTCCTCGATTACTTCAATCTGAAGAGTCTCGATGCCCTGCCGCCCCTAGCGGAAATTCGGGACCTCGAGCAGCTGTCTAAGTCCCTGGGACTGCCCCTGGAGGACAGCGATGGGGAAACCGCCCCCGAGGCCGTCGCGCTAGAAGCGGTGCTGGGGATTGCCGATCCCGGCGCCTTTGAGCGAGAGGAGGGCGCGGTCGAAGAGGCTGGCGATGACGCCGCCGATGACGCCGCTGATGACGAGGAGGCGCCCCGCTCGTGAGCGATTTAGGGTCGGAAAAGCTGCAGAAGGTCCTCGCCCGCGCCGGGCTCGGATCTCGCCGAGAGCTGGAAACCTGGATTGCGGAGGGCCGGGTCCGGGTGAACGGTGAACAAGCCGAGCTCGGGCGCCGGGTGGGCTCCCGGGATCGCATTGAGGTCGACGGTAAGCTGATTGGTCGAGCTGATGATCAAGCTCCCGCCATTCGCGTGCTGCTCTACAACAAGCCCGTGGGGGAGCTTTGCACCCGCAAGGATCCGGAGGGTCGCCCCACCTGCTTTGATCGGCTGCCGCGCCTGAAGAGTGGCCGCTGGGTGGCCGTGGGTCGCCTGGATTACAACACCAGTGGTCTTCTGTTGTTCACCACGGACGGCGCTCTCGCCCATGGGCTGATGCACCCTTCCCAGGAAATTGACCGGGAGTACGCGGTGCGGGTCCACGGCGATGTGGATGAGCTTGTCCTTGAGCGCCTTCGCAAGGGCGTGATGCTCGAGGATGGGGAGGCCCGCTTCTCCGACGTCCAGTACTACGGCGGAGAGGGTACCAACCGGTGGTACCACGTGACCCTCATGGAGGGTCGCAATCGGGAAGTGCGGCGCCTGTGGGAATCCCAGGGCCTAGAGGTGAGCCGGCTAAAGCGGGTACGCTTTGGGCCGCTGGTTTTGCCCTCGACGGTGCTGGCGGGGCGCTGGATGGAGCTATTTCCCCAGGAAATCGAAGCCCTCTATCGCATGCTCAAGCTGCCCATTCCCACCGTCGAAGGGAAGCGGGGGCGTATCGGCAAGTCGAAGGTTTTCGTGCCCTATCCGGGCCTGGTTTAGGACCGAGCTCAGCCTTAGCTCAGGCCGAGCATGACCCGGGCATCGAGCGCTGCGCCATTCAGCGCGAAGTCCTGGGCGGCCCCAAAGCACCACAGATAGGCCGGAAGGAGGTCCTCCGGGGTTGGTAGGCTCATGGGGTCTTCCCCGGGGAAGGCCTGGGCCCGCATGTTGGTGCGCGTGCCGCCGGGGTTCATGGACGCAAAGCGTACCTTCGAAAGATTCTCCCCCTCATCGGCGAAGAGTTGCATCACCGCCTCCGTACCCGCCTTGCTCACCGCGTAGGCCCCCCAGTAGGCCCGGGGCTTCCGCCCCACGCCGGAGCTCGTGAAGAGCACGAGGGGGTCCGTGGCCTCTTCCAGCACCGGCAGGAAGGCCTGGGTGAGCAGAAAGGCGCTTTCAAGGTTTACGGTCATGACCCGAGTGAAGGCGGCGGGATCGTAGTGGCTCAGAGGAAGGCGGGGTCCTAGCAGGCTGGCGTTGTGCAACAGCCCATCGAGGCGCCCGAACTGATTGCCAATGGCGTGGGCCAGCTGCTGGGCATGATCCGCACGAAAGCCCTCAAGATCCGTGGGCTGAAGGACCGGCTCGGGATGGCCAGCCCCAACGATTTCATCGAAGAGACTTTCTAGCCGATCAAGATTGCGGGCCAGCGCGATGACCGTCGCACCGTGGGCGGCGAAACCCTTAGCCAGGGCGCGGCCGATGCCCTCCGTGGCCCCCGTGATGGCGATGATGCGGCCGGCCAGCAGATCCGGGGCGGGGGTGAAGGTATTTAGCGTTGGGTTCACGGGCAATCACCGGGTGAAGTGCATGAGGTAGTTCACATCGGCTCGGGCGTTCAGCCAGGCCTTGCGGCGGATGGGATCGTAGTGGATCCCGGCGATGCCCTGGAGGCGTAGCCCTGCCTTCCGGCCGAGGCCCGCTAGCTCCGAGGGACGCAG
>Ga0255764_10001099_pt1 | contig 23421 bp, 24 predicted proteins | sample 071ome_30_FD_179964 | JGI IMG/M metagenome (GOLD analysis project Ga0255764, IMG submission 179964) | Coastal salt marsh microbial communities from the Groves Creek Marsh, Skidaway Island, Georgia - 071406AT metaG (version 2) | ecosystem: Environmental > Aquatic > Marine > Intertidal zone >... | reverse complement strand
CTTCGCGCGAGCCAGTGGCCGCAACCGACGATTCGGCCGCGGATATGGAAGCCCATTCGCAAGCGGCGTGCCAAAGGGGAGGACCGGGAAAGTCTCCATAAAAACAGAAGGTTGTCCGTACGGTCGGGAATTCGGACGGGGAATACAGCACAAAAAATGAGCGCTATATTTTTTCTGCATAATATTTGTGCATGTGCTGCGGGCTTTGTGCCGCATGGACAAGCACGCGGTGTCGGGCGATCTTCGCGCCATGGTTTCGACGACGCGACATTCCACATCCGCAAACACACAAAGCGTTGAGGCGCTGGTCATCGGCGCGGGCATGTCCGGCATGACGCTGGCCCATGCACTGGCGTCCGCCGGGGTCGAGGTGGCGGTGGTGGACCGCGCCGATCCCGCGGCACTGACCACGCCCCAGCATGACGGGCGAACCACGGCGATTGCGGCCGGCAGCCGCCGGGTGCTGGAAGGCATCGGGCTGTGGTCGCCGCTGGCGGCCGAGGCCTGCCCCATCGACGACATCCGGGTCAGCGACGGCGATTCGCTGATGTTCCTGCATTTCGATTCGCGCGAGATCGGCGATGAGCCGCTGGGCCATATCGTCGATAACCTGGCGGTGCGGCGGGCCGCCTTCGCCGCGCCGGCATCCGCGCTGGCGCTGTTCGCCCCGGCGGAGATCGCCACCCTTGAGCGCGGTGATGCCGGCGTCACCGCCGAACTGTCGGACGGGCGCACGATCCGCACGCGGGTTGTCTTCGCCTGCGACGGCCGGAATTCGCGGACCCGCAGCGACGCGGGCATCAAGGTCACCGAGTGGAGCTACGGGCAGTCGAGTTTCGTCTGCGCGCTGGCCCATGAACATTCCCACAGCAACATCGCCCATGAGCGCTTCCTGCCCGACGGGCCGTTCGCGCTGTTGCCCATGCCCGACCTCGAAGAACCGGTGGACGGGCTGCGGCACCGTTCATCGGTGGTGTGGACCGAGACCGACGAGAAGGTGCCCGCGATCCGGGCCCTCGATGACGCAGACTTCACCGCCGCGCTGGCCTCGTGCACCGGCGGGTTCCTGGGGCGCGTCGCACTGGCCGGCCCGCGCTGGGTCTATCCGCTGGGGCTCAGCCACGCGGTGCGCTATGTCGATCGCCGCCTGGCGCTGGTCGCCGATGCGGCCCACGCGATCCACCCCATCGCGGGCCAGGGTCTGAACATGGGCATCCGCGACGTGGCGGCGCTGGCCGAGCTGGTGGTCGATGCGCGGCGCATCGGACGCGATATCGGCGATCCGGACATCCTGGCCGATTACGAGCGCTGGCGGCGGGTCGATAACATGACGCTCGCCGTGACGACCGATCTGCTGACGCGGCTGTTCTCCAACGACATCGCGCCCGTGCGCGCCGCGCGCGATGCGGGCCTCGCTGCCGTAAACGCGACGCCGCCCCTGCGCCGGTTCTTCATGCGCCATGCGATGGGGGTGGTCGGGGAGTTGCCGCGTCTTGTACGCGGCGAGGCGCTCTAGCCCGGCGACCGTTCAGGGGTCGCGGCTGAGGCCGCGCTCTGCGAGGTCGTCCAGATACTGCGCCCACCACTCGGCCTGTTTCTCGCCCAGCTCGCGCAGATAGGCCCAGGAATAAAGCCCGGTGTCGTGCAGGTCGTCGAAGTGGATCTGCACCGCGTAGTTGCCGACCGGCTCGATCTTCATGATGCCGACATGCCTGCGCCCGGCGACGATCTTGCGGGTGTCGGCCCCGTGGCCGCGCACCTCGGCGGAGGGTGAATAGACGCGCATGTATTCCGCCGGCAGGTCGAACGACGCCCCGTCGGCGAAGGCGACGGTCAGGGCCTTGCTGTCCCTGCTGTAGCGCAGTTCGGTGGCGGCGTCGGTCACGGCTGACCCGTCACGCGGATTTGGAATCGAGCTCGCGGGCTTCCTCGGCCAGCATGATCGGGATGCCGTCGCGGATCGGGTAGGCCAGCCCGGCCTGCCTGCTGATGAGCTCCTGCGCCGCGGCGTCGTATTCCAGCGGCCCCTTGGTGACGGGGCAGACCAGGATTTCTAGAAGCTTGGGATCGACGCTGGACGTATCGGACGGTGCCATGGCGGGCCTCAGTTGACGGATGTGTTGCCGCCTGCGTCATGCATGGCGGCTTCGAAGATGCCGATCAGCAGCTTGCAGCGCTGGGCGAGGTCGGGGCTTTCGAGCAGCACCTGTTTCTCGGCAGGGTCGAAAGGACAGACCATTGCCAGCGTGGTGATCAGCCGTTCGTCCGGGGTCTCGGCCAGCGCGTCCCAGTCGGCGGCGAGGTTGCGGGCCTCGAAATAACCCTTCATGCCGTTGATCAGCCGGTCGCGGTCGATGCCGTCCGTGGAGGGCACCTCGAGGTCGGCCAGATAGGGCATGTAGTCGGCCCGGGCGCGGCGGTAGCCGTCGCGCATCTCCAGCTCCTCTCCGATGTCGAAGCGGCACAGCCCGCGCAACTGGATCAGGTAGCGGCCGTCGCCGGTCTCCTCGAAAGCGCGGATGCGCCCTGCACAGCCGGTGCGGTAGAGGTTGGTGCCGTCGGGCGCGCTCAGGCCGGACGTGCCGTCGGCGGCGGGCTGCAGGATGCCGATGGTGCGCCCGCCCGCGAGCGCGGCATCGACCATCGCCAGGTAGCGCGGCTCGAAAACGTTCAGCGGCAGGTCGCCGCGTGGCAGAAGCAGGACGCCGTTCAGCGGGAACAGCGGCAGTTCCTCGGGAAGCGGAATATCCTGTGGCGTCTGGGTCATGCGGGCCGGATCAGGAAAACAGGACGGACGACAGCTTGCGCCGCCCCGCCACTGTGACCGGGTCGGTGGGACCCAGCGCGTCGAAAATCTTCAGCAGTTCGGTCCGCGCCGCGTCCTCGTTCCAGTCGCGCTTGCGGCGGATGATGCCAACCAGTGCATCGATGGCAGATTCGCCGTCGCCGGTCGAGAACGCCGCGACCGCATAGTCGTAGGCGGCCTGATTGTCCGACGGGTCCGCTTCCATGGTGGCGCGCAGACCGTCGATTTCGCCGGCGGCAACCTGTCCGGCCTCGGCCAGCTCCAGCGCGGCCAGCGCCGCCTTCACATCGTCGGCCTGCAGCGCGACCGGGCTCGCCTGGTCGGCGATGACGCGGGCCTTGTCGTGCTGGCCTGCCTTCAGATAGGCGCGGATCATGCCCGACAGGGCACGCGTGTTCTCGGCGTCCTGGTTCAGCACCTGCGCATAGACGCCGCCGGCCGTGGAGATGTCGCCTTCGGCCAGCGCTTCGTCGGCCGCGTCGAGCGCCTGCTCGATCGGGTCGGGGCCCGCACCCGCCGCCCCGCCGAACTTCTGGATCAGCTCATCGACCCAGGCCTGCACCTGGCTTTCGGGCAGGGCGCCCTGGAAGCCATCGACGGGCTGACCGTCCTTGAAGGCATAGACGGTCGGGATCGACTGAATGCGAAGCTGGGCGGAAATGTCCGGCGACTTGTCCACATCGATCTTGACGAGCTTCACCGCGCCGCCTGCCGCGCGGACCACGTTCTCGAGGATCGGGCCGAGGGTCTTGCACGGGCCGCACCATGTCGCCCAGAAATCGACGATCACCGGTACATCGCGCGAGGCGTCGATGACGTCGGTCATGAAGTTGTTCTGGTCGGAATCCTTGATGACGTCCGCCGTCCCGCCGGGGGCCGGAGCTGCATTCGGATCGGTAACGATCGGGTCCATGTGCGTACTCGTTTCGTGCGTATTTCTTGTCAGTTGGCCAGAAGATGGAACCTTGCGCCGGACGTATCAACCCCTGAGACAACATGGGGTCATTGCGCGGCCTACAGGTCGATCATGACCGGGGGATGTTGGCAGGCATCGAGGAAGCGCAGCAGGTCGTCTCCCGCGATGGCGGCGGTGGCCTCATTGTGCAGCGGGTGCGCGTTGACGGGCTCGGCTTCGAGCACCGCGCGCGCCAGCACCATGGTGACGATACCTGCCGTATCGTTCATGACGGCGAAGGGGGTGACAGACCCGGGCTTCACGCCGAGCGATTCGCCCAGCAGCTGCGCGCTGCCGAAGCTGAGGTTGCCGCTCGCGCCGAGCTCGTGGCGCAACGCCTTCAGATCCACATCCGCGTCCTCGGGCACGGTGACCAGCCACTGGGTGCGTTTCTTGTCGCGCAGAAACAGGTTCTTGATGTGGCTGCCGGGCATGGTGCCGCGCAGCGCACGGGATTCCTCAACCGTGTGCAGCGGCGGGTGCCTGTGCATCGCAATTTCGATGCCCAGTTCGTCCAGACGCGCCAGCAGCGGCGCCTCGATATCCTGTGTTTTTTCCATGGGGCGGATATAGCGGGTTTGGCGATTTATCGGAAATGTCACATGCCACTTGAAAATGTGACGCCATTGCGCTTATTTCCCGCCTGACCGACGCGGGAATAGCTCAGTGGTAGAGCATCACGTTGCCAACGTGAGGGTCGCGAGTTCGAATCTCGTTTCCCGCTCCAGATAGACGAAGGCCCGGCTGCATGCAGCCGGGCCTTCCTTTTTCCGGGATGTCCGCCGGTTCAGGCAGCTTTTTCGCTGTCCGTCACAGAGTTCACCAGCTTGTCCAGAATGTTCTGGGGCGAGCTTTCGCCGTAGGGATCGGTCTCGCAGTTGTCGGAATAGCCCGGCTCCTCGAACCACTGCTCGATCACACCGTCATTGACGATGGCGGCATAGCGCCAGGAGCGCATGCCGAAGCCCAGATTGTCCTTGGCGACCAGCATGCCCATCTTGCGGGTGAACTCGCCCGAGCCGTCGGGGATGACCTTGACGTTCTTCAGGCCCTGCTGGCGCGCCCAGGCGTTCATCACGAAGGCGTCGTTGACCGACAGGCAGTACACGTCGTCGATGCCGTTGTCCTGGAACTCGCCGTACATCTTCTCGAAGTCGGGAAGCTGGTAGGTGGAGCAGGTCGGCGTGAACGCGCCGGGCAGGGAGAACAGGATCACCCGCTTGCCTTCGAACAGGTCGCCGGTGCGCACCATTTCCCAGCGATAGGGGTTGTCGCCGCCGACGGATTCGTCGCGGACACGGGTTTTCAGGGTTACGTCGGGAACTTTCTTGCCGATCATCGTTACGCACCTTTCAGCACTGTTGGGCAGCTTTTGCTGCGAATTGGAATAATTCCAATATATTGTTCGCAGATGCACAATCAAGCCCTGTCCAGGAATCTTTTTGGACAGGGCTCGATCGCAACGATGTCGGGGCCGGGGTGGCCGGTCAGTCGATCAGGGTTTTCTTGACCCAGGCCTGCACGAGGCCGGCAACGTGGTCCTCTCGGCCCTTGTAGAAGTGATCGCAGTTCTCGACGATCTCGACCTCGCACGGCCCGGTGCAGCCGGCCGCGAAGTCTTCCGCCGGGTAGGATTCCCGACGCTCTTCGTCGCCCCGGATGTAATAGACCGGGCACTTGATCTGGGGCGCGGTGGCGACCGTGTCGGGCATGGTTGTCAGGCGGTCGATGAAACTTTCGGCTGTCGCGACATACCACCAGCCGGGCAGGAGCATCAGCTCGCCGCCGCGGCCTTCGGCGATCATCCGGTTGGCCTTCTCGCGTAGCTCGGGGGTTTGCGCACCGCCGAGCAGGCCGGTGACGGCAGCCAGCGATTCCGCTGACTTGCCGCCGGCATGGGCCGACAGCAGTACCAGCGCCGGGGTCTCGGGGTGATTCGCGACATGCTGCACGGCCAGGAAACCGCCGTTGCTGTGGCCCATCACGACAGGGGCGTCGTAGCCCTTGTCGCGCAGCCAGCCGGCCGCATACTCGTTGTCGGCAATGCCTTCGGCGGTGGTCTGGAACGCGGCGCCTTCGGCGGCGCGGCTGTCGCGGATCGACAGGATGTCATGGCCGCGCCGGTTGAAGGCGAGGCAACCGTAACCGAGCTCGGTGAGAACGGGCGGAAGGAACCGGAGCGAGCCGGTATAGAAGTTCATTGTGTTGCCGTGGCACAGCATCACCGCGCCGGCGGTCACGCCGCCTTCGGGTTCATGCCAGGCTCCGTCAAGTGGAAGGGTGTCGGTATCAATAGAAATAAGCTCGGTACGCAAGGCGTTCGTCCTGTAAGTTTTGTGGATGGAATACGGCGAAATTGCCGTGTTCGGATGGCGCACAATAGATGATTTCATCCGGAGGAACAGGCACTTGAAAGAAGAAAATATTTCCGTCCAGACGCCTGACGGCGCGATGAACACATTCCTCGTACGGCCCGAGACCGGCGGCCCGTTCGCGCCCGTGGTGGTGTTCATGGATATCTGGGGCGTGCGCGAGCAGCTCTTCGATATCGCCCGGTACATCGCCGCGGTGGGATACGCCGTCGCGGTGCCAAATCTCTACTACCGGATGGGCAATCTGCACTTCGACTATCGAAATCCAGACGGCACGACGGCTTCGCTCAAGGATCTGCCCGAGGAGGAGCAGAAGAAGCTGCAGGACATCTGGGGTCAGCTCACCGACCCGATGGCCATTTCTGACGCGGGCGCGCTGATCGCGCGGCTGGGTGAGGAGGACGACATCGACACGTCCGTGGCCGGATCGGTCGGCTACTGCATGGGCGGCCGCCATGTGCTGCGGGTCGCCGCAGCCTACCCCGAGACCTTCCGGGCGAGCGCCAGCCTGCATCCCACACGCCTGGTGCGCGAAGGCACGGACTCACCCCATCGCGACGGCGGCAAGGTGCGCGGCGATTTCTATGTGGGCTTCGGCGAGATGGACCACTACACGCCGCCCGAGGTGATCGCCGGTGTGCGCGCGGGCTTCAACGGCCAGCCCGCCAATTATTTCGACACGGTCCACAAGGGTGCGGCGCACGGCTATGCCATTCCCGACCGTGACGTCTATGACAAGCACGCCGCCTTCCGGGACTGGGAACAGATCTTCGCGATGTATGACCGGGTGCTGCGCGGGCGCTAGCTGTTGGCCGCCGCGATCATCGCCTTGAAGTCGTCGCCCAGGAAGTCGCCCTTCCCGATCTGCACGCCTTCGGCGCGCAGCAGGTCGTAGATGGTGGTCATGTGGAAGTACACCTGCGGATTGGCGTAATGCACCAGATGCTCCAGCGCGCCGAACTTCAGCGCCGCCAGCCGCGTCTTCACATCGACGATGCGTTCCGGATCACCCTCCATCTGCTCAGGCGTGACACTGTTGATGAACGCCAGGGTCTCGGCCACCCGCGCACGCGCGTCCGCGATGTTCGTGTCCGGCTCCATCTGGATGTCCGGGGCATCGACACCGGCAAGACGGGCAATCGTGAAGCTCAACTGCATGCATCCATGGCGGATCTGCTCGGCCAGGGTGAACATGTCATGGGCGAAACGGCGTTGCATGAGATCGCCCTCGTTGATGCCCTGTTCCCGGGCGAACTCCGAGGCGCGCTCAAGGACGAAGTCGAGGCTGGACAGCATCTGCTGATAGGGCGGGACGGAGATCGCGTACATCGAAATGGACATGTCTGGGTTTCCTAGTCGAAGCTGAAGCCGATGGTGCGGCAGCGGAAATAGAGGCCGCCGTCCTGGATGACGAGCGAGAGCATCAGGTCGTCGCCCTCATTGCAGTGTTCGTGAAGTTCGGCCGGCGGCGTGATCATCATCGCGAAGGGGTGCCAGTCCAGCCGTTCGCCCTCGATGACCGAATGGACGCGCCTGGACTGAAGCGGCAGAGTCATTGCCACCGAGTTGTGCCGGTGGGGGCGCTGGCGGCTGCCCGGATCGAGCGAATTGATCGCGACCTTGATGGTCGGGTGCAGGGAATCTGTCTTGCCGTTGCGCTCGCTGGTCAGGTGCAGGGCCTGGCCCGAGCGACCTTCATCCTGGCTGTTGATGTCGCGGGCGCTGGTGAGTTCGGCCATCCAGCTCTCCCTCGGGTAGCGTGCCGCGACGGTCGGGGATTTCGACGGCTCCGGCGCAGGCAGGCCGTGGAAGGCCAGTTCCGGCTCGTTGGTTACCTGAAACAGGACGGCGCCGCCGTCCCCGGCGCGCAATGTGGTCGCCCCGCCGCCGGGCAGGGTGAACACATCGCTTTCCGCGAAGGTCAGGGTCTCGCCCGCCTTGGTCGCAGTGCCGCAGCCGGAAATCACATAGTAGATCTCGCCGCTCGCCTCGAAGAGCCCGTCGAGGGTCTCCCCGGGCGCAACCTTTGCGTATCGCGCCAGCATCAGCGGCGTGGTGGCTGGTGTTTCGACGCCGATCTCTTCGGCGATGTCCAGGGTGATCCATCCGGTCGGGGTGTCATCCGCGCGGGCGCGTTCGCACTCTTCGTTGAAGTTGCGCCGCGGAATCGGGGCCCGCTTCACCTGGAAGATGTTCGAGGGGCTGTAGTAGCGCGCACGCGCCAGATGCGGGTCGTCGTCGCCTGCCCGCGCGTCTGCCTGTGTGGGGGTTTGCGCGCCGCTCGCCGATCCGTCCATCTGTCGTGTCCTCCCCGTATCAGGGCGGAATACTAGTCGAACTCGGGTGCGCCACCAATGCACTTGACCGGCGAGGTGCGCATCCCTTCACTGGCGTGATGACTGACATCCAACATGAACTGCGCGCCCGCGCGCAGGCGCTGATCCCGCAACTGGCCGCGCGAGCGCCGGAGACCGAAAAACTGTGCCGCCTGCCCGACGCGACGGTGGCGGATCTGAAGGCGGCCGGCCTGCACCGTATCTGCCAGCCCGCGCGCTTCGGTGGTCACGAAACACCGCTCGATGAGGCCTGCGATATCATCGCGACGCTGGCGCGCGGCTGCGCCTCCACGGGCTGGGTGGCCGGGGTCTATACGGACCACCAGATCCTGGTCGGCATGTTCGACCCGCGTGCCGCGGACGATGTGTGGGGGGACAATCCGGACCATCTGGTGTCGGCGGGCCTCAACCCGTCGGGCAAGGCCGAACCCGTCAATGGCGGGTACAAACTGTCCGGTGTCTGGACGTGGTCGAGCGGCAGCGACCATGCCGACTGGTTCGTGATGGCGACGCTGCTGCCGTCGGGTGCGGACGGCGCGCCGGAAATGAACTTCTGCCTGGTCCCGCGCGCCAATGCCGAGATCGAGGACAACTGGCACGTCATGGGTATGGCCGGGACGGGCAGCAAGAACGTGCATGTCACCGATGCATTCGTGCCGTTCCACCGCACCCTGCCCGGCCGGCTTGCGGCGGGAGGCGAAGGGGTGCGCGGACGCGCGGATGTGCCGGCGCTGTTCCGCCTGCCCCATCCGCCCTGTGTGCCGTTCATGCTGGTCTCCCCGTCGCTGGGGATCGCGGAAAGCCTGCTTGACCTCGTGACGGACGAGATGAAGACGCGTTCGTCGCGCGGCGCGCCGGTGGCGGAATTCCAGAGCCTGCAACTCCACATCGCTGAGGCAGCGGCGGAGATCGACGCAGCGCGGCTTCTGGTCATGCGCGATACGGGCGGGGCCATGGCGGCGATGCGCGAGGGACGCGACCTGACCATGGAAGAGCGTGCGCGTAACCGGCGCGATCATGCCTATGTCGTACGGCTGTGCCGCCGGGCGGTGGACCGCCTGTTCGGCGCGATCGGCGGACAGGGAATCTTCCTGTCCCATGAGGCGCAGCGGAAGTTCCGCGACATGCATGCGATGAGCGGGCATTTCGCCCTGAACTGGGATATTTCGGGCACCACCTACGGCCGGGTCGCACTCGGCCTCGATGCCGCAACACCACTGGTCTGAGGCCGCCGATGTTCTATGAAAACCACACGACTCTCGAGATCGTCGGCCAGCTCATGGTCGTCACCCTGTTTCTGGGCACGCTCGCGATCAACGCGACCACCAAGGTGAAGCAGCATGCCGACCGCATGGCGGCGATGGGCATCCCGGTGCCCTATGTGACCCTGTGGATCGGTTTCGCCATGCAGGCCGTCGGCGGCGTGATGGTCGCCGCCGACTGGCACACGGATATCGGGTCGGTGATCCTGATCGTGTTCACGGTGCTGGCCAGCGCCATCTTCCACCGCTTCTGGACGATGGACGATCCTTTGCGCCGGCACATGCACCTGTCGATCCTGTTCTCGAACATCGCCGTCATCGGCGGGTTGCTGTTGCTGATGGCGATCTGAGGCGATCGCGAAACCCGCTACCGGCCCTTCGCCATCTCCAGATATTTCGTGTCGATGTAGTGCTCCGGCCCGTGCAGGTCGTCGGGGGCGGGGCCGAACTCGCGGCGCAGGTCCAGCACTGTCTGGATGCCGGGCATGTCGAAGCTGCCGTCGCGGCGCATGCCGGTCTTCTCGTTGAAAAAGACGTCCAGCGCACCTTCGGCGACCGGGCGCGGCATCTGGGGCATGTTCTCCAGTACGATATTGACCGCCGCGTCGCGGTTGGCCGGCTCATAGACCCAGTTCACCGACTGCAGCCAGCCGGCGATGAAGCCGGCCAGGTCGTCCGCGTTCTCCTCGGCCCAGGCAACCCGCGTACCGCCGACGATGCCCTGGTAGGAATCCAGCACGTCCGACGCGCGCGCCAGGACGTGATGGCCCTTGGACGCGCCCATGATCTCGAACGGGGTGACCTGCAGCGTGCCCTTCTGTTCGGGGTGCTCCATCATTTCCTGCCAGCGCTGCAGCACGCCGCCGGTGGACATCCACTCGATCTCGTCCTCTGCGATGTTGTTCAGCGCCAGCATGCGGCGCAGCACGAAGGCGAAGCCGGTGGTCAGCGCATCGACGGTCAGGATCTTGCCGCGCACGTCCTCGAAGGTCTTGATGTCCTCCTGCACCACGAAGCACAGGAAGGCGTCGTCGGAGCCCATGAAGGCGAAGAAGTCGGGATCGCCCTCGGCGGGAACCTCACCCTGGCGTTCCTTGTAGGCGATGATGTTGTCGATGGCGGTCAACGCGATGTCGAATTCGCCCGCCGCGAGCCCGGTGAGCTGCGCGACCGAGTTGGGCGTATAGACGATTTCCATCTCAAGGCCCCGGTCTGCGAAAAAGCCCTGTTTGATGCCGGACCACAGCGGCACGTTTATGGCCCCCGGAAAGACATTGATGATCAGTTTGCGCATGTTCGTTGCTCCCCCGCTTGGCGTTCGTTCTTGCGGCCTGCATATTCGGATGTGGACATGCAGGAAGAAAGAAGTTTATCGGGGCGGACATGAATTCACCGGTCACCATCGCCTATGCGGACCGTTACAGCGTGGACGTGCTGCCGGGCCGCGCCCTGCGCCTGGGCGACGGGAACTATCCGCTGTTCAAGCCGCCCGCGCCTGAATCCGTGGCCGCACCGGATGACTGCCTGAACTTCCTTCGTGAACTGCATGTCAGTTTGATCCCGGTTTTTGACATCGCGGCGCGGCGCTGGATGAACGCCTATTTCGCGGCAGTTGCCGCGCAGGCGGATGCGGCGCGCGATGAGCTGGCCATGCCGGCGGGTCTCGGCGAGACGGAGAACGCGCACCGGACGTGGTGCTATGCCGCCTACCGGCCCCTGATCCGGGCATCGTGCGAGATCGATGGCGAACGGAGCGAGACGCAGATCCTGTTCTGGCTGGCGGACGGCCCCCTTCCGGTGTGGCCGCAAAAAGAAACCGCGGACCAGATCGATCCGCGGCTCCTTGATTTCCTGTCCGGCGTCACGGCCCCGCACCATCCGTTCGTGCGGCGGCCGCTGGCCGGGCTGAGTGGCTTGCGTTGAGCCGGACCAGACGTCCCCGCTCAGATATCAAGTGTCAGGCAGTACAGGCCGCCCGCGTGGCGATCGACGCAGTACACAATGCGGTTCTCGTCCACATAGACGTCATTGATCTGCGCCGTCGCGACCGGTGAATTGTCCGGCTTCGGCGGCACGAAATGCGCCACTTCCTTCGGCTGCAGCGGGTCCTTCAGATCGAAGACCCGCAGGCCGCCGTTGAAGAAGGTGGCGAAGATCAGGTCGTCGGACTGGAAGGACGGGCCCGGTCGGTTCTCATGCAGGTTGTGCGCGCCGAAACGGCCGCCGCGATTGCGGAAGTCGTCCAGCGGCGGCATCGGCAGGGTACCGATGGGAACCAGGTTGTCTTCCTTGCGGGCATCGACCACCCAGGCCAGCTTCGGCCAGTCCATCGCGTTGTCGCGGACGCTCTCGTCGGTGACGATCAGGATGTCCTTGGAGAACAGCGGCAGGACTGTGTGCATGAAGCCCGGATAGGGCGGATGCGGGTTCCACTCACCGACGACTTTCGGGTTCGACTTGTCGGAGATGTCCATGATGAACATGCCGCCGTCGAGGTAACCCATGTACATCCGGTCCGGTCGGTCCGGATAGACATTGGTGTTGTGGGCGCGGAAGCCGGAATCGAATTCCGGATGGCGCGGCGGCGGCGCGACGTTGTCGCCCTCGCGGGTGCCGGGATACCACCAGCGGCCCACTTCCGTCGGATTGGAGGGATTGCGCACGTCGATGCAGCGGTAGAACTGGTCGTCCTTCGGGTTGGTCGGGACGAAATCGTCCGAGCCGCCCGCGAAGTGGACGTATTCGCCGTCGGCGAACCAGAGCTGATGGACACCACGCGAATGCGGACCCGAGCAGTCGAAGAAGGAAATCGACTTGGGGTTTTCCGGGTTGGACAGGTCGAACAGCTCGACGCCCACCTTCTCCATATCGACGCCCGGCGTCTGGTAGGCCACGGCCATGATGTCGCCGGTCACTTCCAGCGAGTTGGAGCGCATCTCCATCACCGGCAGGTCGGTCTGGCAGATGACCTTCGGATTGCGCGGGTCGCTGACATCGACACCGGTGAAGTTCTTCGGTGCAGACTCGTGGGCCAGCCACATGATGCGGCGGCCGTCGGACGCGACCTGCATGGACATGCCTTCGCCCATGCCGCCGAAGCCGACCAGTGTGTCCTGCGAAAGCAGGGTCATGTTTTTAATTTCGGGTTGGGCCATCGTGTTCCCCTATTGAACTGACTGTGTGTTTGAGGATTGCGGACGGGCCCGGTTTGCGTTCCGGACCCGTCCGTTCGTTATGTTTTACGACGCGTTGCGTCAGTCGTCCTTCACCTCGGCGAATTCATCGTGCTTGTCGCTGAATTCGTCCTTGGGCATGACGTTGAGCTCCTTCTCCGCAGCTTCCCATTTTTTGGGGCGCAATGCGAAGTAGAGCGCGCCGACAATCATCACGATGATGATGATCGAGACCGGCCGTCCGGCCAGGAACGGGATCACGTTGCCATCGGTGATGACCATCATGTTCCGGAAGCCCTGCTCCGCGATGGGACCCAGGATGACACCGAGCAGGATGCCGGCGGGCGTGAAGTTGTACTTCTGGGCGAAGTACCCGATCACGCCGAAGGCGATCATGATGCCGATGTCATACGGGTTGCCGCTGGCGGTGTAGGTTCCGACGACACAGAAGATCATGATGACCGGCGCGAGCACGCCGCGCGGCACCAGGGTGCAGTAGGCCAGCAGGCGCGCCATCAGGCCGGCCACGCCGCCCATCAGCACATTGGCCAGCACGAAGCCCCACATCACCGTGTAGATGATCTCCGGCGTCTTGCGGAACAGGGTCTCGCCCGGCTGCAGGCCGTGGATCATCAGCGCGCCCAGGATCACCGCGGCGGAGATGCCGCCGGGAATGCCCAGAACGAACATCGGGATCAGGGAGGTGCCCGTCACGCCGTTGTTGGAGGCTTCCGTGGCTGCAACGGCCTTGATCTCCCCCTTGCCGAACTGATCACCCGGCTTGCCGCGCTGGATCTCCCAGGAATAGGCGATCCACTGGGCGACGCTGCCGCCCGCCGCGGGAATGATGCCCATGACGAGACCGGTGACCCAGCCGCGGACGAGCGACCATCGGCAGTGCACGATCTCGCTGATGCGCGGCCAGATGTTCCAGCTGAGCGTGGATTTGCCCGAGATGTTCGACTGCGGGCTGCCCTCGCACAGGGTCAGGGCCTGGGCAAAGGCGAACAGGCCGATCACCGTGGGCAGAATCCCCACGCCCGAAAGCAGGCCGGTCTGGCCATACACGAAGCGCGGGAAGGCGGTCATGTTGTCCACGCCGATGGTGGCGATGAACAGGCCCAGCATGCCGGCCGCAAGGCCGCGCAGCAGCGCCCCGAAGGACACGGCGGCGATGGCGGTCAGGCCGAGGATCGCGACCAGGAAATACTCGGCCGGTCCGAACAACAGCGAGACCTTCGCCAGCGGCGGCGACAGGAACACCATCACGAGGCCGCTGATCAGGCCACCCATGACCGAGGCGAAGGTGGCCATGCGGATGGCCTGCATGGCCTTGCCCCGCTTGGTCATCTCGAAGCCCTCGATCGACGTGGCGGCCGAGGCCGACGTGCCCGGTGCACGCAGCAGGATCGCGGTGAACGAACCGCCGTAGAGCCCGGCCGCGTAGGTCGAGACCATCATGATGAGAGCGGTCTGGGGCTCCCAGGTGAAGGAGATCGGGATCATCAGCGCGATGGCCATCGGCGGGCCGAGGCCCGGGATGGCACCGATGATGAGGCCGACGACGATGCCGATCATCATCGCCCCGAAATTGGCCAGCGACAGGACGTCGCCGAGAAATGAGAACGCTTCCATTGCCCTTAGTTCCCCAAATGACGTGTCGTGGATGTGCGTGTCATGACGGCGATCACATCAGAATGCCGCGTGGCAGGTTTGCGTCGAGCGCGATCGTGAAGAACACGTACATCAACGGAAACAGCACGACTGCCACGGCGGTGATGACCTTTACCTGCCGGTAGCCGGTCATCAGGGTCACGACGAAGTAGAAGACGAGCGATGTCACGTAGAAGCCCACCCGAAAGACAAGGTAGGCGTAAAACGCCGACACGATCATCACGTAGAACGGCTTGAAGGCCATGTACGAGAAGTCGAAATTGACGTTTCCGTCGAAGCGGGTGTCTTTGGTGAAGTAGCTGCGCACGATCATGATGACCGCGAGCAGGATGATCACGTACTCCGTGAACAGCGGAAACGTGCCGGACGATCCGGGAAGATCGATCGACTGAACCAGGAAGGCGCCTGCGAACAGGATCATCCCCAGCGCGGTCAGCCGCTCGGCCCATAACTTGGTCATGTAAATGTCCCCCAACGGACGGCTCCGTGAGGGCCACAGCGCACGCAGCGCAGGGTGGCGGGATCAAGCGGAACCGAGAACTCGAAGGCTACGTCCGTGCCCTGTCCGGAACGTCCGGACAGGGCACGGCAAGTGTCGCAGCGGTGGAACGCTTACTGGGCGTTCTCCCAGTAGGCTGCGTCTTCGGCCACCTTCTGGCCGGCACGCAGCAGCTTCCACATGTCTTCACCCGTGCGGTACATCAGGAAGTTGCGGTTGGCCCGCTCCTTCTGCTGGTACTCGGGGTTGTTCATCGCCTTCTCGATGGCGGCGAGATAGACCTGCCGCTTCTCTTCGGCGAGACCGTTTGCGGTTGCCAGCGTACGACCGGCATAGGTCACGTTCGGCTGTCCGGTGACTTCCTGGAAGGTCGGCACGCTCGGCAGCAGGATCCACGGCTCATCATGCAGCACGGACACGGGGCGGAGTTTCCGCTCCATGATGCTGTTGATGTAGTAGCCCACATTGCCGGCCACCATGTCGGAGGTCTTGCCCAGGATCTGCTGGATCTTGCCGTTGTCACCCGTGTCCGAGAACAGCAGCTTTGAGTTCTTCAGTGCCGGAACCGCCTTCATCGCGAAGGCCATGCCCACATGGTCGTCACCGCCATGGCTGCCCACCGACACAACGATCGGCTTCTTCTCGGCATAGGCGATCATCTCGGCGAGCGTCTGGAAGCGGTCGTCGTCCCAGCGGATGAGCCACAGGCCCGGGTCGTAGGAGTGCCACGCCAGGAAGTTGAAGGATTCCAGGGTTTCCTTTCGCTTCATCTCCGGATTCAGCATCGAGAAGATGTGCGGGATGTTCACGACTGCCAGATTATGGTCGTCATCCGGGCCCCATTCGTTGGTGACCTGGCTCCAGGACACCCAGCCGCCGCCACCGGCGACATTGGTGACCTTGACCGGCTGGCCGAGTTCGGCGCCGAGATACGGTGCGAACAGGCGGAAGGTCCGGTCTGCGCCGCCGCCCGGTGCGAACGGCACCTGGATCACGACGGGCTTGTTGGGGAAGTCAGCTGCGGTCGCGCCCGTGGGAGCAACAGCCGCCAGGCCGATCGCGCCAAGCAGCGCGAGGCCAATGTTTGTGAGCTTTTTCATAAGACGTCATCCCTGATTGAGACTTTGGTTTCCTCGCCCGGCATTGTTATTTTCGCCGGGTCCGCCCAAAGTCTAACCATCAAGTGGGCAGGTGAATACACTAAAAGGGAAAAAAGTGATCATACAGGGATACGATATCCCGGCAGATCAACCGGCGGTAGTATGATTACGCTCTGGCCCAACTAAGTGGCCGTCCTGCTACGCAGCCGTGGCCTCGTGAATGGCGGCCCAGACACGCGGCGGTGTGGCCGGCATGTCAATGTGGCGCACGCCCACTGCATACAGCGCATCGCACACCGCGTTCATCACGGCCGGCAGCGCGCCGACCGTCCCGGCCTCGCCGGCGCCCTTCAGCCCCATCGGATTATTCTTGGACGGGACGTTGTGCTCGATCACGTTGAACGAGGGGAAGTTGTCGGCCCGCGGCATGGCGTAGTCCATAAACGAGCCGGTCAGGAGCTGGCCGGATTCGGGGTCATAGACGATCTGCTCCAGAAGGGCCTGCCCGGCGCCCTGCACGACGCCGCCATGAACCTGGCCCTTCACCATCATCGGATTCAGCGCCACGCCCACATCGTCCACCACCGTATAGGAAATGATCTCGACCACGCCCGTGTCGCGGTCGATCTCGACCTCGGCCACATGGCAGCCATTGGGGTAGGTCGGTCCCGGCGGCAGGATGATGGCGCTTTCGTTCAGGCCCATTTCCAGTTCGCGCGGCATGCGCGCTGCCTGGTAGGACGCCTTCGCAACCTCAGGCAGGGTGATTGTCCGGTCGGTGCCGCTGACTGTGAAGGTGCCGTTGTCGAAGGTGATGTCGGCCTCCGCGGCCTCCATCAGGTGTGCGGCGATCTTGCGGGCGCGATCGATGATCTTCTCCGACGCGCGCAGCAGGGCCGCACCGCCGACGCTGATCGAGCGCGAGCCGAAGGTGCCCTTGCCGTGATGGACCAGTTCCGTGTCGCCGTAGAGCACGCGGATGGAATCGAACGGAATGCCGAGCTTTTCCGAGGCGATCTGGCGGAAGGCAGTCTCGTGGCCCTGGCCGTGGGAGTGGGTGCCCATCAGCACGGAGGCCCCGCCGTCGGCGTCGAAGCGGATCGACGCGCTTTCCTCGTTGGGCAGCGGCAGCGGTCCGCCGGCAATCTCGATCACGCTGGCGATGCCGATGCCGCGCAACTTGCCCTGCGTGGCCGCTTCGGCGCGGCGCGCCTCGAAACCGGCATAGTCGGCGGCCTCGACCGCGCGGTCGAGGCACTTCTCGAAATCACCGCTGTCATAGGTGAACACGAAGCCCGTGTCGTAGGGCAGCGCCTCGGGCGGGATCAGGTTGCGCCGGCGCAGCTCCACCGGGTCGATGCCCAGCTCGCGCGCGGCGACGTCGATGGTGCGCTCGATTGCATAGGATGCCTCGGGCCGCCCCGCCCCGCGGTAGGTCGCGGTCGGGCTTGTGTGGGTGTACACCCCGTGCACCTCGGCATGGATATGCGGCGTCGTGTAGGTGCCGGCCAGTCCGCCCAGGTTGTTGGTCGGTGAATGGGGCCCGGAATTGGCCAGAAACCCGCCCATCGAGGCGTCGGTGCGGATGCGGAACGCCAGGAAGCGCCCGTTCTCGTCCAGCGCCAGTTCCGTGCGGGAGACGTTGTCGCGCGCGTGATAGTCGCTGGCCAGTGCCTCGCTGCGCACCGCCGTCCAGCGGACCGGCCGGCCCGTGCGCTTGGCCGCCCAAAGGACCAGCCCGTGTTCGGCGAACGGGCTGCCGCGCATGCCGAAGCCGCCACCCATGTCGGGGGAGATCACCCGCAGCTTGCCCTCGGGAACTTTCAGCACGTTGGCACACAGGTCGGACCGCAGGCGGTGGGGGGACTGTACCCCGGCATAGAGCGTGTAGCGTTCTTCCAGAGGATCGAAGAAACCGATCGCAGCGCGCGGCTCCATCGTGTTGGTGGCCACCCGGCTGATGACGAAGTCAAGGCTCACCACATGGGGCGCGGCGGCAAACGCGGCGTCGGTCTTCTCGCGGTCGCCGAGTTCGAACAGGAAGCTCTCGTTGTCCGGAACCTGTTTCCAGACCTGGGCCGCGCCAGCGTCGCGCGCGTGACCGGTCTCGGTGATGACGGGCCGGGCCTCATAGGTCACGTCGATGGCTTCGGCTGCGTCCATGGCCTGGGCGCGGGTCTCGGCGATGACAGCGGCCACAGCCTGGCCAACCAGATGCACCTCGCCATCCGCCAGCAGCGGGTAGGGCGGTTCGACCATTGGTGAGCCGTCGCGCTGCTTGCGTTTTACGCTGACGGCCAGCCCGCCGATGCCGTCGGCGTTGAGCTCGGCGGCAGTCAGGATTTCAATCACGCCGGGCATGGCGGCGGCTTCGGCGGTGTTGATGGCGGTGATCGCGGCGGCGGCATGGGGTGAGCGCAGGATCGCCATGTGGGCCGCGCCGGGCACCGCACGATCGTCAGTGTAGTTGCCTTTACCCGTCAGCAGCCGCCGGTCTTCGACGCGCGGCACAGACTGCCCGATGCCGTATTCCCGCATCGTTCTCTCCCCCCGATGAATTCTTTCGCATGAAAGCGTGAGCTAGTTTTGCGCATACGCTGCCGCTGCGTCCAGCCGCTGCGCAAAAGCAGACGGCCCGCCGGTTGGGGCGGGCCGTGTCACACAGTGATGTCCGTTCGATATGCCGTTATTCGGCAGCGTCGGCGGCGGTTCTGGTCGGTGAGCGGCCGGCGGCCTGGGCCTCGGCTGCTGAGAAGTTCAGCTCGACCTTGATGCCGTTGATCGGCTCCATGAAGAACAGCTGGTAGAGCGACTGATCGTGCGCCTGGCGCTCGTTGAACTTGATGCCGTTGGTCTCCAGCCGCTCGACGAATTCATCGATGCCAGAGCAGTTGAAGCACACATGGTCGATCCGGCCCGATCCCGCATTGGCTTCCGCCTCCGCAGCCGCGCTGTCGTCGCCGGGGCGAAGATACTCGTTCTGGTGTTCGGAGAAGTTGGCCTTGCCGATATGCACGACGTCCTGGTCGCCGATGTAGAGCCAGTGGACCGGGAAGCCGAACTCGGGATGGTCGCCCGAACGGAAGCCGAGATTCTTTACCCACCAGTCGCGTGTCCCGTCGGGATCGTGGGTGAGGATCAGGATGTGCTCCATGAAATTGAGGCCCATGGTCGGCTCCGTTGTTGGCAGATGGCGTCTGTGTTGCGGCGGCGATTGTGGCGCAGCGACGGTCCGGTCTCAACCGATGACCGGGAACAAATTTTATATGGATCGGGTCTCAAATCCGCGCCGCTTCACCCCAAGGGTTGCGCGTCCACAAGCACGGCGGCCAGCAGGCAGGGCTCGCTGGAGCGGTTCGACCAGGCATGCAGGGTGCCGCGCTGGACGCACATGTCGCCGGCCTTCAGGAGCACCTCTTCCTCGTCGAGGATCAGCCACACCTCGCCGGAGATGATGACCAGGTAATCCACCGACCGGGTCTTGTGCATGCCGGGGTGCTTCTGGCCGTCGAGGCGTTCGCCCGCGCCCATCTTCTCGAAGTATTCCTTCATCTGGTCGTAGTTGCGTTCGGAATCCGGCGGCAGCTCCAGCACCCGGAACACGGCGCCACCGGCCGGCGGCTCCAGCGTGACCTTGTCTTCCACGGTATCGGCGTTGCCGGAATTGTTGTCGGGCACAGCATGGGACAGCCACACATCCGACAGCCGCACATTGGACTGTCCCGGCGGGGTGTACACATGGCCCATGTCCGGCGTCATGGTCTCGTCGATCATCACGACGGCCTTGCCGTCGCCGTCGTGGCCGGTGATCACCCGGCGGATATCGCGCGGCATTTGTCTTTCCCCGTTTCTGGTCGTCTTCAGTTGTTGTCCGGACTTTGGCGGTCGCGCCAGTCGGCCGGCTTGACGATCCGGTTCTTCAGGACGCCGATCTTCTCGACTTCCAGCTCGATCGTGTCGCCGTCCGACAGATACCTGTTGTGTTCCAGCCCGCAGCCCGTGGGCACGGTGCCGGACCCGAAGATCTCGCCCGCATGGACGGTCTGGCTGCGGCTCAGATGGGCCAGCACGTCCTCGAAGCGGTGGTCCATCATGCGGGTGTTGCCCCGGCTCCATTCCTCACCGTTGATGCGCGCGGTCATCGTCTGGTCGTAGGGGTCCGTGATCTCGTCGGCGGTGACGATGCACGGGCCCATGATGTTGCCCGCGTCGAAGTCCTTGCCGGGACCGCCCATGCCCGCGCCGGTACGGATCTCGATGGCCTGGGTGTCGCGCGCGCTGATGTCGTTGAAGATGGTGAAGCCGAAAAAATGCTTCGCCGCCTGTTCGGCCTTGATATCCGTTCCCGCCGATCCGGTGACCACGGCCCATTCCAGCTCGTAATCTATCCGCCTTGCCTCGTCTGGCCAGATGGCATCGTCACCGGGACCGATGATGCTCAGATGGTTGCTGTTCAGATAGACCGGCGCGGCCTCCCACTCCTTCGGGACGTCCAGCGCGCCCGCGGCCTTGAAGCGCGCGAAGGCAGCATCGGGGTCGTCCTCACGCGCGGCGAGGCGGGTGTAACGGACCGCGCGGGCATTGCGCAGATGCTGCAGGAAGCAGGTGCAGTCGCGCAGCCGGCGGGGGTTGGGCAACGGTGCATGCAGGCGGACCGCGCCCGCTTCGGCCAGCGCGGCCTCGGGGCTCGCGTCAGCCAGGGTGCGTGCGTGATCCAGCGCAGCGGGCCCGGCGTCGATCAGCGTAAGCATGGAGGTGAAGGCGTCGGCGGCGCGGCCGCGGGCCAGTGCTGCGGCGTGCAGATCGACGATCCGTTGGTCGCCATCCACCAGCGCGCCGAGACGAAGGCCGTTCCGGCCGGATTCAGAATATGTGACGAGGCGCACGCGGACCCTCCCGGCTGCGTTGCATGCAGCCGTCAGGGTTCACCAAAGCGGGTGCGGAGGCAAGGTCTGTCCGAACGTTGCCATTCGACGGCGAACGGACAAGGCGGCGCGCTGTCTAGAAATCGATCACCGAGTTCAGCGCCAGCATCGCGATCAGGGCCACGGCATAGATGCCGGTCAGGCTCGTGAGCATGAACAGGATATTGCCGGCGGTGTGCAGCGGATGGCGGCGGCGTTCATCCTGCAGGCGTGCCGGGGAGCGGCGCTCACGGCCCGCGACCACGGACAGGAAAACCGGCCGGCCGGGAACGGGCAGGGTGAAGCGCAGATCGACAGGAAAGACCGACAGGGCGGCAGCGTCCGCGGTTTGCGTGGAATTAAGGTTTTGTGCGCTCATATGTCCCCCGGGATTTCGTCCCCCAAGTCTTTGCCGGACGTCGTTCGCAACGATTGGCCTTGCGCCGACCCGTTCACGCCCGGAAGTATGGACGGAGTTTGGTTAAGGAATGCTTGCCCGTGTCTGCCGGCGGCCCGGACGGACAGGGCAGCCGGGACGACATTGCCGCGCCACATTCGCGTGCGACAAAGAACGCCGGAGTGATCGAGGAAACGACCCATGACTGCGCGCACACATACCCGCAAGAAAAGCCTCGTCGGCAAGGCGGCCCAGCTTGCGGTGAAGAAGTACGGCAAGGGCTGCGGTGAATTCGTGCGGGCGTTCTACGGCAACGTTCCGCCGGGCGACATCGTCGAATCGGGTGCCGAGGAACTGTTCGAGGCGGCCGTCTCCTTCTGGGACTTCGCCCAGGTCCGGCATCGCGGCGGGCCGCTGATCCGTGTCTTCAATCCGCATCTCGAAGGAGGGCACAACGCGCGCACGGCCCACACGGTGATCGAGGTGGTGACCGAGGACATGCCCTTCCTGGTCGATTCCCTCACGGCGGAGCTGAACTATCAGGGCCTGACGGTCCATCTGGTGATCCACCCGATTTTCGAGGTGACGCGGAACGCCAAGGGCAAGCTCACAGGGTTCGCGCCCGCCGAGGGTCGCAGCCCGTCGGCCGAGAGCTTCATGCATATCGAGGTGAACGAACAGCCGGACGCCGAGACCCTCGCCCGGCTGACGGCACGGATCGAGCAGGTGCTGTCGGATGTGCGCGCGGCGGTCGAGGACTGGCCGAAGATGCACGAGCGGGTCACGGCGATCGTGTCCGAGCTGGCCGACAATCCGCCGCCGATCGACTCCGCTGAGGTGGAGCGCACCCGCGCCTTCCTGGAATGGATGAGCGACGATCATTTCACCTTCCTGGGGTATCGCGAATACAGCCACACCGGCACCGGTGCGGACCAGCGGCTGCGTAGTGGCCCGGGCGGGCTGGGCGTGCTGCGCGACGCGGCGCGGCCCATCTTCGAGAACTGGGCCGACGACGCCCCGCTGCCCGAGGACGTGCGCTCCTTCGTGCGCCAGTCGCAGCTCATGATGATCACCAAGGCCAACCAGCGCGCCTCGGTCCACCGCCGGGTGCATATGGATGTCATCGGCATCAAGATCATCGACGCAAAGGGCAATGTCACCGGCGAGCGGATGATCGTGGGCCTGTTCACCTCGGCGGCATACAGCCGCTCGCCGATGAACATCCCGATGCTGCGCGAGAAGGTCGAATCCACCCTCGCGCGCGCCGGCCTGCCGCCGGCCGGGCACGACGCCAAGGCGCTGGCCCATATCCTGGAAAACTATCCGCGCGACGAGTTGCTGCAGATCGGGGAGAAGCAGCTCCTGGCGAATGCGCTGGGCATTCTTCATCTGCAGGAGCGTCAGCGCACGGCGCTGTTCCTGCGCGAGGACCCGTTCCGGCGCTACATCACCGCGCTGGTCTTCGTGCCGCGCGACCGCTACGACACGAGCCTGCGTCTGCAGCTCTCCGAAATCCTCGAACGCGCTTTCGGCGGGACCGTCGCAGCGTTCTTCCCGGAATTCGGGACCGAATCCGTCCTCGCCCAGATCCTGTTCGTCATCAAGATCGGCGAGGCGGGCATCCCCGACTATGACGTGGAGGCCATCGAGGCCGAGCTGCGCGAGGCGTCACGCTCCTGGGAGGACCGGCTGCGCGATGAGCTGATCGGCGCGCACGGCGAGGCGGCGGGCCTTGTCATGTTCCAGCGCTACGGCCAGTCCTTCACGCTGGCCTATCGTGACCGCTACGACCCGCAGACCGCCGTCGCGGATGTGGGGCACGTGGATGCGGCGCGGATCGCCGACGGGCTGGAGCTGAACCTCTACCGGCCCGAAGGCGAGCCGGAGGATACGGTCCACCTCAAGCTCTATCACGCGGGCCGGCCGCTGCCGCTGTCCGATGT
>Ga0255764_10001074_pt1 | contig 23684 bp, 22 predicted proteins | sample 071ome_30_FD_179964 | JGI IMG/M metagenome (GOLD analysis project Ga0255764, IMG submission 179964) | Coastal salt marsh microbial communities from the Groves Creek Marsh, Skidaway Island, Georgia - 071406AT metaG (version 2) | ecosystem: Environmental > Aquatic > Marine > Intertidal zone >... | reverse complement strand
CTATCCCCTTCAGTGACGTTCACGCCCGGCAGGTTGTCGATGACAGACAGCACCGAGATGATCGGGTTTTGCTGGTCAGCCATGCTTTCAGTGGTATTCGCCGCAGAGAATGTGCGGGATGAACCTAGGACAACAATCTCTTCGATTTCTGACGAATTCTCCTCGGCAGCGAAACCGGAAGTGGCGGCCATGGCCGTCAGTATGCCTGCAGTCAAGGCATGTGCTCTGTGACTGCCGGCTTTGCCCGTTTTGAGCATTTTCATTAGAGCGTTCTTCTGAAATGATTTTTTGGTTTCGGGTCAAATAGAAAACACGGGAACGTGAGAGTTGCTCTCATGCCCGAGTGTGCAGATTAGAAGGAGGTGGTGAAAACTGAATAAACGGAATGTAAAACTGCTTAAAGACAAGCTGAGTTATAATTTAAAAATGACGGAGAGTCGTGTTTAAAAAACCTGACTTTTTCATTAATACCCTGTCTTCAATCTCGCAAGAGTTATGCATCACTATGAACAGAGTCCTCGCCATTGCGGCGGCTAATGGTTTTCTGGCGGTCATGTTGGGCGCCTTTGGTGCCCACGGCCTGGAAAACCTGATCAGTGCAGATCGTCTCGACACCTGGCAAACCGGCGTGCAGTACCACATGTTTCATACCCTCGCCCTGCTGGGGTCCGGTCTGCTCATTGAGCTGCGTCAGCCAGGGACTATTTATTATGGCGCGGCCCAGTTGTTTCTTGGCGGTATCATCCTGTTTTCCGGCAGCCTGTACCTGCTGGCCCTGACTGGCGTCAGCTGGCTGGGCATGATTACGCCCGCAGGTGGCCTGGCGTTTCTGGGGGGCTGGGGATTGTTATTCATCGGCTTCTGGAGGCAGCAATGACGGCAGAGGAAAAGCGTGATCGCGCCATCCGCAGCTTTGTAGTCCGCGGCGGCCGTCTGACCCCTTCGCAACAGCTGGCTATGGATACCCTCTGGCCGCTTTACGGGCTGGAGCAAGATGCCGGGCTGATCGACCGGCAGGCCGTGTTTGGGCGCGACGCCGAGCTCGTATTTGAAATCGGTTTCGGCATGGGCGACTCCCTCGCCGCGATGGCGTTGAAATATCCGCACAAGGATTACATTGGTATCGATGTGCATCCGCCGGGAATCGGCACCTTACTCAAGGAAATTCGTGACAGCGACATTCCCAATCTCAAGGTCATGCAGGGTGATGCCGTGCAGGTACTGGATAGCTGTTTCACCGATGCCAGCCTGGACCGTATCCAGATTTATTTTCCGGACCCCTGGCACAAGAAGCGCCATCACAAACGGCGCCTGATTCAGGCACCGTTTGTTGAGAAACTGGCTGGAAAGCTGCGCCAGGGTGGAATCCTCCACCTGGCCACTGACTGGGAAAATTACGCCGAGCAGATGATGGAAGTCATGTCTGCCTCACCGCAGTTTCGCAACAAAGCCGGTGCCGGTAATTTCAGTGACACGGACGAGCGCGTGGAAACTAAGTTCGAACGTCGTGGCAACCGGCTGGGACACGGAGTGTGGGATTTGTTGTTTGAAAAGATTTAGCCGCCTGGCTGAAGCTCAATCATGGTGTAGGCCGGCATAGGCCCTTGGGCGGTTTGCCGACATCGGGCCACCTTCCTACTGATCGACATCCCGGATAATTGTCGGCAAACGCTGCGCTATGCCGACCTACAAATCATTCGGGGTTCGGGCTAAGCCGCCAATCAGGCCCGGCTCCAGAACCGGTGTCCGTTGTCGCCCAACCAGTCGCGATAACGCTTGAAGTTCGGACAGATGCTCGCCACGGTATCCCAGAAACGTTTCGAATGGTCCATGTGCTTCAGGTGACTGACCTCGTGCACGATGAGGTAGTTGATCACTTCCCGCGGCGCCATCATGGCCAGGTAGTTGTACTGGATGGTGCCGTCCTGGCAGCAGTGTCCCCACTTGGACCGGGTCTTGCGGTACTTCACTTCTTTGAGCTTGTGGCGCAGCCCGAGACGCCGGGCTACCTTCAGGGTCTCCACGGTCATGTGTTCCATGGCCTTGTCCTTGAGCCAGTCGTTGAACATTTTCTCAAGTTTTTCCGGGGTATTCCTGCGGGTATAGATGAACAGGAAATCCCGGGTCAGGCGCACTTCCTGCTGGGGACCCACCAGCACCACGATAGTCCGGGGGCGGCCCAAGAACAGGAATTCGCGGCCGTCCGCGATGACCAGGCGCTGGCGAAACTGGCGTTTCTGGCGGGCAAGTTCCCCCATGATCCAGTCTGCCTGGGATGAGACGAATTCATTTATCCACTTGCCGGAGGCAAAACGGGGCGCTCTGACCTCAACTTTCCCACTTTTGATATAAACAACCAGAGATTTTCGATTTTGACGTTGAACGTCAAAATTAAAGGGTAAAGTGGAGTTTAGATTGCAAATATCAGGCATTTTTAAGGGATTTAACCAGAGATTTGCTGCCTTGAAGCTCTATTTCGAGGGCTAGTTCCAGCAAGGTGCCAATCTCGCCGCGGGGAAAGCCTTTGCGCCGGAACCACAGCAGGTAGGCTTCCGGGAGATCGATAATCATGCGGCCCTGGTATTTGCCAAAGGGCATCGGCGTGTTCAGGAGTTTCAATAATTGCAGTGCGGCGGCGGGGTCTTCCATTGTGGCGACTGTGGTGATGGCTCTCAGACTCTCGTAGGCAGCGTGTCGTGGTCAGGGATTTTCCAATCCGTTGCATGGCTCACCTTGCCGGTGAACAGGCTTCGCATCCAACATCAAAAATAGTAGAGCAAAGAAAATCTGTACTCAATCACTTTGCGCACCTGGCGTGAAAATTTCTGAGGCAAGCGGCAGGCTCGGGTCACAAGCCTGCCGTGAGGTCAGGATAGCAAGCGGGTAAATGCCGGTTGGGTATCAGAAAGCTTCCTGGCGACGGGCATGCATGACCTGGCTTACGGCATTGAGCAGGGCATTCACCGACGAGGTCACGATGTCTTCATCAATAGCAATGCCGGTATAGCGCTTGCCGTCATATTTCAATTGCAGGTAGGTGACAGCATCGGCACTGGTGCTTTGGCTCAGGGCATGCTCGCCATACTCGAGAATCTGCAGCTCAATGCCGAAGGTTTTTTCCATGGCATTCACGAAAGCATCGAGCATGCCGTTACCGGTACCGTTGACCTGGAACTCCTGGCCATCCAGTTCGATCACGCCGCTGATGGTTTCATGCTTGGCCTTCTCGATAGAGAAGGTTTTCAGCAGCAGGGGAGACGGCAGGTTCAGGTAATGGGTCTGGAACAGTTCCCAGATCTGGTCCGGCGCAATTTCCTGCCCGGTGTCCTCGGCGGCCTTCTGCACCACGCGGCTGAACTCGATCTGCAGCCAGCGCGGCAGCTGGAAGCCGTACTTGGAATCCATGACATACGCTACGCCACCCTTGCCGGACTGGCTGTTAACACGAATGACGTCCTGGTAGGTGCGGCCGACATCGCGCGGGTCGATGGGCAGGTAGGCAATTTCCCAGGTGTCGCCCTCTTTATAAAGGTCGAGGCATTTCTTGATGGCATCCTGGTGACTGCCGGAAAACGCGGTAAATACCAGGCTGCCGGCATAGGGCTGGCGGGGATGTACCTCGATCTGTGTACATTCCTTGACGACCGCGCAGATGCGATCCATATCGCTGAAGTCCAGCATCGGGTCGATGCCCTGGCTGTACATGTTCATGCCCATGACCACGATGTCGAGGTTGCCGGTACGCTCGCCGTTGCCCAGCAAGGTGCCCTCGACGCGATCCGCGCCGGCCATCATGCCGAGTTCGGAAGCCGCCACACCACAGCCGCGGTCATTGTGGGTATGCAGGCTGAGGATGATGCTGTCGCGGTTTTTTACCTGGCGGCAGAACCACTCGATCTGGTCGGCATAAACGTTCGGCGTTGCCATTTCGACGGTTGCCGGCAGGTTGATGATGACCTTGCGCTCGGGCGTCGGTTGCCAGACGTCATTGACGGCATCGCACACGTACACGGCGTATTCCATTTCCGTGCCGGTGAAGCTTTCCGGGGAATACTGAAAACGCCAGTCGGTTTCCGGCGCGGCCTGGGCGCAGCGCAAGACTTCCCTCGCACCGTTGACGGCGATTGCCTTGATGCCTTCCTTGTCGAGCTTGAATACCTTCTCGCGTTGCACGGTGGACGTGGAATTGTACAGGTGCACGATGGCGCGCCTGGCGCCTTTCAGGGATTCGTAAGTGCGCTCGATGAGTTCCTTGCGGGCCTGGGTCAGCACCTGAATGGTGACATCCTCGGGTACCTGGTCTTCTTCGATGAGCCAGCGTACGAAGTCGAAGTCCGGCTGCGAGGCAGCCGGAAATCCAACCTCGATTTCCTTGAAGCCCACATCAACCAGCAGGGCAAACATCTTCTTTTTCTGGGCGACAGACATGGGCTCGATCAGAGCCTGGTTGCCGTCACGCAGATCCACGCTACACCAGGTCGGTGCCTGCGTGATGACCTTGTCCGGCCAGGTGCGGTCGGGCAGGGCGACGCGAGTGAATGCCTTGTACTTGCTGGGGTCGTAACGTTTCACGGAAATCCTTATTGGTCACAATGGTGCTGAACAGGGCGTGTAGTGTACAGGAAGCCTGGCGAAAAAATATTGCGAATATCGCCATGAAAAACACAATATTGGCAATATATAGCTATAAATATAATTATAAAGGCATATAATGCCGTTTAAGCTCAAAATAGCAGAATCAGGGCAGCAGCATGGAACTCGACAGAATGGATCGTGGCATCTTGCAGGTGCTGCAGGAAGACGGCCGCATCAGCAACCAGGACCTGGCAGAAAAGGTGGGGTTGTCACCCTCACCCTGCCTGCGACGGGTTAGGCAGCTGGAGGAGGCGGGCATCATCAACAAGTATGTGGCGCTGGTGAACGGGTCTGCACTGGGGCTGAAGATGCTGGCGCTGATCCAGATTCGCATGGACCGCCATACTCCGGATCGCTTTGCCCAGTTTGAGGAAACCTTGAAAAGTTATCCGCAGGTGCTGGAGCTGATCCTGATTACGGGTCAGTCGGCTGACTACCAGGTAAAGGTACTGGTGAAGGATATGGAGGAATACCAGGACTTCCTGCTGAATAAGATTACCCCCCTGCCAGGCGTGTCCGATGTCCACTCCAGTTTTGTGTTGCGCCAGGTGATCGCCAAGACGGAATTGCCGATCGAGTCCTTATAATGTGTGCTGGCCAACACTGGCAGAGGTCGGGGGTTGGCTTGGTTATAACGTAATTTAGTCAAGCACCTTGATCGGCGGGGATGCGCCAGTCATCATGCATCGTAGTATCAAGCCCAACAGTTCGCAGGTATTGGTTTCCATGTTCGATCAAGACCATGCCAACCACTCACCCGCGACCCATGTCTGCGCCTTCCCCTGGCAGGATCGCAATATCGACAAGTTCAGTATGTCACCGGTCACCAATCGCATACGTGAAGAAGTGGCTACCATAAGCGTCCTGTTCTGGCTGAAGCGCGAGCATTCCGAAACCTGCACCACCGTGCGGATTTTTTGTGTCGCCCCCGCGCGTCATGACGGCGCACTGGCCTTGCTGTAAAATGCGGAGCTTCTTGAAAAGCCGGCATGGGCAGGATGCAACGCCCATCACGGCATAAATCAGTTCATATAAAGGATCGCCTGTGGCCAGTATTTTTACCAAGATCATTGCCGGAGAAATACCGGGGTATTTTGTCTGGGATGATGACCTGTGCATAGCCATCATGACTATCATGCCGATCCGTGAGGGTCACTGCATGGTCATCCCCAAGGAAGAAGTGAATCACTGGGATGATGTGCCTGAAGACACGGCCCGGCATCTGATGAGTGTCAGCCAGAAGGTGGCGAAAGCCGTGAAGGCAGTCGTGCCGTGCAAGCGTATCGGTGTTTCGATCATAGGCATCGAAGTGCCCCACACCCATATCCACCTGATGCCGATGAATACCACCGCTGACATGGATTTCAAAAACGCCCGCGAAGCCAGCCCTGAAGCCCTGGCAGCAACAGCCGGGCGCATTCGTGAGGCACTACTGGGCCAGGGATACAAAGAGGCCGAGATCGGAGCCTGATTTTGGCCGCCCGCGATACTCTTTACGCCAGCGGCATACCGCACACCGACTTTGTCTTTGATGAAAAGGTCGTGGCGGTATTTCCGGACATGATCAATCGTTCAGTGCCCGGTTACACCACCATCATTGCCATGATTGGCACGCTCGCAGCTGAATACGCTCAGCCAGACAGCCGCTGTTACGATCTTGGTTGTTCGCTGGGAGCTGCCAGCCTGTCCATGCGTCGCAGCATCACGGCCACGGGTTGTGAAATCATCGGTATTGATAATTCGCCGGCCATGGTGGCGGGCTGTCAGGAAGTGTTTGCTGCCGAAGACGGTCAGGTCCCGGTAACCGTCCAGTGCGAAGATATTCTCAACAGCACCATTGAAAACGCCTCTATCGTGGTGATGAACTTTACCTTGCAGTTTGTCCAGCCAGAACAGCGCGATGCGCTGATGCAGAAAATCTATACCGGCCTGTTACCCGGTGGTCTGCTCATCCTGTCGGAAAAAATCCGTTTCGAGGATGCGGTCCTAAACGACCTGTTCATAGAAATGCATCATCGCTTCAAGGAGCAGCAGGGCTATTCACGACTGGAAATCAGCCGCAAACGCGCCGCACTGGAAAAAGTGCTGATCCCGGAAACCATTGGCGAGCACGAGCGACGCATCCAGGCAGCCGGCTTTAAGTCCTTCGATGTCTGGTTCCAGTGTTTCAACTTTGCCTCCATGGTTGCCGTCAAGGCAGTCTGACAGGAGCCATTGCCCATGATGGATTATGCCGAACTCAGGGACTGCCTGGCAGAAAACGGCCAGCTCGCGCCAATCATCCCGGCATTACCGCAAGATTTCCTGACGGCCTTCAACCATGGTGATTTTGCCGGCTGGGTTCAGGCATTGCAGTCCCTGCCAGCGCTGGTACCGGCTTCCTTTGAGCTGACTGATGCCGTGCGAATCGGGGAGGCCAGCCAGATCAGCGCTGACCAACGCGAACATCTCAGCCAGACACTGCTCCGGTTGCAGCCCTGGCGCAAGGGTCCCTTTGAACTGTTTGGTATCCATATGGATACCGAATGGCGCTCCGACTGGAAGTGGGACCGGCTGAAGGATCATATTGCCCCCCTCGAAGGACGTACCGTGCTCGATGTCGGTTGTGGTAATGGCTATCACTGCTGGCGCATGGCCGGCGCCGGCGCCCGTTTTGTCCTGGGCGTGGATTCGCATTTGCTGTTCACCATGCAGTACTGGGCCATCCGTCATTTTCTGGCCACTCCGCCTGTCCATGTGGTGCCGCTGGCGCTCGAAGACCTGCCGGAGGGATTGAACGCCTTCGACACAGTCTTCTCGATGGGCGTGCTCTATCATCGCCGTTCCCCGTTCGATCATCTATACGGTCTGAAAGACTGCCTGCGCCGCGGCGGTGAACTGGTGCTCGAAACACTCGTTATTGAAGGCGGGGAGGGCATGACACTGGTGCCGCAGGGGCGCTATGCCCGCATGCCTAACGTCTGGTTTTTGCCGTCATGCGAGACCCTGCACGAGTGGCTGAAGAAGGCCGGTTACAAAAACATTCGCCTGGTCAATGTGGCGAAAACCACGCCGGAGGAGCAGCGCACCACGCCATGGATGACATTCGAATCGCTGCCGGAGGCGCTGGACCACAACAATCCTGCCATCACCATTGAAGGTTACCCGGCACCAGTACGGGCCATTTTTGTCGCGGAAAAACCCTGAAGCGGCATTTTGGCCTGTCTTCTCGCGACATTATCCACTACAATTTTGCACTTTTATTACACAATTAATCCACAATGCTTACCGCAGCACGCAGGATGCGACAAAGGCTGCCAGGCCCGTGTTGATTGTGTGATCGCAAGACACTGATACACCAAAATTCAGAAAGAGAATAAGAACACAGCCAAAATTCCAGGTGCCTGCACGGACACCTGCCGTCTGCACTTAAAATAATAATCAGGAATCCCGCATTACCCATGGCCCGACCGTTACGTATTGAATTTCCAGACGCCTGCTATCACGTCAGCAACAGTGGCGAAGACAATGACCGCATCTTTCCCTCCAACAGGTATTACCAGGCCTTCTTTGACGGGGTAGCTGAAGCCGCCCAGCGACTCAATGTTGATGTGCTGGCTTACTGCCTGCTGAAAAATGAATACCACATGCTGATTCGCACGCCCGAGGGTAACCTCAGTCGTTTCATGCGACAGGTGGATGGCCTCTACACGCAGAACTTCCAGAAGATGCGCAACGAGGGCGGCCCGGTATTCAAGGCGCGTTACAAATCCGTACTCCTGCAACCGAATAAATACCTGCAGGGCGTGTCCCGCTATCTCCACAGTCTGCCGAAGCAGGCACGCCAGAATCCGGAGACCTACCCGTGGTCCTCGCTGCCGGCTTACCTGAACAAGGCGCGAGCGCCCGGCTGGCTCAATCGCGAGCCGGTGCTCAGCACCATGGGCAAGGCACCGCGACCGAATGCGCGTTACGGAAAATTTGTCGCCGAAGGTGTGGATGCCGAGCTGAGCCACTTTTATGGCAAGAAAAACCAGCTTTCCATTCTTGGTGATCCAGGCTTTCGCAAACGCATGCAGGCCAAGTCCTCACCTGACCAGGTGCGTGGCAAGCCCAAAGGCGCCCAGGCGCGGCTGCGTCCGTCCATCAGCAAAGTGGTGTCAGCGGTGGCGGCCCATTACAAGGTGCCGGAAAAAAGCATCCTCAAAGCGGCGCGCGGTCCTGGTTCCAAGAACGTGCCACGCTGGATGGCCATGTACCTGTGCCAGGAAGTGGCAGGCGTAACCCTGCAGGATATTGCCGGACGTTTCGGCCTGAAACGTTACGGCACCGTATCCACCACCATCGGTAAACTGAAACAGGAATTCACGGACTCGCCAAAAGCCCGGACTGCCGAGAACAAACTGCGTGGTACGCTGGCACCCTAGCGAGCTCCAGGTTACGCTTGTTTTTCCCAAGTGGGGCTTTACACTCCTCCCTGAAGCCCTCGAGCAGTCAATTCCAGTTATCGCCGAATGATCGTTGCCAAACACACCAAGCCGCAGGATTGCCCGCTTGAACTGGGGGCGTTTCTGCGGGAACTGGAAAAGGCCGGACGTATCTGCCAGGAACAGCTCGATACCCTCGCAGGTCGTTGCCGCACCGCTGCCCAGCAGAAAAACCACCTCCTGACCTATATCGCCGACCAGCACCTGGACGACCAGCTGCATACCGGCAGCAAGCTGACCCTGGAAGCCCTTACGCGCTTTCTGGCGGAACTGTCCGGGCAGGAATACTTCCACATCGATCCACTGAGCATCGATGCGGCCAAGGTGACCCAGGTGATGTCCTATGCCTTCACCCAGCGCCATAAAATAATGGCCGTGGCCGTATCAGCCACGGAAGTCACCATTGCCAGTGCGGAACCGTTTATCGCCAGCTGGGAAGCGGACCTGGAACATGTCACGCGCAAAACCATCAAGCGCGTGGTGGCCAACCCGTCCGACCTGCAACGCCTGACCGAAGAGTTGTACCGGCTGGCAGCGTCCATCGATATTGCCAAGTCCGGCAGTTCCTCGCGGGCACCGGGCCTGACCAACCTTGAGCAGATGCTCGAGCTGGGCAACATGAAAGACCCCGAGGCCAATGACCAGGGGGTGGTACGTATTGTCGACTGGCTACTGCAGTATGCCTTTGAACAGCGCGCCAGTGATATTCACATAGAGCCGCGACGCGAAGTGGGTAACGTCCGGTTTCGCATCGACGGTGTGCTGTACACCGTCTACCAGATCCCCATGCAGGTGCTTAATGCGGTCACCAGTCGCCTGAAAATCCTCGGGCGCATGAACGTGGCCGAAAAACGCAAACCGCAGGATGGGCGCCTGAAAACCAAGAGCCCGGAAGGCAATGAAGTGGAACTGCGCTTGTCCACGTTGCCGACAGCGTTCGGTGAAAAGATGGTCATGCGCATCTTTGATCCCGATGTCTTGCTGAAAACCTTCGGCGACCTCGGCTTTGACGACAATGACCAGGGACGCTGGCAGGAGATGATCGGGAAAAAGACCGGCATCATACTGATTACCGGGCCGACCGGCAGCGGCAAAACCACAACGCTGTATTCCACGCTGAAAACCCTGGCCACCAAGGAAGTGAATGTCTGCACCATCGAGGATCCGATCGAGATGGTCGAATCCAGCTTCAACCAGATGCAGGTGCAGGAAAACATCGACCTGACCTTTGCCAGTGGCGTAAAGGCGCTGCTGCGCCAGGACCCGGACATCATCATGATCGGTGAGATCCGCAACCTGGAAACGGCCGACATGGCGATCCAGGCCGCCCTGACCGGGCACCTGGTGTTGTCATCACTGCACACCAACGATGCGCCCACCGCCATCACCCGCCTGCTGGAGCTGGGCGTCCCGTCCTACCTGATCAAGGCGACCCTGGTGGGTGTCGTGGCCCAGCGCCTGGTCCGGGTGTTGTGCCTGAATTGCAAACGCCCGGCAGAACCGGATGTCGATGTCTGGAACGCGATGGTCAAACCCTGGAGCGCGCCGCTACCGAAACAGGTGTTTGAACCCGTCGGTTGTCTGGATTGCCGGGAGACCGGCTTCAAGGGGCGCCAGGGCATCTATGAAGTCATGCCGTATTCGGAAGCGCTGCAACAGTTCTCCGAAGCCAAGGACGATCTGCCAAAACTGCGCCGGCAGGCGTATCAGCAGGGCATGCGCAGCCTGCGCCTGAGTGGGGCGCAGAAAGTGGCTGCCGGCATCACCACCATGCACGAAGTGCTGCGCGTGGCGCCGGAATCCCGTTGACGGCGTTGCGGCCTGTCAGGTTGGCCAGGGTGTAAGGCATGAAGATTCTCATTATCGGGCCGTCCTGGGTGGGTGACATGGTCATGTCGCAAAGCCTGTTCATGGCGCTGAAGCAGCAAAACCCTGACGCCGATATCCATGTCCTGGCACCGGCCTGGTGCCGGGCCCTGCTGGACCACATGCCGGAAGTTAGCAGCACCATCGAGATGACCTTGGGGCATGGCGAGCTTGGCCTGGGCAAACGCCGAGCACTGGCCAGACAGTTGCAAGAGCAGCGTTTTGACCAGGCCATCGTGCTGCCCAATTCCTTCAAGTCTGCCCTCATTCCCTGGTTTGCCGGTATTCCTGTCCGCACCGGCTGGCGCGGGGAAGCCCGGTCCTGGCTGCTGAACGACTGCCGCGTGCTGGACAAGACTGCGTATCCGCTGATGGTGGAACGCTTCGTGGCCCTGGCCTCTCCCGTCGGGCAAACCTTGCCGTCCCCCTTGCCGAGACCGGCACTGCGTGTCAGTGCCGAGTTATCAGAAGCGACCCTAGCCACGCATGGCCTGGATCGGCAGCGGCCGGTCATGGTGCTGTGTCCCGGCGCCGAATTCGGGATTGCCAAAAAATGGCCGGCCGCAGGCTACGCCGAGGTGGCTGCCCACTGGCTGGCCGAAGAAGGCCAGGTCTGGATTCTGGGTTCAGCGAATGACCGGGAAGATGCGACTACCATCAAACGCCAGGTTCCGGCGGCCCTGGCAGCGTTCTGCCTGAACCTGGCCGGTGATACCACCCTGGCCGAAGCCGTGCACCTGATGGCCTGTGCTGACAAGGTGGTCAGCAACGACTCCGGCCTGATGCACATCGCCTCAGCCCTGGCCCGGCCACTGGTGGTGATTTACGGCTCGACATCGCCGGCCTTCACGCCGCCACTGGCAGACCGGGTACAGGTGGTTTCGCTGGGGCTGGACTGCAGTCCGTGTTTCAAGCGCGTGTGTCCGCTCGGCCATACCCAATGCCTGAAGCAACTGTCGTCGGCACAGGTGCAGCAGGCCGTGCAGGCACTGGATGCGTTATGAAAGTTGCCCTGGTCCTGTTTGACTGGTTTGCCCACGGTGGCCTGCAGCGCGACTGCCGCCGCATCGGTGAAAGCCTGTCCGAGAGGGGCGCAGACGTGGATGTGCTGTGCATGTCCCGGGATGGTGAGGTGCCGCCAGCATTGCATTGCATCGAGGCACCCGCCATGAACAGCAGCAAGGTGACGGCAAGAAAGGCCTTTGCCCGCTTTGTCGCGCAGCAGCGCGATGCCAACGCCTATGATGTCGTGGTCGGTTTCAACCGCCTGCCGGGCCTGGATTATTACTTTGCTGCCGACACCTGCTTTGCCTGGAAGGCCGCCCGCGAACGTCACCTGTTCTATCGCTGGGCGCCGCGCAGCCGACAGTACCTGGCCTTTGAACAGGCTGTCTTCGGTCCCGGCAGCAAGACCCGGGTGTTCATGCTCTCGCCCATGCAAAAAGCCGAATACCTGGCCTGCTATCCGCAGTGCGAAGTGCGCCTGCTCGATGTGCCCCCGGGCATTGCCCGTGACCGCATGGCGCCCGCGGATGCTGACACGGTGCGTCAACATTGGCGCTGCGAGTTCGGTCTGTCTGAATCGGACCTGGTGGTGTTACAGGTTGGCACAGGCTATCCGGTCAAAGGCGTGGACCGTTCCCTGGCCGCTATCGCCGCGTTACCCGAAGCACTGCGCTCGCGGGTGCAGTTTTTCCTGCTCGGCTCGGACCCGCGTTATCGTTATGCCACTGAAGCTGCCCGTTTGGGGATGGCAGCACAGTTGCATATCCTGGCAGGCCGGGACGACCTGCCGCGTTTTTACCAGGGCGCTGACCTGCTGCTGCAGCCTTCACAAAAGGAAAGTGCCGGCATGGTGTTGCTGGAGTCGATCGTGGCTGGTTTACCGGTGCTCACAACGGCAACCTGTGGCTATGCTTTTCACGTCGAGCAGGCACAGGCGGGCGTGGTGTTGCCGGAACCCTTCACGCAACAGAGCATGAATGATGCGCTGGCGAGCATACTGGCCGCCGATAAATCAGCCTGGCGCGAGCATGGCATTGCCTACGGACGCCAGGGCGATTTTTATGCCATGCCGGATCATGTGGCACAGATCATCCTGGCCGGTCACGGGGCTAAAGCTCATGGCCACTGACCTGTACCTGCGTGAGGACATCGCCGCTTTCCTGGGAGAACGCGATCCCTTTGCCACCTTTGCGACGATGGACGGGGAGGTGTTTCGTGCCCTGGAAAGCCGCCGCACCTATGCGGTGCTGATCCAGGACAGGCGGTTCTTCATCAAGTATCACCGCGGTACCCCGGTTGGGGAAATCCTGAAAAACCTGATCCGCGGGCGTCTGCCCGTGACCAGCGCCCGCAACGAATGGCGCGCCATTCAGGCTCTGAATGAACTGGGTGTATCCGTCCCCGTCATTGCCGGTTACGGTTGCCGCGGAGCATGGCCGCACGCGCAGGAGTCCTTCATTGTCACGGAGGATGTAGGCACGCAGCGCAACCTCGAGGACCTGACACGGGGCTGGCCAACAGAGCCGCCGGCGTTCCGGCACAAACAGGCGCTGTTGGAAAACGTGGCCGATATCAGTCGCACCCTGCACCGCCATGGCATCTGTCACCGTGATTTCTACCTGTGCCATTTTATGCTGCTCTCGGCGGACCCGCCTGCGCTGACCCTGATTGATCTGCATCGTGCGCTGATCAAAGCCAGCCTGGATCAGCGTTGGGTAATCAAGGATGTCGGCAGCTTGTATTTCTCCGCCATGAAGATCGGCCTGACGCGCAACGATCTGTTTCGCTTTGTGCGTCGTTATTCGGGCACATCCTTGCGACAGACGTTCACTGAAAAAGCGGATTTCTGGCGTGCTGTGAGAGACCGGGCCGACCGCCTGTTCCAGCGCCACGGCTGAAAAGTGTCAGGGTGACAGCCGGTACACGATGACCGCGTCGTTGCGATTGTTGGCAAAGCGGGCCAGTTCGGTGATCCTGTTGCGGCTGGCAATGGTTTCAATGGCCGCCACTTCCCTGCTGGCCAGGTCCAGCACCAGGAAACCCTCCCGCGTGATATTGTCGAGCACCCGCATCACATCGGTGTCCACCTGGTCATATTCCGGCACCAGCCCGCTGTAATAGGCAATCGCCGGACTGTTGGTGGTCAGGCGTTCATCGGCGGCTATATTGCTACGCGTCCAGTCGATACCCTCCTCGATATAGTCTTTCGAATACCCGAAGCTGACCAGGCTGTCGAGCAGGAAGTAGGTCGCACAGGCGGCAAAGAGTCGCTGAAAGCGTTTCGCATGGCCGCTGTCCTGTGCCTGCCGGTACAGGGAGTCCAGATACAGCGGCAGCAGCGACAACAACAGCAGGGCTGCCATCATGGCGTAACGCGTGGTCAGAAACTGCAGGATCGAGACAAACAGCAATAGGGCCAGCAGGGCACTGCCCAGGAAAAACCACCATGGCCAGCGTGCGTGATCGGGCAGGGAAAGCTTGCGGGTGAGGAAGCCGACAGCCAGCAGCAGGCTCACGACAGGCCCCAGCGACATCACCAGGTTCAGCACGGTTGCATAGACAAATCCCAGGCCAAGGATAAAAAAACCCTTGCCGGTAAAGCCGTCGAGGTCGGTGGTCACGTCCAGTGCCAGCGGAGTACCGGCGGCAGCATTGGTTAGGGTTTCCGGGTAATTGCTCAACAGCGGCAGGTACCAGCGGTAGGCAAAGCGGAAAACATCAATCAGGCTGATATCGGCGGGCAGAAACAGCAGTAGCAGGACAATGCCGCCCGCGGCTGCCAGCACATACAGCGTACCGGCACGGACAAGCCGCTCGTTGAGCGCCACCTCACGCTGCAGCAGCAGGGCAACGGGCGATACCAGCATGATCAGTAAACCTTCCAGGCGAAAGACGATCGCCGCCGTCATGGCCAGCACCCAGCCCACGGCATGACGGGAATGACTCGTCCGGCAATAACGGATTAACTGCACCAGGGCGCTCAAGCATAGGCCCCAGTAGCCGAAATCGCGAATCAGGTTGAAACGCATTTCATTGAGCGTGGGAAAACACAGAATCACGACAACGGCGAAAAAGGTCACCGGCGGTGAGTGCTGGTATGACATCACCAGGGTGATGAAGGCATAGACCAGAACTGCAAAGGCCAGGATGTTGAGCACATGGGCGCTGGTCATGAGGTCGCCGGGCAACACGGCATCCACAAGGCCGATCAGCACGGAATAGCCATACCAGCCATAGGAGGTCAGGGTGGCCTGTAGGCCGTCACTGACAAACAGTTCAGCAGCGCGCAGGTAGCCGAAGGCGTCATCGTTGGGGATCGGGTTGAGGGTAATGACAAGCAGCGAAAACAGGCAGCTGAGCAGCACGGCACCCCAACGTAAATCGATACGCTGCAGAAAAGGGGGCAGGGCGGTCATGACCTCAGGCTTCCAGGCCGGACAGTTTCAGTCCGGCCTGTTCGGCATAGCTGACAAAGAGCTTGTTGCGTTCAGCGCCGGCCAGCCCCAGGTTTTTGGACAGCCGGATCAGGCTCTCGCGGCGCTGTTTCAGCGTGGGCACATGGCGCAGCTTGAAAAAGTCGGTCGGGTCGGCAATGCCGAGATGACCTTCACTCTCCATGAACATGTCCAGCACCGGGGTTTTGCAGTGGAATCCGGCAGTATGCAGTCGCGCCATGAGGCCGGCGAGATCGGCAAGCGGCAATTGTCTGGACGGTATCTGGCTCAACAGGCGTCCTGCCGGCATGAAATAGGTGGCCAGTGTCACGTCCTTTTCCGGCACCCGGAAAAAGTTGTCCACGGTGATGGTCATGAAACCGGCCATGTGCAGCTGTTTGGCGTGCCGGTCAAACTGCTTGGCCGCATGACCACTGAAACGGCGCCTGCTGACCAGGCCCGGGTATTCGCGCAACCAGAGTCCCGAGGGCAGGCGATAGTCCTTGATGTCGTCCAGTTCTGACAGCTGGGTGGCGCCTTCAACCACCTGGTGAAACTGCTTGGTGGTCAGGCGATGGTTCGGGGTGGCGATGTCGGTGTAGGGACTGTCGGGTTTGCCGCCCGGTTGTGTCTTGAAGCGTTTGTGCATCCACAGGTACTGGGCCGGATATTGGCGGATGGCCGTTTCGATCATGCGATTGGCCAGCGTGGCGTCCTGCAAATCATCTGCGCCGGGAAAATCATCGGGAAACGGCACGAATTCAATTTCGTATTGCGCCGCGGCGCCACGTCGATGCTGGCGGATAAGGAATACCGGTGAATGATTGAACGCGGCAAAGCGACTGCCGGCAGTAATGGTGGCCGCGGGTTTGCCGAAGAAAGGCGCGAAGACGGCATGTTGAGGACCGTAATCCTGGTCGGGGGCATACCACAGGGTCTTGCCCTGTTTGAGATGGCGAAAGGCGCCACGAATATCGTTGCGATCAAACACGCCGTCGCAGTTGGACAGCCGACCACGCAGCATGAAGGCATTGAAGAGCGGGTTGCGATGGGGGCGGTAGGTGACGGCAATGGGATGAAACAGCGACAGCAGGTTGGCGCCAAAATCCAGGGTCGAGTAATGCGCGCCGATGAGCAGGATGCCGCGTCCCTTCGCCTGCGCCGCTTCCAGTGCCTCGAGGCCGATCAACGTGGTCTGGTCTTTGAACGCTCCCGATTTTCTGACCCAGCCGGTGACAGTTTCGATCAGGCCGATACCGTTTTCCTGGAACGTTTTTCTTACCAGGTCTTGCTGGGCCTGGGCGTCGAGCTCGGGAAAACAGAGCGCTATGTTGATGGCGGTGATGTAGCGACGTTCCCGCGCGAGCCAGTAGGTCAGCATGCCGAGACACTGACCGGCTCGATAACGGGCAATGAAAGGCAGCCAGGCAATAAGTGAAAGGACAGCGATGCCCGCCCAAGTCGGCCAGTACCTGATATGCGTAAAGGAGCTGAGGGACGGCGGTTTTTGCATACACTTCTGAATCGGATTTCTGCCGCATTGTATCAGAATCAGCAAGCCGGATTGGCTATGGTATGATAGCCGCCACTTTCAGCCAGGGGCGCTGAAAACCAGCCGAATCAGTACAGAAACCGACGTCATGAATGCCGAATTTCCCAAATTTGATACAGCCCGTGTTCTTGTTGTGGGTGACGTTATGCTCGACCGGTACTGGCAGGGAGCGACATCGCGCATTTCCCCTGAAGCACCGGTACCCGTAGTCCGTGTCAGTGGCCGGGAAGACAGCCCGGGCGGTGCCGGTAACGTCGCGCTCAACATCGCTGCGCTGGGAGCGGCGGCCACATTGGTGGGACTTGTTGGCAATGATGAAGCCGGCCTGGAACTGGCCACACGCCTGACAGCGGCCGGGGTGTTGTGTCATTTCGAACAGGTGCCGGACAAACCCACGATCACCAAGTTGCGTGTCGTCAGCCGCCACCAGCAACTCATCCGCCTCGACTTCGAGGAACCGTTTTCGCCCGAGTCGGCGACCGCGGTCAACAACCGCGTCGAAAGCCTGCTCGGCAACACCGACATCCTCATTGTCTCCGACTACGCCAAGGGCGCGCTGGCCGGTGTCAGCGCGCTGATCAGCGCCGCACGTCATGCCGGTGTGAAAGTGCTGGTGGATCCCAAGGGCCATGATTTTACCCGGTACCGTGGTGCCACCCTGATGACGCCCAACCTGGGTGAATTTGAAGCGGTTGTCGGCCCGTGTCACAGTGAAGAAGAGATCGTCCATAAAGGCCGTGAACTCATGGCGGCTCTCGAGCTGGAAGCGCTGCTGGTGACCCGCGGCGAACATGGCATGAGCCTGATTCGTGCCGATGAACCCGAACTGCATATTCCGGCCCGCGCCCGTGATGTCTATGACGTTACCGGTGCCGGCGACACCGTGATTTCGGTGCTCGGCGCCGCCCTTGCTGCCGGTGCCGCGCTGCCCGATGCCGTGGCGTTGTCCAACATCGCTGCAGGACTCGCCGTTTCCCGTGTGGGGACTGTTGCGGTCAGTGGCCCGGAACTGCGCCGTGAAGTGCAGCGCGACGGTGGCGCTGATCGCGGCGTCATGACCCGCGACCAGCTCGCCCTGGCCGTGGCCGATGCCCGCGCCCATGGTGAGAAGGTGGTGTTTACCAACGGTTGTTTCGACATCATTCATGCCGGCCATGTCGGTTATCTCGCGGAAGCCCGCAAGCAGGGTGACCGTCTTATCGTGGCTATCAATGATGATGATTCTGTCAGGCGCCTGAAAGGCAATGGCCGGCCAATCAATCCCATCGACCGGCGCATGGCCGTGGTGTCAGGTCTCGAGTCGGTGGACTGGGTCGTGTCCTTTGCCGAAGACACACCGGAGGCCTTGCTGGAAGTCATTCGACCGGACTGCCTGATCAAGGGCGGGGATTACGGTATCGAAGGTGTTGTTGGCGCCGATATCGTGCACAGCTACGGCGGTGAAGTGAAAGTGCTGTCGTTTTTGGACAACTGTTCCACGTCGGCTATCGTGGAGAAAATACGCGACGACAGGAAAGCCTGAATTATTTTTCCGGTAACTCTGCCTCGGCCAGTTTTCTGGCCAGCGTCACATTTTCTGCTAGGTGTGCCGGTGTGATGGTACCAACGATCGCCGAAGTGATGCCCGGCGTTTGCATCAGCAAGGCCATGCTGTCGGGGATGGAACCGGCATGGCCGCTCATCAACCCTTTCTTGACCAGAACCCCCTTCGCCTTTTCCTGCGCATAGTCGAGCACAGCCTGGTCACGTTGCTCCAGGTTGTAGGAGATCATCACGACATCGAGCAGTGAGGCCGCCAGCACACCACCCGCTTCTGTCTTAGTTGACATGCCAATCACCCTCACCAGGCCTTCCTGCTGGCACTGGCGCAGTGTTGCCACGCAATCGGTCTGGTTGAGGATGCCCTCGTCATCTCCGTTGGAATGAATCAGCACCATGTCGAGGTAATCCGTGTTCAGCCGCTTCAGGCTGCGTTCAATGCTCATGCGTGTGTGGGCCGCGGAAAAATCAAAGTGTGATTCGCCGTTGGCAAACTCTTCACCTGTCTTGGTGACGATAACCCAGTCCTGGCGCTTGCCCAGCAACTGGCCGAGGCGTGTTTCGCTGCTGCCGTAGGCCGGCGCGGTATCCAGCAGGTTGATGCCCAGGTCATGCGCTGTGGCCAGCAGGTTTCTGACGGCGGCATCATCAGGAATGGTGAAACCGGTCGGATACTTCACGCCCTGGTCACGGCCGATCTTGACGGTACCCAGACCAAGGGCTGAGACGGAGATATCCGTCCCGGCAAGATGTCGCATGAAGGCCATGGCTACAACGACTCCCACGGGGTGGCGGCAACAGCGGGGCGGGTCAGACCCGCAGGGGGCACGGCATTATCCGGCAGGGGCTTTATCCCGGCCGTATCAAAATGAGCGAGTACAGCATCAGCCAGGGCCGGTGACAGGGTCAGCTTGGTGGGCCAGCATACGGCGACGTTGCCATGATTCGACAGGCTGCCATGTTCGGGGCGGCGGCCATCGGGCTGCTGCAGTTCGGCCCGGTCAACAGACAGCGTACCCCAGGCTGCGGCGGAAAAGTCACACCAGGGCAGCAGGGTTTCCAGTGCCGCGCGGGCTTCCCCGATCAGGACGTCAGTGCTTTTGCCGACACCGTTTTCCGCCAGGCGACCACCGAGGTACCACAACGGTTGTCCAGCGCTGTTGCGGTGAGTCGTAATGGTCAGCTCCGGTGTCAGGTCGATGCTGCTGGAAACACAATGCACAAAAGCCGGCGTCTCAATAGTGTGCCGGACCATCACCTGTTGCAAAGGCCGCTTCTGCATGGCGGGCGCGGTAATGCCAAACTGGCTGAGCAGTGCTGCATTGCCGCTGCCACAGCAAAAGATATATCGGGAGGCTTCGATACGTGTGTCGTCAGCCAGGACCAGCGCATCCACATCGCCCTTGTCGGTGCACGTAAGTCGCGCCTGGTCCCAGTTGATGCTGAATACCGCACTGGCCTGCCGGTCACTGAGGGTCTGGAGCAGGGAAGGGACATCGACCACGAAATCATCGAGCCGGTACAGCGGGCTGCGCGTCTGCCCGGCAAACAGGGGTGGGTAATCCTGAGCCTTTACACTCTCGGTCCGTGATGCCAGGGCCTTGCTACCCAGAAAGGACAGCAGGCGCGCGCGCCAGGAAGCCCGCGGCAGCATATAGTAGTGTTCCGATAACACCCGCGTTTCCGACAAATCGATCTCGCCAGTACCGGCGAGACAATCACGCCAGCGCTGTGGCATGTCGGCGATGGCGACGGCCGCTTTGTTGAGTGAGCCGTCATGCACGTATTTCAGACCACTGTGGATAATGCCCTGACTGGCGATGGTTTGGCCGGTGCCGAGCCGATCCTGTTCAAACAGCCAGGCGTTATAGCCGGCCTGGCGCAGGCGGTTCAGTATCCAGAGACCGGCTACACCGCCACCGAATATCAGGGCATCTGTTTTCAGGGTCCGGGTATGTGCCATAGGGGAGTTTGTGCGCAACGGGAAAGCGTGACAGTATAAACGATTAACCTGAATTCTACCGGCATTGATCCGACGCCAGCCTGCGTGAACCGTTTTTTCTACTCCACTCTTTTTTATCTCGCCACGCCGGCTTTACTGGGCAGGTTGTGGTGGCGTTCGCGGCGCGCACCGGATTATCGCCAGCGTTGGCGTGAACGCTTTGCGCTGTATGACAACCCGGCCGTTGAGCAGCCGGTCGACATCATGTTCCATGCCGTATCGGTCGGGGAGGTGCATGCGACCGTACCCCTGATCAGGCAGTTGCAGGCACAGCATCCGGCATTAAAAATTCTCGTGACGACCACCACGCCGACTGGGTCGGCCCGCGTCACTGCGCTGCTGGCCGACAGCGTGCAGCACGTTTACCTGCCCTATGACATGCCCGGTCCTATCAACCGTTTTCTCGACCGCTTTGCACCGCGCCTGGTGGTGATCATGGAAACAGAGTGGTGGCCAAACCTCATACACAGTTGCCAGCGCAGAAACATCAGGCTGCTGCTGGCCAATGCCCGGCTGTCGGAAAAATCACAAAAGAACTATGGCGCCATCAAGGGCCTGGCCCGAACCATGCTGGAGCAGTTCGATGCCATCACGGCCCAGTCGGATGAGGACAGCCATCGTCTGCAAGCTCTCGGCGCCAGCCCAAACAAGATCGAGGTGGCCGGCAGCATGAAGTACGACATGCCATTGCACCGGGACCAGTTGGCACAGGCGCGAATTGACAAACAGGGTTTGGCCGGGCGTCCGGTCATGATTGCCGCCAGCACGCGTGTGCTGGATGGCGACAGCGAAGATGAAAAGGTCCTGGCGGCATTTCGCCAGGTCCTTGCCGCCAATCCGCAAACCTTACTGATCCTTGTGCCGCGCCATCCCGAGCGTTTTGACAGTGTGGCTGCGCTGGCAGGAAAAGCCGGCTTACGGGTTGCCCGCCGCAGTCGCGATTCGCTGCCCCTGGCAGACAATCAGGTCTTCATTGGTGATTCGATGGGGGAAATGCATTACTACTTGGGACTCTCGGACTTGGCATTTGTCGGCGGGTCGCTGGTGAACACTGGATGCCAGAACATCATTGAACCGGCCGCCATGGGGCTGCCCGTGATTACCGGACCTTCCCGGTTCAATTTCCAGGCTGTCAGTGACGGGTTGGTGGCCGCTGGCGGGCAACAAATTGTGGCGGATGCTGATGAACTTGCCACCACTGTCAATGCGCTGCTGGCGGACCCAGCACGGCGTCATGCCATGGGGGATGCTGCTGTCCGGGCGGTGCAGGTTAACCAAGGGGCGACTGCCCGCAACCTCGGCATCATCAACAGGTTGCTGGAAGCGCCGCCTGTTGCTGATGCGTCTGCTGGCTGAGGCAGACCCTGGCCAGCAACGGCCGGATCACTCCAGCCAGTTGTTGAGGTCGATGATGTCCTGCGGATTGAGGATGCCTGCCGCCTGTTTCAGGTTGAGGGTATTGATGACGTAGTTGTACCGGGCATTGGCATAATCCCGACGCGCCTGGAACAGGGTGCGCTGCGCTAGCACCACGTCCACCACGTTACGTGTACCGACTTCAGCGCCCACTTCGGTGGCTTCCAGAGCACTTTCGGCAGAGACGATGGCCTGCGCCCGAGCCTGAACAGCCAGGACATCGGTTTCGACACTGCGATAGCTGTTGCGGGTACTTTGTGTACTGTCGCGTTCGGTTTTCAGCAACGCTTCTTCACTGGCATCGCGGGTGTAGTATGCCTGACGCTTGCGGGCGGCATTGAGGCCACCGGCAAAAAGGGGATAGGTGAAATTTAGAGTGATGTTAGTGCGCTCAGAGGCGATACCCGGAAAGAAGCTGAACTGGTTGGCAGACTGATTCCAGCCATAGCCGGCGTTGATCTCCAGGGTCGGAAACATCGCGGCGCGGGCAGATCTGGCATCTTCTTTCTTGGCTTCGAAATCATGTTCTGCGGCCTTGATGGCCAGGTTGTTGCCCATGGCCAGGTTGACCCAGTCTTCCAGGGTTTCCGGTGCCAGTGACTCGATCGGAAATTCGGTGCTCAGCGATTCCAGGTCGCTATGGGCGCGGCCGGTGATGGCTTCCAATGCTTCCAGGGCCTGGTTCAGGTTGTTTTCTTCCACCAGGCGATTGACCCGGGCCAGGTCGGCATTGGCCTGGCTGTCATAGACATCGGTGATCGGAATCAGGCCCACTTCAAAACGCTCGCGGGTCTGTTCCAGCACGCGGGAAGCGGCATCTTCCTCGGCACGGAAAGAGGCGAGGTTGTCCTGTGAACGCAACACATTGAAGTACGCGGTCGCGACTTTTAGGATCAGCTGCTGTTCCGCCTGGGCCAGGTTGGCAGCGGCCTGCAGGTCGGTTTGCTTTGCAGACTGGAAGGCGTACCAGGCCTCGAAATTCAGCAGCGCCTGGCTGATGTTCAGGCTGTATCCCTTGGTGTTGAAGCCGTTCTCAAAACTGTGCGCGGAACCAAATGCCGTGTCGACAGCAGGTCCGGCAGTATCGCGGGAGGTCGACCCATTCAGCGTGACACGGGGCAACAGGAAAGAGCGGCCCTGGTCCACTGTGGTGTGGGCCGCATTGAAGTTGGCGCGAGCCTGGCGGATTTCCGGGTCGTTATTCACGGCCAGATCAAAGATACCGGCCAGGTCGTCGGCACGGGCACTGTTGATGGGGAGCGCGAGCAGGACGGCTGTCACGCAACTGGCAAGAGCGACTGCCGGACGACAAGCGCGTAAATTTCCCATGATTTTCTCCATTACAAATCGTGACTGACCTGTTGGGGTCCCTCTGGCAGGCCTGTATTCAACGTATTGAAAGATAAGTGAAAAGTTAAATTTTACAGAGGGTCTGGCCGGCAACAAAATTCCGGCACCATCGTTGACTGACTGGTCAGTCAGTTTCTTTTCTTTTCCACTTTCTGTCAAGTACTCCCGGGGGTAGCAGGGCTTTTTGTCTTGCTGCCATGCTTCGAATGACGGTTGTGTTTCCGCAGTGCGCAGCCCCTGGCCTGCCGCGCCGATGCCGGTTTTACGCAAACCCAATGCGTGTGGACCAGCCATGCCGTTGTCTGAGCGGTGCTGTCTGATCGGTATTGCGGCACGGGCTTCACCTTCCCATTCAATAGTCGAGTAACACTTAAGCGTCGTTTCACTTTCGTTTCAATATCGCTCGACGGATGTTCGTG
>Ga0255764_10001050_pt1 | contig 24021 bp, 25 predicted proteins | sample 071ome_30_FD_179964 | JGI IMG/M metagenome (GOLD analysis project Ga0255764, IMG submission 179964) | Coastal salt marsh microbial communities from the Groves Creek Marsh, Skidaway Island, Georgia - 071406AT metaG (version 2) | ecosystem: Environmental > Aquatic > Marine > Intertidal zone >... | reverse complement strand
CAAATTTTACTTGATTTTTTACCACTCCCTAAATTTGATATACCGACAACAATAGAAAAGAAAACGAGAGGAACCAAAATCATTTTTAGGGCTTTGATAAATAATTGACCCACCATATCAATCAATGTAACAACATACTCGTAGCCTATAAAATCATGAAAATTCTTTAATACGATTCCAAATAAAATGCCAAAAATAGCTGCAAATAAAATATTTCTATTTGAGTTACTCATCAGTCACTTTCTCCATTAACGCCGCAAAAAAACCATCAGTACCATGTTGATGTGGTAAAAGATTGAGGTATCTTGATGCTTCATCAAAATTGATATCCTTTAATATCTGCTGTGGAGGTACGATTTTAAATTCTTTATGATTCTCTAAAAATTTCTCCACAATTTCTTCGTTTTCATTTTTTAGAATACTACAGGTCGCATAAAGTAGGTAAGCCCCTTTTTTGCAGAGGCCAGCAGCGGCATTCAGAATATTTAATTGTTTAATATTGATTTCAATTAAATCTTTTTCACCATAGCGCCACTTCAAATCAGGATTTCTCCTTAAGGTACCAAATCCTGTGCAAGGTGCATCCACCAAAACTCTATCAAATTTATGCTTCAATCTTTTGATCTTAATATCATTCTCATTTTGAATTCTTTGTGGATAAATATTGGAGGCTCCTGATCTCTTAAGTCTTGTTTTAAGATTCTCTAAACGCTTATCAGATACATCAAATGCATAAACCCTGCCTGAGTTCTTCATTAAATCCGCAATAGCAAAGGTTTTACCTCCGGCACCAGCACAAAAATCAGCAACCATTTGACCCCTTTTTGGATTGAGCATCAAACTAATAAGCTGACTTCCTTCATCTTGCACCTCTATAGAGCCGTCCTTAAATAAAGGATGTCGATTGATTGGGGTACCCCTGGGCAGAGATATGCCTAACTTAGACAAATGAGTAAGATAAATTTTATCTTTTACCTCTGAAAAATCTTTTTGAAGGATGGCTAAAACTTCATCCACTTTTTTTTGTTTTAATTGATTAACTCGAATATTCAAATCAGCAGGCTCTAACAAACTTTGTCCGATATTAGTTGCCTGGACTAAGCCATATAAACTCATTAATTTTTCCCACAACCAATCTGGTAAGCTCAACTTTATTTCTGGATTAATGTTGTGTGGTTTTTTTGCTTTTTTATCCGCCAACCAATTTAATTCATCCTCATCAATCATGCTTGAGAGATTTTTAATACTTAACCCTTTTATAAAAACTAAATAAATTAAGAGGCAGGGCCTTATTTCAGATGTAACTCCTAAAAACTCAATAAGTCTTTTATTACGAATAAACCCATAGAAAATCTCAGCAATATTTGCTCTGTCATGACTACCTAATTTCTTTTGATGCTTAAAAAAATAGCTTAAAAAGCTGTCTGCAGGGTAAGTGGAAGACTTAAAATCATTAAGAAGCTGAATTAGGGAATAAAATATTAATGGGTTCATAAGTTACATTTCAAGATTTGTATCTATCATTTTAATTTCAACTGGCAACCCAACTTTTGTTTTAACTTTAATTTTGATAGGTAAACGATATTTTGAATTAGCCAGCCAAATATAGTGTGTTGAATTTTTTCGACCCTCAATATTACCCTCGAAGAGATCAGCATTTAATTGAAAGCCTTTATAATGAATTGGTTGGTTATTAAGTTTTTTATAAATATAAGTATTGAGCCGTCTCCCCTCAACAACGTTAAATTTGTAATTATCTTTTTTTTCTTCAAAATTAAATTGCAAAAGAAAGGATAATAGATCTTGATAATCCTCGCCTAAATCATAATCTTTAATGCTCTTTTTGTAGCTAACACTTAATTTTTTTTTGTCATGATTAAATTTGACATGAATATTTTTATTTTCATTGAGCTTATTTTTATGCTCAAAGTTATAAGGTTTAAATTGCTTAATATCAATAATACCTTCACTTATAAATTCTCTGTCACCGAAAATTTTTAATATTCCCCTAACTTCTGTTTTAGCAATAATTGAGTAAACATTATTCTTTTGAGTGTAATTTAAATCGATTAAACCGCCATCTTGCTCAAGATGAAAAGCTTGATATTTAATAAAAAAACTTTTAGGAAAATCAGATGCTATTGAGGCAGAGGATAAAAATAAAAAAACTAAAAAAAATAATCTAGCGGATAACAACTTGTGGATCATTATTTTTTCTTGTAGTAACGCTCCCTAAAATGTTCACGCTCTCGCCATTACTCGATAATATTTTTATTGCCTGATCAGAATTTTTGCCATCTATTATTAAAACCATTCCGATGCCACAATTAAATGTTTTATACATCTCATGATCTGATAAATTACCTTTACTTTTTAGCCAATCAAAAATCTCTTGTTTTGGCCAAGCATTTTTTTGCAAATCAACAGCTAAATGCTGAGGGAGAACTCTAGGTATATTTTCTGTTAGACCACCTCCCGTAATGTGTGCCATAGCTTTGATATTGATTTCTTGATTCAAAGCTAAAATTGATTTGACATAGATGCGTGTAGGTTCTAATAAAACTTCTGAAAATATTTTATCACCACAGAAATTATTTAAATCAAGGTTTTCTTTTTCAATCAGTTTTCTAATAAGGGAATAGCCATTTGAGTGAGGTCCCGAGGATGCTAGGCCAATGACCGTATCACCCTCATTAACGCCAGATCCGTCAATGATCTTATCTTTTTCAACGACACCCACGCAAAAACCTGCAAGATCATACTCATCACTTTGATACATCCCAGGCATCTCGGCCGTCTCACCACCCACTAAAGAACATCCAGCTAATTCACATCCAAAAGCAATACCCTCAATCACATCAGATGCTTGTTTAACATTTAATTTTCCACAGGCAAAATAATCAAGGAAAAATAAAGGCTCTGCGCCTTGAACTAAAATATCATTGACGCACATCGCCACCAAGTCTTGTCCAATTGTTTTGTGTTGGTTGAGTGTAAAGGCTAATTTTAGTTTGGTTCCAACCCCATCCGTTCCAGAAACTAAAATAGGATTTTTATATTTTTTAGGTACCTCAAAAAGAGAGCCAAATCCACCTAGCCCCCCTAAGACTTCAGGTCTTAATGTTTTTTTTGCAAAGGGCTTGATTCTTTCTACTAGCTCATCACCAGCCTCAATATTAACGCCAGCATCTTTATAGGTTGTGGATTCTTTTGAATGAATATTTTTTGACAACTTTGATCCTCTGAAAAAAATACTTGAGATTACGTATAATAGGATTTTAGCTTATTTTGTTGGCTTAAGATATTTCAGATTAATTATGGATCAACTCCTTCTAGATATTCACCCTAAAATTAAAAAGTCATTTGATAACTTTATTACAGGCCAAAATAAAGAATGTATCAAGAGTTTAAAAGACTTTCTCTCAAATAGTAATGTTCAATTCATATATTTATGGGGGGAAGATGGCTGTGGTAAAACCCATCTCAGGCTTGCGGTTGAATCACATGATATAAAAACAATTGATGACATTCACCTTGCTGATCAAAATCAGCAAATTGAAATTTTTAATTTATTTAACCAACTCAAGGAGAATAACAAAAAGTTATTAATAACTGGAGCTGATTCTCCCAATAACATGAACCTCATCCCAGAATTATCTAGCCGGCTGTCGTGGGGCCTTGTCTATCAAATTAAATCACTGACCGATAATGAAAAAATAATGGCATTAAAAAATTATGTTAATGAAAAAAAAATAGCCATATCAGAAAATGTGATTGATTACTGTTATAGAAATTTAAGACGCGATCTACATAGCCTGATGGCTACATTTGAATCACTTGACCACTGGTCACTTAAAACAAAACGCCCTGTCACTATCCCTTTATTAAAAGACCTCATCAACCAAAGTTAAATACAATCGGTAAAGGCTTCTAGCCACCTTTGATAGCATTCATCTTTTTCAAACAGACAATGCTCACAGACTTCGATATTTTCATAATCCATATTAATGCCTTATTAGATGATCAAATGCCCCTAGAGCTGCTTTTGATCCATCTCCCATCGCTATAATAATTTGTTTATAAGGCGTCGTCGTCACATCACCGGCTGCAAACACACCTGGTAGAGAAGTCTCACCTTTATCATTTACTTTTATTTCACCATACTCATTTAAATCAATCGTATTTTTTAACCATTCAGTGTTAGGTACTAAACCTATTTGAACAAAAATACCTTCAGCTGAGATTGTATGATTCTCGTTTGTCGATCGATTCATGTAATACACACCCTTCGCTTTATCATCCCCAAAAATCTCTTTAACTTGGGCATTTAAAACAACATCAACATTAGATAGCGAGTTTAATTTATTCACCAAAACTTGATCAGCCTTAAGCGAATTTTGAAATTCAATGACCGTGACATGCCCAACAATACCTGCCAAATCAATGGCAGCCTCGATACCAGAATTTCCACCACCAACCACCACAACATTCTTACCTTTGAATAATGGCCCATCACAATGGGGACAATAAGCAACCCCCTTACCCTTAAATTCTTTTTCGCCAGGAATACCAAGCTCTTTCCATCGAGCTCCGGTGGCAAGAATGATTGATTTACTCTCTAATTTTGCACCACTCTCTAATTCAACCTCAAAATGTGGTCCTCCATTTTTATATATTTTGTTTGCCTTTTGGAGATTAAATATATCAACCTCATATTCTTTGACATGCTCCTCGAGAGCAGAGACTAATTTTGGGCCTTCCGTAACTTTGACTGAAATAAAGTTTTCAATACCTAACGTATCCATCACTTGACCACCAAACCTCTCAGCGATAATACCGGTTCGAATACCTTTACGTGCAGAATACACCGCTGCTGAGGCTCCAGCAGGGCCTCCTCCTACAATGAGAACATCAAAAGGTTTTTGTTTATTTAATTTTTGAGCTGACTTTTCTTTAGCGGATGAATCAATTTTATTTATTATTTCTTCTAACTCCATCCTACCTTGGCCAAATTTTTCGCTATTAAGCAAAATCGTTGGCACCGACATGATATTTTTTGATGACACCTCATCTTGAAAGAGTGCCCCATCAATCATGGTGTGGGATATATTTGGATTAAGTAAAGCTAATAAATTTAAGGCTTGTACTACATCAGGGCAATTATGGCAGCTCAATGAAATGTACGTTTCAAAATCAAAATGACCTTCTATCTCTTTAATTTGATCGATTAAATGGTTAGATATTTTGAGTGGATATCCTCCAACTTGTAAGATGGCCAAGATTAAAGATGTAAACTCGTGGCCCACAGGAATACCTGCAAATACAATACCTGTATTCTCACCTGGTCGATTTATGCTAAAGGACGGTAACTTGGATAATTCAGATCTTTTTAGACTAATATGGGGAGATAATTCTTTAATTTCATTCAAAAGATCGATCATTTTTAATGATGTTTCATCATCTCCAGCATTTGCATAGATTTCAATATCATCTGAAACTTTTGCTAGATGCTCTTTGAGCTGTTCTTTAATTTTAGTATCTAATGCCATTTATTATTCCTATTAAAAATGGGTCAGCTTGAGCCGACCCAAATTAATTAAATCTTTCCTACAAGATCAAGCGATGGTTCTAATGTTTCCTCACCTGGTTTCCATGATGCTGGACATACTTCGCCTGGGTTTGCAGCGATATGTTGAGCAGCTTGCATTTTTCTTACTAGATCAGAAGCTGAACGTCCAATCCCAAGATCGTTTACTTCAACTGTCTTAATTACGCCTTCAGGATTGATAATGAATGTACCTCTTAAAGCTAAACCTTCCTCTTCAATCATGACATTAAAATTTCTTGAAATGACCCCGGTTGGATCGCCAATCATTGGAAATTTAATTTTTTTGATTGTTTCAGATGCATCATGCCAAGCTTTATGAGTAAAATGAGTGTCGGTAGAAACTGAATATACTTCTACACCCATTTTTTGAAGTTCCTCATAATGATCTGCAATATCACCCAGCTCTGTAGGACAAACAAATGTAAAATCAGCTGGATAAAAAACAACAGCGCTCCACTTACCTTTAAGGTCTGAATCTGAAACCTCGACAAATTTACCATCATGAAAAGCTTGAGCCCTGAAAGGTTTAACTTCAGTATTTATAAGTTTTGACATAATTTTCCTTAATCATTTAATTGAAAGAAATGAGATTATAGGAAAATAATTATGATAAGTATAATTAATTGTTTTAATTATTTTGATAAATTAAATTTATTAATTATTCATTAACATTTCTTCTCTTTGCAACTCTTTTATTCTGTATTCAACTCTTGATTGTTCATAATGATCATCAGAATTCTGCCTTACGGCAAGATCCATCTGAGAAATAGCATCTTTTATATTAAATTGATAATAGAAAAAATCAGATAGATTTTCATGTTCCCTTAATTTATCGCCTTTTTGGTTATAAGCTTTTGCCAATAACTCATAAATATAAGGATCATTTTTATAATAAACTAAATAGTTGCTTAATAATTCTATAGCTTTATCAAAATTCATTGAGCCTAAAAGCAATTTTGATATCCCATATACGAAAGTTTTGTTAAGGGGATACTTATTTATGCCCTGTTTATAAATATCAAAGGCTTCTTTAAGCTTATTTTGCTTTATTAAAATCTGAGCATTAAGCTCTAAAATCATTGGGCTTTGAATTTTCATGCTCTTTAATTGTTCAAAATATTTGATTGCTTCATCAGTCTTATTTTGTCTCATAAGAGCATAAATTAAACCAAAGTAGGTTGCTGATTTATTAAAATAAGTTTCCATATTTAAATTATTTTTAAATATATCAACAACTGAAGAATACTCACCAAGCAAAGCTTGAAGTTTTGCTTTAACTAGGAAAAATTCAATTGTGCTATTTTTTTGTAGATAGGTATAATCATTAATACGATCTTGAATATCACTAATACGCTCTGTTGTTACTGGATGAGTTCTTAAAAAAGCAGGGGCTGCGCCAGAAGAAAAATTATTAAATTTTTGCATTGTGTTAAAAAAATCAATAAATCCTCTTGGGTCATAGCCTGAATCATTGAGTATTTTTAGGCCAATTCGATCAGCTTCTCTCTCATTATCCCTTGTATAATCAAGTGTATTTTGAATTTGAGAAGCAGATCCAGTCGCTATAGCAGCATTTGCTATCTGAGGACTTGATCTTGCAACAAGCAAAGCAACCGCTAAAGCAAGATAGGATTTATATGAATTTTTTGACTGGGTATCAATAAGTCTCAGCAAATGCTTTTGGGTAATATGAGCAATCTCATGACTAATTACACTTGCTAATTCTGACTCTGATTTGGCTGCATAAAGAAGGCCGGAATGAACACCAATAATATTGCCAAGCATTGCAAAAGCATTAATTGAACTGTCATTAATAATAAAAAAATTAACTTCAGGTTTTTTTACTGTACCTTTTGAAATTAATTCATTTCCTAGATTATTTAAATAATCATTAATTTCAGGATCTCTGATAATCGAATTACTTTTGTAGATCTGGCTCATTATTTGAAATTTAATTTTTTTTTCATCAACATTACTTATTAAACTGTCAAAAGATGATCCCAGCTCAGGAAGATTATTTCCAAAAGCTTCAAAAGAACAAAAAAGAAAAAGGATTATTAGTTTTTTCATTATTGTTTTATATTAATGGATATTAAATCATTTAAAAAAAAATTTATATGCTTACTCATATTGATAAAAAAGGTAATGCTAAAATTGTAGATGTATCAGAAAAAAAAATTACCCAAAGATCAGCTACATCATCAGGAAAAATATTTGTATCAAAAAAAATAATTAATGCAATTAAGGAAAACTCTAATAAAAAAGGCGATATTTTAACCGTTTCAAAAATTGCTGGAATAATGGGTGCAAAAAAAACATCTGACCTGATTCCCCTTTGTCACCCCTTGAAATTAGAAAATATTAGTATTGACTATAATATCAATGAAAATAAAAAATTTATTGAAGTAACAACAAAAGTAAAATGCAATGAAAAAACAGGTGTGGAAATGGAGGCAATTACAGCAACATCAATTTGTCTTCTAACAATTTATGACATGTGCAAAGCCTTAGATTCAAAAATGATAATAAGCGATATTAAGTTATTAAAAAAATATGGCGGGAAAAAAACAATCATTAATAATTTTTAAACTCACTTAGTTCATGCATAAAGATCTTAAAGTATTTGTAATAAATCTTGTAGACGATACAAATAAAAGAGAAAGAATAAGAAAAATTTTGAGTAATTTTTCCTTTGAATATAAATTTTTTGAAGCCTGTGATGGAAGAAGAAAAAAACAAAGCTTTTTTAAGGGCTATAATGATTTAAAGAGAAAGTTATTTTTTGGGAGAAGTCTTTTACCTAAGGAATTAGGAATATTTGAATCTCACAAAAATATTCTTCAAAATATTATAAAAAATAATTATAAATATGCATTAATATTTGAGGATGATATTTCAATTAATTACAACTTTGAAAAATATCTTATAAAAATTTTAAGTATTAAGTATGAATGGGAGCTCATAAGATTTTTAGACAATCCAAAGTTAAATAATAAAGGAAGAAAAATTTTACATTTAGGTGAAAATATTTACTTAAAAAGATATCCAAACTTATTTGGTGGAGCTCATGCTTATTTAATATCATTAAATGGGGCAAAAAAAATATTAGATCTTACAAAAAATTATTATTATCCGATTGATTTAGTTATGGGGCAAACTTGGAAAAATAATCTAAATAGTCTCATATGTAATCCTGGTATGGTTTGGCAAGAAGCTAGCTTTAATATTGATCCGCCTGGTAGTCAAAGATTTATCAAAAAAAGAAAAAATAAATTAAGTCTCTATCCTTTCACACGATTTGTTTTTAAAATTTATGAATCTTTATCTAAATGGACTTTCTATATTTTTAAATTTATTCCAGATTTTTTTTCAAAAAATTACTAAATAATCTGCTTTAATTTTTTTAAGACTAATTCAGGCTTTATAAAGTTTATATCTTTTTCTTGATTCTGAACCCAATGTGAATTAACTCCCCATGGGTGATATCTATATGAGTCCTCAGCTCCAAAAACTATTAATGTTGGTCTTTCTAAAGCGCTTGATATATGTCCTAACCCAGAATCATTACCAATATAGACTGTTGATTTTTCCAAAAATGCAGCAGACTCAATAAGAGATAACTGGCCACATAAATTAATTACATTAATATTATATTGTTTCAAGAATTCTTGAGCTCTTATAGCATCTCTATTATCTCCGAGTAAAATAATTTTTTTATATTGTGAAGATAAACTTTTAGCTATTGCAACAAAATTTTTAGTTGGCCAAATTTTATGTTCTGAATTTGCTCCAATGCCAAGCGCTAATATTTTTCCACTAATTGTTGGGTACTTTTTTTTAATTATTAATTTAATTTCACTAGGTATCCATACTTTCTGTTTTGATAGTTTTTTTAAATCAATATTTAATGCGGAAAAATGCTTAATAACGCTATGAATTTTTTTATTATTAACTTTATAAAATTTATTTTTTGCTCTTAAAAAATATAAAAAAAAGTCTGTTCTTAAATCTACAGCAATCTCATAATAATTATTTCTTAATTCTCTAATTAAATTAATATTACCTGCTAATCCTTTTTTTTTATCTTTTAAATAGATTTTATTTACATAAGGACAATGCTCAAAAATTTCAATTGTTTTCTTGTCGCATACAATATCAAATTGATATTTTGGATTTTGCTTATGCAAGTATTCCAATACTGGGGTTGTCATGACTGCATCGCCAATATTTGAAAGCGTAATTATTAATACTTTATTCATACTTTTTTTAAACTTTTATTTATATTTTTCTTTTAAGTTATTATTTTAACTTATTATGTTATTTAACAATTTAGTAAACTTCATATATTCATTATGCAAATATTTATAGTCACGCAAACTTTTCCCCCAAGGCGTGGGGGAATGCAGTCAGTAATGGAATCCCTTGCTCAAGAACTTTGCTTGATAAAAAATACTATCGTTCTTCCAAATCAATATGTACCTAAAAATATTAAATTAAATAAAGGTATAAAAATTTATCAACCATTTTTTATAAAGTTTTTTAAACCCTTTTTTAAAAAAATAATATTGAGCTATTTTGCATCCAAGCAAGATATTTTTATTTGCGACTCCTGGAAATCATTGAATTCAATTCCTCAAAAATTTAATAAAAATATATATGTACTAGCTCATGGTCAAGAATATCTAGATGAAAATAAAGTAAAGCGCATAAAAAATACCTTAAAAAGGGCCACAGCGATTATTTCAAATTCAAACTATACAAATAATTTAGTTAGCAAATTCAATGATGGTTTAGCAAAGCAGTATATTGTACCGCCCACATATATGCTTCCAAATGAGATTGTCAAACAACAAAAAAATGATTCAAAAAAAGTCGTTTTTATTACAATTAGCAGACTCGAAGAGCGGAAGGGATTAATACAAACAATGAATGTATTACATCAAATTTATATAAAAAATAAAAATTTGAATTTTGTATGGAATATCATAGGTAATGGTCCACTTTTAACATCGATGAAAAAATATATAGCTCAAAATTCACTCAGTGATTTAATTAAAATTTATCCTAATTTTAATGAAGTTGATAAATCAAGATTATTAATGATTTCTGATATTTTTATTATGCCTTCATATAAAGTTAATAATTCGATTGAGGGCTTCGGTATTGTATATGCTGAGGCTGCTAGATATGGCATTCCATCAATAGCCGGAATAGAAGGCGGTGTAACTGATGTTGTTATAAATAATATTAATGGATGGAATATTGATCCTAATAATTTTAACAATTTTAAGAAGTTGCTTATCAAATTAATATCTGCCAAAAAAAAAGTATCACATCTTGGTCATAATGCTCAAAAAATATATCAAGAAAAATTTTCAAAAAAAAATAGTCTATCAAAATTTTTAGAGATACTTAATATTGATGAATAATAATTTATTAATAATAAAGCATGGATCTTTAGGAGACATGATTCGTTCCGATGGTATTTTCAGAACCATTAGAGAATATCATAAAAACTCTAAGATTTATCTGCTTACTACGTCTCCTTATAAAGAATTAATGCTTAAAAATCCTTCAATTAATGAAATAATCATTGATAATCGTCTACCCTTTTTCAAAATAAATTTTTATCTTAATTTAAGAAAAAAATTGAATAATCTATCTTTTTTTAGAATTTATGATCTACAAAATTCCCAACGAACATTTTTTTATAGAAAATTTCTATTGCCTAATTCTAATTGGATTTCAACCAAAAGGGAGATCCATCCAATCTCAGGCATTCAAGGATTATCAGATATGTTAGCAAAAAATAATATTCCAAATAATTTTGCACTAAAATCTGATTTATCTTGGTTAGCTAATGATATAAAAAATATTATCAAGGCTTATAAAATTCCAAAAAAATATATTCTTATGATTCCTGGCTCCTCGAGAAAACATCCTGAAAAACGCTGGCCTTTTTTTCCGGAACTTATTAATTTACTAATTAAAGAAAAATATTCAGTTATATCAATTCTTGGTCCCGATGAAATCGAATTAGAAGAAAAGATCCCTGGCATTATTTTAAAAAACTTGAATTGGGGAGATTTGGCAGGGATTATAAAGAATGCCGCATTTATTTTTTCGAATGATACTGGTCCAATTCACATTGCAGCATGCATGAAAAAAAGAGGTTTAATATTTTTTGGCCCAACTACCTCACCAGCAAAAGTTGGGCTTGAGCTGAATAACTTTATTATAAAAAATACTAAAGATCTCAGGAGTCTTAAAGCTTCTGAAGTAATAAAAGATTTTAAATCTAATCTAGGTTAATTTTTTATAATTTTTATAAAAAGCTAGCGAAATTCCTATAATAAGCCATATTATAGATGCGAGCTTATTTGAAAAAATACTCATTCCAACAATTAATGGAAAGAAACATGCTATCAGTATTGATATATAAAATGACAATAGAAACCAATTCTTATCTTTAACAAGTTTTTGATAATTAAAAAAAATGGAAGCAATCATTATATAAAATAAAACAAATCCAAAGATTCCAAGCTCAGATAAAAGCTCTAATGAGATATTATGCGGATGAAAACACATGCCACCAACAATTGGATTATCTCGTGTTCCATAAATAATTAAACTTTCACAGGCTTCTCGATAAGTATGAAAACCTGACCCAAAAAAAGGGTACTTCTGCCATATTAAATAAGCACTCTCAAATATTGCTCCATATTCAGAATTTTTTATATTCCAAATTGTTTGAACAGTTGAAAAGACTGACCTATCAAACATGTTAGGTTCATATAAGTAAAGCAATAAGGAAATAATAAAAGCGATTGTTAAAAAAATAATTATTCTTTTTTTAGATACAAAACCCTCAAAAATTAAACCTAGAATATAAATAAACGAGATTATGATTGACAAGATTAAAGCCATTCTTTCACCCGTCAAAAAAATTGTGATTAAAAATAATGTCATTAATATAAAAATATAATTAATTATATTTTTTGACCGATATTTATGAGTGTAAAAAATAAACGGAATCAATAATATGAGTTTACTTATCCACATTCCAATTATTGGTCTATCAAATGGACCAGTTAATCTATCGCTAGTGAACCTTTCATAACCAAATAAATCATAACTAAAAAAATATTGCCACAAGGTATCAATAAATAAAAAGATAACTATTATTGATAAAATATTTAAAAACAATTTTATTTTTTTAATATCTGAAAAAATCCAATAGCTTAAAGCCATTGCAAATAATGGCCACCTTATAAAGTAAAGAGAATACAAAAAACTTTTTTCAATTTGAATACTTAATGGTGAGACTAATACTAAACAATATATCCAAAAAAATAATGCAAATAAAAACCATTTCTCTTTCATCCATTTCCAATCATTTAAAAAATATGAATTTAAAAGAAATAAGATTGATACCATAATTATCGTGATATCAGCAATTGACCTTGAAAATGGTATTAAAAAAGGTAATAAAAAAGGAAGATAAAACTTAAACCTTTCAAGAAAAATCTGTAAAAATTTTGAAGCCATGAATTAGTGAATTAAGTCCTCATATAAATCTAACGTTTTTTTAACCATAGTTTCAAGCGAAAAACTATTGGTTTTCTTAACATGTTGTTTTTTATTTAAAAAAATAATACTCTTCTCATAAAGACTAATAAAATCATTATTTTTAACTAGCCCCTCAGGAAAAATTTCTTTTAACTGTTCTCCAGCCCCGCCATGATCATATGCTATAACCGGAGTGCCAAGTTTTATTGATTCAATGACACTCCTTCCGAAAGGTTCAGGAGTTGAAGATAAACAAAAAGTGATATCGCTATATTGAATAATGTTATAAATATCATCTCTATATCCTAGAAATGTTATTTTTTCCTCTATTCCTAATTTATTTATTATTTTTACTAATTGATTATGATAATAGGATGATTTTGCCTCACCAACAATTATTCCATGTATTTTTCTATTTTCTTTTACAAGCTTTGCTATTAAATCAATAAAAACTTCTATTCCTTTTGTTCTTGATACTCTCGCGCTGAGAGTTAAAATCTTGCAATCACGAAGTTGAATATATTTATTTTCAAAGCTTTTTTTCCATAATAAAAAATCATTTTGCCTCAAAGGCCTCAATCTTGAAGGTACTCCCCTGTATATAAGAGCAGTTTTTGATTTACTAACCTTATAAGTTTTAGTGACGAACTCTTGTATAAATTTAGAAACAACAATAACCCTGTCACCCCTCGTCATTATTTTGCTATAAAAACATACACTATTATATCCATGAACTGTTGTAACAAATCTTGGTCGATTTTTGCCCATAAAAAATAAAGCTATATAAATTACCCAAGCAGGAAAACGCGATCGAACATGAACAATATCAATTCTATTTTCTCTTATGAAACGTATAATTTTTGGAATATTAAAAAAAGTAAATAATGATTTCCTGCCAATGTTTATTTTTTGATGTTTAGTGCCATGATCAGTTAACTCTTGAACCAATCTTCCACCCGATGAAAATACATATGAGCCATGGCCTTTTAAAACTAAATAATTAGCTAATTCAAGAGTACCTCTTTCTACTCCCCCAGACTCTAATGAAGGTAATACTTGTAATATATTTAATTTTTTTTTCATTTAGAATCTAATATATTTTCACAAATATAATCAGCACAATTTTCTGCAGAACTTTTGCAATATGACATAGATTTAACTTTTTTATATTTCATATTATTAAAATTTATTAAATTATCTTCATACATTTGTTTGTATAATTCTTGAAATTTATTATTTTTATTTTTAAGTGATATACAAGTCACCTTTGAACCAGATGCAATTAATTCAAATAACATTGATATTGAATCTTGAGTAACCCAAGAATATTCATAATTCCCAATTACTTTTTCCAGCCAATCTGAGGAAGTTTTTTCATGAGAAATAATTTTTAAATTTTTATTTTCTAAATTAAGTTCCTTAATAAATAGATTTGGGGTTCTTCTTGAAGTTGCTAATGTAAAGTTTATATTTGGATTTGAATTGATAATTTTTTTTATTTCATTAGCAACATTTTCATTAGACCAAAAATAATTTTTTGATGGTCCCCCCAATAAAATTAAACCATTATTTTTAATTTGTTTTTTTTTATTTTTTACTTTATTCAAAGAGCCAAAAGTAAAAAAAATATTTTTTTTCCAAATAATTTTGTCATGAAATGGAATAATTGATAAATCAAAGATAAATGTAGGAATTGATGGTTTCATTACAATAATAACTTTTCCTCCGTATCTGCTTCTTTTTTGTAAGGCATCAAAATGTGTTCGATGCCCAGAGGCAATAATTAAATCAGGACCAGGTAAATTTTTGCATGCATCATCGCCGATTTTTAAAAAATTCAAAATAACTTTAAAAAAACTACATCTTTGTATTTTCGTGATATTAGACTGAATTTTTTTATTAATGCAGAATGCAAGATCTTCAATTTGTTTTTCATGGCCTCGCTTTCCATCCAAAATTAACCAAATATTTAATTTCATTTTAGAAGAAGCTCATTAAAATTTTAGTAGTAGCAGGTGCGGTTGTAATTCCATATCTAAAATGTCCTGAATGAATAAACATATTCATATAATTTTCATCTTTGGAGACAATTGGATAATTATCATCAACTCCAGGTCTGAATCCATGCCAAGTTTTAACTATTGAGCACTTTTGTAAATACTTTAATACGTCTTTTGCCTTTCTATCTAGCTCAAAGAGTTTAGCTTTCAAATTGTTATGCGAAAAACCTACATCCTCTAGGGTGCTTCCAACAATTATTGAGCCATTTTTTCTTTGCAAAATATATATGCCTTGACTATATAATATATTTTCAATTATTAAATCTTTTGCGAAATATTCAATGATTTGACCTCGAATTGGCCTTATTTTTTTTACTAATTTTTGGTGTATGATTGAAGACCAAGCGCCTGCAGAAAGAAGGAATATATCTCCCTTGAACTCTGTATTATCATTCGTATAAATTGCATCAATATAATTTGTATTTGTTTTGATGCCTGTTACTGCTATATTCTCAAAAATTTTTATACCCATACTAACAATGAATTCTTTTAAGGAGGACATTAATTTTTTAGGGTTAATTTGGGCTACCTCTGGAAGCAGGATTGAGTTATTTTTTTTTAAGAAACTAACTTTATTTTTATTTGACCATTTAAGAAAATCTTCTTCATTGTATGGAGGCAATAACAACAATCCAGATTTTATATACTCAATATCTTTATTAAAATCCTTAAGCAATTTTTTTGAGAGGTCTTCGTAAAATTCAGCAGAACCTAGCGACAATTCATAGAGTGCATCATCATATTTCCATGGCATTAATGGATAAAGAATACCAGCTGCTGCAGATGATGACTCATGACCAATATTTGATTTTTCAATAATTGTGACATCAAAACCTTTTTTTTTAAATTCAAGAGCAGATAAACATCCTACGATACCACCACCAATAATAATTACATTTTTATTCATTAAAATTTTCAATTTGATTTTGAAATTTTTTTATTGAGTCTGGTACTCCTAAAACGACAATGATATCTCCCTTATCCAAGACAATATCGGGCCTATAATCTATATTCTCTAACATATTGGGTCTTCTTAAATATTGAATCTCAAGACTATATTGCTCAATAGGTAGGGAGTTAATTTCTACCCCCACTAAAGGTGAGTCTTCACCAATCTCTATTGAATGTAGCTCTAACTGTTGATTAGATGAAAAATCATCATTAATATCACTTGCACCCTTAAAATAACCTTGAAACATTTTATATCTTTCTTGTCGAAAGCTTCTTATTCTCTTAATAATTCTAGTCAGCGGAATACCTAATACCATTAAGGCATGAGATGCCAGCATTAAGCTTCCCTCTAATACCTCGGGAACAACCTCAGAAGCCCCCTCAGTTTGCAATTCAGCAATTGATGAATCATCAGAAGTTCTTACTATTACTGGTAAATCAATATAATCATCTCTAATTACATTAAGCACTTTTGAAGAGGCCCTATCATCAGCATATGTAATAACTACAGCTTTTGCACTTTCTATGCCAGCAGCTTTTAATACAACTGCCCTGCTGGCATCCCCATACATTACATGTTCCCCAGCATTCGCAGCATCACTTACCCTATTCATATCCATATCTATAGCAATAAAAGAGATATTCTCCTCTTTTAAAAAACGAGCAAGATACTGGCCGCTTCTCCCGAATCCACAAAGGATTACATGATCTTTAAGAGAGATCGCATAGTCTTGGAGCGTCTCAACTGCTTTTTGACTATTTCTCACATAAGTTTTTGATAAAAATCTTGCTATTCTTCCATTGAATCTTATTAAAAATGGTGAAACCAACATCGATAGAAGGCAAACGGATAAGATAATTTGAAAAAGGTCTCCACTAATTAGATTTTGCTCCCTACCCAAGGCAAGAACTACGAAACTAAATTCACCTGCCTGTGCCAAGATAACACCAACCCTAATTCCCACACCCCATTCATACTTAAAAATTCTAGTTAGCAAAGTTATAAGTGAAGCCTTAAAAAAAGTATAAATTGCAAATATAAAAAAGATGACCCATACATATTGGATCAGAATATTAAAATTGACGTTCATGCCAATACTAATGAAAAATAACCCCAGAAGAATATCTCTAAATGAAGAAATATCTGACTCAACTTGATAGCGATACCTAGTTTCTGCGATTAACATACCTGCCAAAAATGCTCCAAGCGCATAGGAGAGTCCTGTAAAATGAGTAAGGTACGCAAAAATAAGAGTGACCAATAAAACATTTAAAACGAATAGCTCTCGAGATTTTTGTTTAGCAACAATTCCAAACCAAAAATCCATAACTGGTCTACCAAACCAAAAAAGGATGCTGAAGAGGATAAAAACTTTTAAAAAAATTAAGCCATAAATTGTATAAATATCATATTGAGTTTGAGAAAAGGAGGGTATTAAAATTAAAATTGGAATGACTGCAATATCTTGAAAAAGTAGGATACCTGTTGATAATCTTCCATGACGACTATTAAGATCAAGGCGCTCCATTAATATCTTTAATACAATTGCGGTTGATGATAAAGATAAGGCTGAACCAATTACAAAAGCAGTTGAAAACTCTAAATTGATTAGTTTTGATAAAATTAATACCATCAAAATTGTAGCAATAACCTGAATTCCACCAAGACCAAAAATAATTTTTCTCATTGAATTTAATCTTGGCAAACTAAATTCAAGCCCAATTGTAAACATCAAAAAAACAATCCCAAATTCTAGAAATGGTTTAATAGACTCAGAGTCAGGCAAAACTCTAAAAGCATGAGGCCCGAGTAACAGTCCAACAAATAAATAGGCCAAAGTACTTGAAATATTAAAATACTTTAAAACAGCTACAGCTATGACGGAGCTAAATAATAAAGTTATAATTAATTCTATTGATTGAAACATAACAAATTTTGTTTATTAACCCCGTTAATTCTACTATTATTCAACAATATATCATTTAAAAAAATCTACTTATGAAAATGATTAAAGACAAAAAATGTATTATTGAGCTTGCTAAAAGTGTTTTAACGGTTGAGGCTGAAGAAATACTTAACGCTAAATCCAACCTTAATTCTGATTTTGATCTAGCTGTTCAGAAAATTTTAAAATGTGATGGCAGGTTAATTCTCAGTGGTATGGGTAAATCTGGGCACATTGCAAGAAAAATTTCATCAACTTTTTCTAGTACCGGCACTCCCTCCTTCTTTATGCACCCCGGCGAAGCAAGCCATGGTGATCTTGGCATGATCTTAGAAAATGATGTTGTTATATTTCTAAGTAATTCGGGAGAGAGTGATGAGCTTTTATCTATCCTCCCAAATATTAAAAGGCTTGGTGCATATATAATCTCTATTACTAATAATGAAAATTCAACGCTAAGCTTAGAAAGTGATTTACATATAAGCCTAAATGTTAAAAAAGAAGCTTGTCCACTTGGGCTTGCCCCTACTGCAAGCTCTACCGTTGCGCTTGCTTTAGGAGATGCTTTAGCGATCTGTGTGCTTGAATTAAGAGAATTTACCGCTGATGATTTTAGAAAATCTCATCCCGGTGGAAATTTAGGAAAAAATAACTTCATCAAAGTTGGTGAAATCATGAGGCGTGGTAAGGATATTCCCTCTGTTAATGAGAGTGCAAAAATAATAGATGCGATCAAAGAAATCACAAACAAAATGCTTGGCTTTACAGGCGTAGTGGATGTTAATAAAAAGCTTATTGGAATATTTACAGACGGAGATTTACGAAGAGCATTACTTAAAAATCACTCTTTGGATACATCTCTATCAAAAATCATGACTAAAAATCCAAAATTTCTTAGGGAATCTCAACTTGCAGTAGAAGCCTTAAATAAAATGGAGGCATCAAAAATTAACTGTTTTCTAGTTACAGATGAGCAAAATAATTTAGTTGGTGCACTAAACATTCAAGACCTTTTAAAAGCCAAAGTGATATAAATGGAGAGCAAATTTTCAGCTTTCTTTGTACTTTTTTTTATTTTTATTATTGCTTTATCAAGTTTTTATCTTAAAAATGAAGTTAACAGAGAATTATCATTAAATAAGCCTAAACTTACCGGGGTACCAGACTTTTTTTTAAATAATTTCACCTCTATTCAAACAAAATCAGATGGTTTAACTAAATTTATTTTGTCTGGAAAGAAGATGGAAAATTATAGGCACTTAAATTTGACTGCTATGCATCTACCAAAATATATAAGATATAAAAATGGCTTACCAGAATCTAGAATAATAGGGCAGAAAGGTGAATTAAATAGTGACTCAGAAAAAATAATCATTCAAGAAAATGTTGTACTTACAAGACTAGAAACACCAACAAAAAAAGCTCTTAATTTATATACGAATCAACTAAATATTTTTACCAAAGAGGAAATTGTGACATCAGATTTACCTGTAAAGATTATTCAAGAACCTAATATTGAAATAAGTGGTACTGGGATGAGATATGATAAAAAAGAAAGTACAATCAAGTTGTTAAAAAACGTAAAAGTGCATTATGAAAAACCAAAAAAATAATTATCTAATTATATTTAGTCTTTTATTTTCAAGTACTTTTTTGTTTGCCGAAAAAGCAGATCGGGATAAACCCATTGAAATTGAGGCTGATACTATGACTGTTGATGATGCAAAAAGTACAAGTATATACACTGGTGATGTTGTTTTAACCCAAGGTACATTACTTATTAAAGCCGATGAATTAATTGTTAGGCAAGATAAGCAAGGATTTCAGCACAGCTCGTCTCTAGGAAATCCAACAACATTTAAGCAAAAGATGGAGGGTTCTGATGAATATATTCAAGGAAAAGCATTGAGAATTGAATATGATGGGCATATGGACAAAATTCATCTTTACAAAAATGCTGAAGTAAAAAGAGGAAAAGATATTGTGGTGGGGGACTATATTACCTATGACGCTAATGCGGAAATTGCTCAAGCTATGTCTTCAACAAAAGAAAATGGTAAAAAAGGCAGAACGAAAGCAATAATTAAACCAAAAGATTAATGCATGGCAAGATTATCTGTTCAAAATCTACAAAAATCGTACAACAAAAATAAAGTTGTAAAAGATATATCTTTAAATGTTGATAGCGGTGAAATTGTTGGTCTTTTAGGTCCCAATGGGGCCGGTAAAACAACAAGTTTTTATATGATTGTTGGGTTGGTAGCTGCCGACCATGGTCAAATAAAAATTGATCAGAAAGATTTAACAAGAATGCCTATTCATCTCAGATCAAAATTAGGGATTTCATATCTGCCACAAGAACCATCAATTTTTAGAAAACTAAACGTTTCACATAATATCCTATCAATAATTGAATTAAATGAAAAATCAAAAAACAAACAGCAAGAAAAGCTTGATTCACTATTAAATGAATTAAATATTGACCATATTCGTCAAAATTCAGCAATTAGTCTTTCTGGTGGAGAAAGAAGAAGAGTTGAGATTGCAAGGTGTCTAGCAACAAACCCAAAATTTATTTTACTTGATGAACCATTTGCAGGTATTGATCCTATTGCAGTACTTGATATACAAACAATAATAAGACAACTCTCACAAAAAGGTATTGGGGTTTTAATTACGGATCATAATGTTAGAGAAACCCTTGGTATTTGTAATAAAGCATATATAGTAAGCCAAGGTGAAATATTCGCCTCGGGTAGTCCAAATGATTTAATTGAAAATGAAGATGTTAAAGAAATATATCTAGGCAAAAATTTTAAACTCTAAATGAAGCTAAGTGTTAACCTCAAACTTAATCAATCTTTAAAACTTACCCCTCTTTTAAAGCAGTCAATTAAACTTCTTCAAGCATCTCAAAATGAGATTAATGATCTAATAGAAGAGTATTTAAAAGAAAATATTTTCCTTCAGTTAGAGGGCGATAATAACAATTTTGATTTGTTAAAAAAAAACTATAAGATATCTGAAAAAGTATTTATTGAGGAAGAAAATTTTTTTGATATTTTTAGCAACCAAACTAAAAATATTTCCTTAAAAGACCACCTAATTGATAGTATTGCATTATTTAACTATTCTGAGCGCGACCAGGTTATCCTCTATTATCTAATTGATGCCATTAATGATGATGGGTATTTATTAGAGACCAACCTTGAGCTGATTAAAGACATTCCTCTTAGACCTGAAGTTTCAGAAATGGAAATCCAATCATTAATCAATGACATCCAATCTTGCTCCCTACCTGGTATTGGCGCAAGATCACTTTCAGAATGCTTAATTTTACAGCTAGAAAATATAAAAGATAATAAAAATTTAGTTACCAATGCAAAAAAAATAGCTAAAGAATACTTAAATGAATTAGCTACAAATAAAATTAAAAAAATAACAAATAAAATTGGCGACAGCGAAAAAAATATTTTGCTGGCTATTAATTTAATTAAAAATCTCAATCCTAAACCTGGCCTTGCTTTTAAAAAAATATTGCAAACTGAATACATAAATCATGATCTCACGGTTTCACAAGATGAGGGTAATTGGCAAGTTTATCTTAATGACGAAGAATTTTTTAAAATTAAATTAATCGAAGATCATGAAGATTTAATTAAGGATAATGAGTTTCTTAAAGAGCAATTTCAAGAAGCAAAATGGTTGGTAAAAAATCTAGAGCAGCGCTCAATAACAATTTTAAGAGTAGCAAGGGCAATCATGGAAAAACAAAAATCATTTTTAGATCATGGGCCCCATCATATAAAACCAATGATTCTAAAAAATATAGCTGAAGAGCTTGAGCTTCATGAGTCGACTATATCCAGAGTAACAACTAATAAATTCATCAAGACTACGCATGGACTATATGAATTAAAATTTTTCTTTGGGAGAGAATATTCTGAAAATAATAATACTATCTCCTCGAAATCAATCCTTGCTAGAATAAAAGATGTAATCTTAAAAGAAGATAAAAATAAACCTTATTCTGATGAAAGAATTGTTCAATTATTAAACGAAAGTGGTATAACAATAGCAAGAAGGACTGTAACTAAATATAGAAAAATCTTAAATATTCTCCCGTCAAATCAAAGGAAAGGTAAAACATAATGAATTTACAAATCAATTGCCATAATATCGATATTACAGATGCGCTAGAGGAGCATATCAAAAAAAAATTTGAGAAACTTACCAAGCATTTTGATCATCTTATTGATGCAAGATTTACTCTTACTGTAGAAAAAATAAATCACTTAGCTGAAGTTACTATCCATCTTCCAAAAGCGGATTTACATGCAGATGCTACAGATGAAAACATGTATCATGCTATAGAGCTTGTTATCAACAAACTTGATCGTCAAATAATCAAATTTAAAGAAAAGAATTATAGTCATCATCAAGATGATGGATCCATAAAACATCTAAATAATTAAAATGGTTGCTTTCTTACTTGTTACTCATGGGGAAATTGGAAAATCGCTCTCTGAAAGTGCATATCAAGTTTTTAATAAAAAACAAAAAAAAATTGAATATGTCTCAGTAAATCCGTCTGATGAAATTCAAGAAATAAAAAAAATAATTAATCAAAAAATCAAATTAATAGATAAAAAAAATGGCTTAATTATTTTTACCGATATTATTGGAGCTACACCTAGCAATATTCTTAAAGATTTTTCAAATAAAATAAACTTAAAAATAATTTCTGGGGTGAATCTTGCCATGCTTATAAAAGCAATATCATCAAAGGAAAATGATCTTAATAAAATAGCAAGCGAGTGCCAAGAAAGTGCAATTGAAAATATTATTGAGGTTGATTTTAGTGATTAAAACAAAAATTAAAATTATTAATAAACTTGGTCTTCATGCTAGGGCATCTAGCAAATTAACTGAGCTAGCAAATAAATTTAAATGTGATATTAGAATTAAAAAAGATAATGAAGAAATTGATCCAAAGAATATGATGGATATTTTAATGTTAGCTGCTAGCTATCAAGATGAAGTTGAACTTATAACAAATGGTATTGATGAGGTTATAGCATCAAAAGAAATAGAAAATTTATTTTTAGATTACTTTGGTGAGGGTCAGTAATGATTAACTTTAATCTGAATGGAATTCCAGTTTCTAGCGGTATTTCCATAGGAAAAGCTAAACTATTAACGCACGCTTTAATGGAGGTTGAACATTACACTCTTGATAAAAAAGAAATTAAGAATGAAGTTAAAAGATTTAATAAAGCTATCACCGCAGTTAAAAATGATCTAAATAAAATTAAAAATAATCTTCTTAAAAATAATCAAATAGAATTTGAAACATTTATCAATACCCATTTACTTCTTCTTAAAGATAAAAATTTTTCTAAAAAGCCAATCGATATTATTCAAGATAGCTCTTGCAACGCTGAATGGGCAATAAAAATTTCGCTTGACGAAGTTGTTTCTAGATTTGATCAAATAAGTGACCCTTATTTGAGGGAGAGAAAATTAGATGTAATTCAAGTAGCGGAACGCATCACCAAATATTTATTAGGTCACCCAGGGGGCCAGATCGGTTCTCATGTAGAGCCAAATTCGATATTAGTAGCTCATGACATATCTCCTGCAGACGCTATTCAATTTAAACAGATTAAATATGCTGGCTTTATAACTGAAGTCGGAGGCACCAACTCTCATACAGCAATCTTAGCTAGAAGCTTAAATATACCATCAATAGTTGGCAGTAAATTAGCAAAAAACATAATTAATAATGACGACCTAGTAATTTTAGATGGAGATGAAGGTGTTGCCATCATTAATCCAAATCAAAAAATCCTTGATCAATATAAAAATAAAAAAATGGCATGGGCCA